>Ga0123353_10000596_pt1 | contig 44224 bp, 41 predicted proteins | sample TergutLab28metaG_3_FD_92763 | JGI IMG/M metagenome (GOLD analysis project Ga0123353, IMG submission 92763) | Labiotermes labralis P3 segment gut microbial communities from Petit-Saut dam, French Guiana - Lab288 P3 | ecosystem: Host-associated > Arthropoda: Insects > Digestive system > Gut ... | reverse complement strand
TCTCAAGGAGTTCGCTCAAAAAGCCTTCAAGGATGTCAAAGTTAGCTTTGTCGCGCAACAGATATTTTATCGCGTAATCGAGAGAGATAATAGTGCGTTCGCCCATAAGTCCTCGCTTTTATATGTTGCGGATATAACACGAATTTTGTTTTGCTGTGATATACATATAAAATACTATAAATTCAGTAACGATGTGAAAAATATTGTGTTTAACGTTTTTCCGTTCAGATTTTGTAAAATTAAGGCAGAAAAACATTGACGGATATACCCAAATGAGTCAAGCAAAAATCATAAAAACCGAACAGCCTGCATCTTCCGTTTTAATAGAAGAAAACGGTTCCACTGATTTTCGGCAATCGCAAAATTCCGCAAACAATAAACGAATAGCGAAAAATACCCTCGCGCTTTACTTTCGTCAGATAATTGTAATGTTTGCGGCGTTGTTTACTTCACGTATCGTTTTGCAAACGCTTGGCGTTACTGATTATGGGATATATACCGTAGTGGGTGGGTTTGTAGCATTATTTGCTTTTTTAAACGGGTCGTTAAATACGGCGGCTTCACGATTTTTTGCATTTGAAATTGGCAAAGGAAAAAGTGAAAACCTCAAGACAGTTTTTAGATCTGCACTGTTTACTCATCTCTTTTATGCGGTTATTGCCGTTATTCTACTCGAAGCAGTCGGTTTTTACCTTTTTAAACAAAAATTGTTAATACCGCCGGAACGTATGGCGGCAGCGGTGCGGGTATTCCATTTTTCGGTGTTAGGGGTTTTTATTACAATTGTTCAAACACCGCTCACAGCTCTTATAATAGCCACAGAAAAAATGAAAGTTTACGCTTATATAGGGATAGTGGATGTAGTATTAAAACTATGTATAGCAGCGGCAATTTTGTATTCTAATGGAGACAAACTCGTATTATACGCGGCTTTGCTTTTGGGAGTTAATACGGTTGTTTTTCTTATAAATCACATATATTGCAACAAAAATATCAAATATGGATATAGTCTTAAGCCACAAATAAATTTGGCGGTGCAAAAGACTATGATTGGGTTCATTGGGTGGACTTTAATCGGTAGTATCTCATGGCTTTTAAGCACTCAAGGAATCAGTTTACTTCTTAACATTTTTTTTGGTATTGTTGTAAACGCGGCGCTGGGTATCGCAAATCAGGTCAATAATATTTTTGTCAACTTTACCAGAAATTTTACTATGGCCGTAAATCCTCAAATTATCAAAAAATATGCGGCTGGGGATATTAACGGAATGAACAAATTAGTAACGCAAGGCGCGAAGTTCTCATTTTTTTTGCTTTTTCTTATTACTCTGCCAGTACTCCTTAACATTGAATATTTATTAAATATCTGGTTAGTTGAGGTTCCTGATAATACGGTGATTTTTACTAATCTGCTTATTATCAGCTCTATTATTATTTACCCTGCCAATACTCTGAGTACAGCTGTACACGCAACGGGTGATATTATGACATGGCAGTTAGCATTGGGCGGAACACAGATGCTAAACCTGCCCATTTCATATCTGTTTTTAAAACTTGGCTATCCGCCGTCGGTTGTCTTTTACGTTTTTATTATGGTTTATGGAATTTCTGTTGTTTGGGGAATATTGATTGTAAAAATTAAAATACCGCAATTTTCAGCCAAAAATTTTGTGTTTTCTGCTTTAGGTACATCCGCTTTAGTGGCTGCGCTCTCTTTTACACCCCCATTTGTCGTCAAAAAATATTTAAATGAAACAGGGGCAGCGTTTTTTGTTGTATCAGCAATATGTGTGGTATCTACATTTTTGAGCATAGTATTTGTCGGGTTGAATAGACACGAAAGAAAATGGTTTTACACGAAGGTAAAAATGTTACTCAAGCGACAGGTAATCGGGTCTGCCGGCACGTGCGGCTAAATTTACATAAAGATATTTTATTGTTGAGGAGAATCAATGGCGGCTAATAAAAAAATCAAAGTAGGGCTTTTGGTAGATGAGTTTTTTGGCGCTGCCGGAACAGGATATGGCGGTTATGGAATTTTAGCCCGTAACTACATCGCGAAATATATACCAAATGAAGAGATTCAAATAGACGTTTTATTGGGTAAGAGAAGGATCAGAACCATTTTTTTTCCAACATGTAAAAAATATAAAGTAGATAATGTTAATGTATATAGATTACCGTACTTTTCGCTTTTTGCCAAATGGTGGCTAAAAAAACAAAATTACGATATTTATCTTAGTATTGAATTAACTTACGATTATGTTTTAAAAAATGAAACTGATATTAACAAACGCTTGATTTTATGGATTCAAGATCCAAGGCCAAAATATGAATGGGACGAAATAAATACTGTCAAGTTATTTCCTGAGAGTTGTTATTACAATCAAAGAATTTATGATTTAGTACACAAATGGAATAAACAGGGGCGTGTCAAATTTATTTCTCAAGGACATTTCCTGAATCAAAAAGCTCATGACTTATATCAATTGCCGCAAAGTACATCTGTACAATATTTACCAAACCCTGTTGATATTGATGATAGCTTTGATATAAAGACATTTCATAAAAAAGATAACATCATTTTTTTGGGCCGTATCGAATCTGTAAAAAGAGGATGGTTATTTTGTGAAATTGCCTCAAGTTTGCCGGAATACAATTTCTATATGCTTGGCCAGACCTTTCGGGAAAAAGAAAAAAATTCCGCTGCAATGGAAAAATATACTAATATTCCCAATTTGCATTTTGCCGGGCATGTAGATGGAAAGATTAAAGAAACATATTTAAAAGAGGCTAAAATACTGGTAAATACCTCTATCCATGAAGCTCTTCCTGTATCATTTCTTGAAGCATTGGCCTATGGAACTGTTTTAGTCAGTAATCGTAATCCAGAAAATTTAACATCACAATTTGGTGTTTGGGTTGGCGAGGTACTTGGCGATGGGTTTGACTATGTTGAATTATATGTCAAAGCTATCATAGAATTGATGGGCAATGATCAAAAGCGCCGGCAGTTGGCTGAAAACGGATTAAACTATGTCAAAGAAGTACACAATGTTTCCCGTTTCGTACATGACATGCGCGATGTTATTATTAAGGAAACAAAAAAATGATACCTAAAATAATCCACTACTGCTGGTTTGGCGGTAATCCGCTGCCGGAACTTGCTCAAAAATGTATCGAAAGCTGGAAAAAATATTGCCCCGATTATGAATTAATGCTTTGGAGCGAAGATAATTTTGCCGTAAACACCGTACCTTTTACTGCACAGGTTGCAAAAGTAAAAAAATGGGGATTTATAGTTGATTATATTCGCGCATGGTCTGTATTTAATTATGGCGGCGTATATTTAGATACGGATGTTGAATTATTGAAACCATTTACAGATGATATGCTGCGGAATAAATGTTTTAGTGGATTTGAAAACATTAAGTATATCAATCCGGGGTCCATATTTGCCGGAGAAAAAGGTTCCGTTATTGCAAAAGAACTGATGAATTTTTATTCAAATTATAATTTTATAAGAGATAATGGAGAATTAAATCTTACCCCATCACCGCTAATATTTACTGACATTTTGTTGAAGTATAGACTAAAACAAAATAATACTTATCAGAAACTTGATACGTTTACTGCATATCCAACAGAATATTTCTGTCCTTTGGATTTAAAAACAGGAATACTAACTCTAACAAAAAATACATATTCAATCCATCATTACGACGGCAGTTGGTTGGAAGAAAATCAAATTAAGCGTAAAAAGAAAATCCACAGGATTTACGCTGTATTAGGAGTAAATATTTTTTCAAAATCGCTTGTAAGTGCAATGTGTGTTGTAAAGCATATTTTTGAGGATGGGCTGGTTAATACAATAAAACTTTATACAAAAATTTTCATGGGTAAAAATGAATCCTGAAATCTCAATAATAGTTCCTGTATACAATGTAGAAAGTGTTCTTCACAGATGTTTGGAAAGCATAATAAATCAGACATTTATCAACTTTGAGTGTGTCTTGGTTGATGATTGCTCGCCAGATAATTGCGGCGCGATATGCGATGAGTACGCAATAAAAGATAGTCGCTTCAAAGTAATTCACAAATCGCGAAATGAAGGGCTTCCGAAAGCGAGAAAGTCCGGGCTTGATATTGCAAAGGGGAAGTTTGTCCTTCATGCGGATAGTGATGATTGGCTTGAACTCAAGGCGTTAGAGCTGCTGTATAATAAACAACAGGAAATGGATGCGGATATTGTAGTTGGACGCTATAAAGAGATATATGATAATTCTGAAAAAATTGCTGTTAGCAGATATGAAAATAAATTTGACAATCTTTTAGTGAATTTTTTTATGAATCGTAATACGAGTGTAGTTTGGGGGAAATTGTATAAAAAAACGTTGTTTGATCCTTGTATTGTTCCACCATTAAATATCGGTGAAGATGTTTTTACTAATATTCAAATATTGTCAAATAATAAAAATATAAAAATAATTAAAACAAATTATCATGTGTGCAATTACGATAGAAGGACTGGAATGACTTACGCGAAGAAGACAAATACTTATAACACGATTGAAGAATCCGAAAGATATAAAATGTTAAAAATCATAGAAAAATATCTTGAACCGCAATTCCTGAAAAATGAAAATATTAAGTCTGCGTATCTGTATAGTTTGTTTGTGTCTGCGATAATTCCATATTTACGGTCAAATCCAAACGCCTCTTATTGCGAAATAAAAGACTTCTATAAAAATTGCTATATGAGATGTGAATATAGAAATCTCGCGCCATTATACATGAAAGCATCAATATCTTTTTTGTATTATTTGGGAAGATTTAAATGGGCGGTATTATTACATTTTTGGGTGATGAATTTTGCGAAAGCATATAAATATCGCTTTGTATTAAAGGCGTAGGTTGTAAGGCTATGATAACAAAAATAACAACTCTAAAAACGGAACTATTTCTCTTTCCGCAATAATGAATAATTTTAAAGAATATGCTATAGAGCAAAAACATTGGTCTGCATTATTGCCAATGGCGTTTTTAATGTTATCGTTTTTGCGCATTACTGTTTTTCAGAGTGTTGGTATTGTTATCACGTATTTGATGTTTTTTTTAGTTGCTGCGCTTATTTTATTAAAAAACCGTTTACGCTTATCGGTTGAAGACTGGCATATTGTTTTTCTGTTTCATCTACCGTTTTGGTTTTTCTTTAGTACTGCCTCCTTTCCATCAGTGTTTATTCATGCCGATTATATTGATTTTTTCCCACAAACTTTTGGAAGAATGGCAAATGTAACGATATATCTTTTGTTTTTCTTATTTACAATAGACATTAAAAACCGTGATAATATTTCAACTAATAAATTGTTTCGCGCCTATATAATCGGATGTTATATATTACTTTTCTTTGGAATTTGGCAAATACTCAGCATGATGTTTAATGTTCCGTTTTTAAATATTAGTACAAGAACTCATATTCATTCTATGGATAAATCGGCACTTCCGCAGTTTTTAAATATGCGAGTTACATCAATAGCGGAAGAACCGGCATATTTAATTCCATTTTTGATTGATGCGATTATTATACTTTTCTATACATCAAAGAAATATTTTTCTATCGCTTTATTTGCGATATGCCTTCTTTTTACGTTGTCTCTATCAGGTTATGCCAATTTTTTTTTGATTGCAATCGTAATGTGTTTTTTTATTAAGAATACCAAAACCGGTCTTGCAATAAAAACATCTTCGTCAATTATTGGTTCATTTGCAGTTGGTTCTATTGGAACGATTGTTTCCGCGGTTATTGCGCGTTTTAAATGGAGTGAACTGATAGAGTCAGGGCGTTTGCAGGAGATGATTATACCGCTGAACTATATGATTTTTGATGCTCCGCTGTATAATCAAATATTTGGATTTGGCCCAAAGGGGATGGGATATTTAAGTACTTTTTTGACATACACAACAGGTTGGAACGCAGGGGGGCTTATTGCGGTTACATCGCACTTTATTTTTATAGATTTATTTGTAGAGCATGGGATAATTGGATTGGCCGCAATCGTTTTACTCTTCTACTATCTCTACCTGTTATCGGCTAAAGTATATAAAATAACAAAAACACGGCTGGCACAGATTTTATGGCTGAATTTGCTAATAACATCGTTATACACATCGGATTATGCCTCGCCCCGTTTTACGATTATTATACTGTTTTTGTTATGTCTTTATAAAGACGCTAAAAAAGCATGTTCGAAAATTACGCAACTCCGCTCCCCAGATCCCAGATAAATAGTTGGCGTTATTGTTTTTCTTACCATAATTAGCAAAAATCAACAAGACAAAAACATTATTAAAGCAAAAATGACAACGCTTAACAAACCAGTTGCAGAAAATATAAAATTCGTTTTATATTACGAGGCGTAGAGTTTATTTTAAATTCAGTTCTATTTTCAACATATCGTAAATCTCTGTCCATTGTTTTTTGTGAAGTTCAATAGTTTTATCTGATAATTGTGAAAATGTTTTTGAATTGTAAAGAGCATCGGCAGCGGCATATTTTTCTAAATTTTGCTCCGTTATAAGCTGTTCTATAATTGGTTTGGAAATATGCTTTACGTCGACATAGTATTTTTTGTCTATTGGTTCAATCATTTGCAGAGAACGAACTGTACAAAGACAAATTTGGTGAGTGGGTTTGTGGTGAGCAAGTTCTTTTAAAAAATCGGCTTTGGAAACAAATCCTGCAAGATAGTCATTAATATGGTCGTTTACATCATCATTGGCAACAGGCCCCTCAACAATGTCGTAATCATGGGCAGGAATCGGTGACTTGGGGTCACGGTTAAGCACTGCAAAATCAAGCCAATGTTCAGTATAATCCGAAAAACGCAATACTTTCAATTCGTAATGTTCAAAAGCATTCTCATAAAATTCAAACTCAGAAACAACCCCGTCTGTTTTGTAAAGCCGTCCCATTCGTGTCGCCCAAAATTCTGCTTGCGAGCGAATATTGGTAACATAAAACCCTTTGCCGAAATCAAGATTGTTTCTACCCTTGACCAAATCAATTTCGCTGATTGCCGTATAACTTCCGTGAAAAATTTTCATCTTAGCCCACCGTTTTGGCGACAAATTTCAAACATATCACGTACCGCCCAAAACGGATTATCGGTATGTAAAGCCCACCAATTTTCGTGCAAATAGTCAAGTCCGCCGTATTGTTTTAAATAACGGTAGGCTTTCTGCACACTCATTTTGTAAGCGGCGGCGAATTCAGGAATTATAAACGAAATGAAACTGATTTCATCACGATTTTCTTTATTTAACATTTTTGTCTCCATATTTAGCCGATTTCGTGATTCTTTTTCAGCACAACAGGAATGGCAGTTTTTATACCATCAGCCATATACATAAAATACGTTTTACCGTACTAAAATGCCTAATAAGAAATTTTCATTTTCCGCTCTATGAAAACTGTACCTTGCCGCGATTCACGACTTGTAAGCAATACTTACATGTCGTGTTTTCTCAGCAAAAATCTGTTTTGGTACTCATACCTATTCAATTTGTTGATGCCGCGTTTACTGCCTGTTTTGCCTACTATCAGCAACAGGCGTAGAAGATAATTTTTCAATCAATTCCCGATTCTGTTCTTTGCACTCTTTGATTTTCTTCTCTAATTCTTCAATTCTGCCTTCAAGACGGCCAATTTCACGTTTATCGGATTTGACTATTTTTGTCACATTTTTACCCGTTAAGAGATATTCTATAGATACATCAAGAATTTCTGCGAGCGGAACAATTTTGTCAAGCGCAGGACCGTTTCTTGTCTTCCACAATGAAATTGCCGATTGATCAATACCAAGCTTTTTCGCAAGCGCAACCTGTGTAATTCCCTTGTCTTTTGCGATTTTTAACACACGCTGACCAACAGTCATAGTATATCCTGAAAAAGTTCAAAATAAATAAAAAACCCTTGCTCTTGACCGCAAGTCATATTATATTTAGTAATAGTCATTGAAAAATGACTGTTGCTAAATTCGGCCAGGCAGCTTAACCCTTTAAAATCTCTAATAATATAGTAAACGGAACAAATAAAAATGACTAAAACCCAAAAATCAATCAAAAAGAGCGGCGGAGCGTTTCCATCCAACAAAGAAGAAAAGTTGCCCTTACCTGTTTCTTTGATTAAAACCGAGCTAAAAGAGACGCGAGACATTTTTCTAAAACTGCATAATATCCAACTCGCCATGAATTACATAATAGTCCATCTTGTAAACGAGATTGAGGAAGACCGCAACATAAGCCCGGACATACTGTTTGGCATTGGTTCGATACTGGAGTGGTCAGCCCAGACGGCTCACGAGAGCGCGGTTCATGCCGCTGCGTTTGAGATGAGGTTTTTGTCGGAACAGAGCTGAACATATATCAATTTCATATGCTCAAAGCTCTATTTTGCTTTTTGACATAACCGCTTCGCGCTGTAGTAAGGTTTGAAACGCGCTGATTTAGCAAGAATAATTGTTTGCGGGTCGGCACTGGTTTGCGCTTGTTTAAAAGCGCTCAACGCGTCAGCAATACCTCTTTCATAAGCAATACGCCCGGCTCGTTCTTTTCCCATTACAGCGAAACCTTTACGACCGGAATCAATGTTTGTCGCCGCATTACTAATGCTATTTACTAAGCCAATCAGATCCAAATTCAGCCTCCGCTTCTGATAAATTCCAGCCGCTGTTGATAAGATAATCAACCCCAACTTTCTCTTTGAATACTTTTGCTAAGTAAGGGGGCAGGGGAACTGTTCTGAGAAGGCGCTGATATCCCTCTGTATCTCCGGCGTCTTTTAAATCGTAAGCTCTGAGTGTAATATCCAATTTTTCACCTATCGACATGGTTTCTTTCGACATAAATTCCTCCCTGTCTGAGATATTTTAATTCCTGTGCGCAGTCTCCAAAAACTAACATAAATATACAAAATTTCACGCAATGATATTATCAAAATTGCAACGGGTCAATTCTCGCGTTGTCGCCGCGCAGGACATTTTTCTAAAACTGCATAATATCCAACTCGCTATGAGCTATACAATCACCCAGAAAAACTTTCATCTTAGCCCACCGTTTTGGCGACAAATTTCAAACATATCACGTACCGCCCAAAACGGATTATATGTACTTTTCGTATGATTTCGTACACCATCATACTTTCGAAAAATAAGCCCTTTTGAGTTTTCAAGGTCGCTGCAGAGGCGGGAAACAAATTTTTTATCTAAGCCGGATTTTCTTAAAAAGTCGATGACGTCATTGAAAATAGGACTAAAGCTATTTTCATTTATCATCGTTTCACCATGAAGTGTCTAATAAAATATTCATATTGGACAGTTTGAAGCGGCCGCCGTTTCGCTTGAGAATATCCTCCAAACAGACGTCGCTGTTCTCGAATTTTAACAAATCATCGGCAGCATTGTCAGGACACGACAATTTTATTTCACCCATACCGCAAGACTGCGTATCGTTCAGTTCTTCTGACATAATGGCTCCCTTTTCCAAATATTAATACAGTGTAAATATACTATAAATTGTTGAATAACGCAACAATCTGTTCAGTCACTTTTGAACATGAAATCAAAAATAGCGCCAATGGCACAATTTAATATAATATTTAGGTTGTCGCCGCGCTTACTGACTGTTTTGCCGATTATCAACAACAACAGTGGGAGATGATAATTTTTTAAGCAACATCTGATTTTTCAATGCTCAACGCTCTATTTTGCTTTTTGACATAACCGCTTCGCGCTGTAGTAAGGATGTACGTTAGCATCCGCGTGTGATACCACAACAATCTTGCGCTCCCCAAGCTGCGGCACAGAAGTATCAAAAATCTGTACATCTTTAAACTGATGAATATCTTCAAGATTTCGGCTTTTGTAAAGAACAAGTTTCCCTTGCGGCTTTAGCAGATTAAGAAGTCTGTTTTTAAATGCGGGTTCGATTTTTACAGACCTGCTTACAATCAGATCAAATTTACCGTTATGCTTTGTAGATAATTCCTCAAGCCGTTCACTTAAAAAATCACCGTTTTTCAAATCCAAATGCAAAGCCGCCCTCTTCACAGCCTCTATTTTCTTTTTCCTTGAGTCAAGCAGTGTTATATGTGCGTCGCCAAAAATAATCGCCAATGGAATCCCGGGCAGCCCCCCGCCTGTTCCAAAATCAAGAACTTTTTGAGAGCTGAAATCCACATATTTTACAGAAAGCAGCGAATCAAGAAAATGAGTTATCCAAATATCATTGAGATCCATTTGGCGGGAGAACAGGTTTATTTTACAGTTCTCTTCAATAAGCCATGAGTGGAATTTTTCAAACTGCGGGAGAACATTTTCCCACCGGTTTGGAAATTGTTGTGTCAAAAATTGGGTGAATGTTTCTTTTTGAGTCATACACTATTTTACCATCAGTAATGAGTAATCTGCAAGTTTTAAACATTTTTACCAATATCAAGTCACAAAAATGTATTTTGATAGTCTGTGAAAACTAATATTTTATACTTGCTATTTTGTACCTGAAATCGTATATATTTATGGCAGTATTAGGCATCGAATGGTAATTTCATCATCAAATATGGACATCGAACATGGAAGAAAAATCACTCGACATCTCGCCGCTCAAAGGAGCTGTTGCGGCGCTTGAAAAGAGCATTGCCGTGTGTAACGCCAATGCGTTGAATGGTGATTCCGACGTGGCGGACACGATGCGTTCAGGTGTTATACATAATTTTGAAGTATCATACGAGTTATGCTGGAAATACATGAAAAAATGGCTGGAAATGAACGTTGAGCCGAACATTCTCATGGGTAATACGCGCAGAGACTTTTATAGAATTGCCCGCGAAAACGGCCTTATATCGAATGTAAACAGTTGGTGGGGTTTCCACGATGCGAGAAATAGAACTTCGCACACATACAACGAAGTGACCGCAGAAGACGTTTTTAACACCGCGGGGGAATTTCTCCCTGCCGCAAAGAAATTAATCATAGATTTGGAGTCGATGTTATGATAGCCCTCGCTCCAAACGAAGAGAAAATCGTTCTTGACATAATCACCGAGTTCGCTCCTGACTGTGAGGTTTATGCCTTTGGCTCGCGCATCAAGAATACACATAGGGATTGCTCGGATTTAGACTTGGCATTTGTATATCCGAACGGTGAGCGGATGCCGAACAGTTGTTGGGGTGATCTCAAGGAGGCTTTCGGCGAGTCTGATCTTGTATTTCGGGTAGACGTCATAGACTATAACCGCGCCGCGCCGCACTTCCGCGACATTATCGACCGAGGGCGCCAAAAGATTTACTCTCCTAAACACGCATAAAACTTCGTCTGCCATATATGAGCATTATTTATATTATTGCTCTGCATTTAACCGAATAGAATTAAAATTATATGAAAATGAAACTTTTGTTTTTTGTTGTGATGATTTTCTCCATGACGGTCTTTGCCCAAAGAATCCCTATAAAAAATGTTGCTGTAGTAGAGACCCAAATAAATGAGCAATCCGGCGCAGCAAGCAAGATAAACAAAGCCGAAGTTATGGAGATAACTAATGAAATCCGCAGGGAAGCCGTTAATAATCTGCCAAGGGGCAAATTTAATGTTATGACATCTGAAACTGTACTGTCAATGGGCGACGCTGTTTTGGAAGATTGCGCGGAAGAGAATTGCGTGATTGCGCTGGGGAGTAAGATTGGTGCGGATTATATTGTGCGCGGGATAATAAGCATGTTTGCTGAAAATTTGACGGTGACGGTAGAGATGTATGAGACAGAATACGGGATGCTTGTGGCTACTGCCGCTCCTGTTCGTACTGCGAATTTGAATGAGCTTTTGGAGAGGACTACGGTGGTTTGTGCGGAGATGTATCGGAGGTTTTTGGAGACGTCTGCTTCGTCGGTGAGTCCGCAAGCAGTGCCGGTACAAGTGTCTGAACCTGAACCTAAGTTAGTAGCGGCTGCGGAGTCTGCGCCTGATAAAACAGTTTCGCATACGCAAAGTTCGGATAAGGATGTCAGCAAGAAAAATAGCCGTTGGTATTTGGGGTTGAGATATTTGCCGATATCATCACCAGCTTATATACCGATTGGTGGTAGTTTGGAGATTGGTAAAGTTCGGCAGAATGGGAGATTTTTTGGAGTTGATTTTAGTTTTGCATATAATGGTCCCTACGAAATGGGCGGATTTGGCTTAAATTGGGGTGGTATAAATGAGTTAACTTCAGAACTAAAACTTGTTTATGGTCTCTCTGGTGGTTTTTGGAGAGGTGATCATTATGAAGCTGATTTTCATAACGTTAATGAAGATCATTATTTTGGAGGCCCTTTTGTCAAATTACAATATAATAAATATCTTGAATTTTCATATCGTGTCTTAATAGGTAACAAGAGCACCAACGAATATCTTGCAACAGATGAGCAGGGAAATTCACTTGGGCTGACGATAATAGCTAATGAAATAAAATTCAGCCATCAACTCGGCCTCGGCTTCTATTTCGAATTCTAATTCTGCGCCCATTATCCCCGTGTTTTTTGCTTTTCTCTATAGCAATTTGTTATATTCTTATAAGCAAGCAATTTTTGAATCATTCTCGAATTTTCCATTCTCAATTTTCATTTCCCTATCTCAATATTTCAACATCTCATTTTCATAATTTCTCAATTTCTCAATTTCATCATGTTAACTCAACACTTTTTTAACGCTGCGCTATATTCAACAGAAAGGAATAATTAGCAATGAGTATGTGTGTTATTGACGTCGATTCAAAAATAATCGAAATCCGCGGAACAAAAGTTTTGTTAGACAGCGATGTCGCTTCTTTGTACGGAGTGGAAACAAAGCGAGTAAACGAAGCAGTAGGAAACAACCAAGATAAGTTTCCTAAAGGGTACGTTATCTCATTGAAAGACAATGAGTTACGAGGTTTGCGGTCGAAATTTTCGACCGCAAATGTCAAGATAGACAATAAATCTCGTGTTCCGCCCAAGGTATTTACAGAAAAAGGGTTGTATATGCTTGCCACGATACTAAAAAGTCCGCAGGCAACAGAGACGACTTTGGCAATAATTGAAACTTTCACAAAAATCCGGGAATTGACACGAACCGTTGGGGAATTAGCAAAAACGACGACTAAAGAGGAAAAAGAGCCGCTCATGCAGAGGGGCGGAGAAATTATTTCGGAGATTTTGGGTGATTCTCTAATTGTTTCCGAATCGGAGACGACTTTTAAGATAAATTTGGCTGTAATGAGTTTGGAGCATACGGTCAAAAAGAGTAAACAGGTTCCGGATGATGTGTATTCAGAATCTTTAGTATGAGGTGTTTTCTTAAAAAGGGTATGGACAAATTGTCCATGCCTTTTCGTTTGAATGTTGCCATTTTGCATTTTCTGCCCGTATTTTCCACACCCCCGTATAAGCATTATTTATATTACTATATTACATTAAATGACAGAACATTTTATCTCTATACGATAATTTGAATACAACCCGTAAAGGGAGATTAAAAAATATGTCTTGGTTTATCAAGAGTAAAACTGAGAGCGGAGCTAAAAAGAAATTAAAGGATGACATTTGGACTCAGTGTCAGTCTTGCGGCGCTCACGTGTTTCGTCAGGATTTTCTTAACAATCATAATGTCTGCCCCAAATGCAACTGGCACGGTAAGCTCACCGCCTACGAACGCATAGGGATGATACTCGACAGCGGGACTTTTAAGGAGATGTTTGAAAACATCCGTCCGTGCGACCCGCTGCAGTTTGTTGACGGCAAAGGCCCCTACAGCGAGAAGACAGAGGCGGCTATAGCTAAAACCAAACTTAACGAATCTGTAGTAACAGGCTGCGGTAAGATTAACGGGCTTGAAGTTGCCATAGGAGTTATGGATTTTCGCTTTTTGGGCGGAAGCCTTGGTTCAGGCACCGGAGAGAAGATTCTTCAAGCCGCAAACTACGCTTATGATAATCGTATACCCTGTATCATCTTCAGCGCATCAGGCGGGGCCAGAATGCACGAGGGGATTTTGTCGCTTATGCAAATGGCTAAAACATGCGCGGGCGTTGCACGTCTTGACGAAAAGAAGATCCCGTTTATATCGGTGCTTACAGATCCAACCACCGGCGGGGTGAGCGCTTCTTACGCAATGGTGGGGGATGTAAACTTGGCGGAGCCGGGCGCTCTCATCGGATTTGCGGGCCGGCGTGTTATTGAGCAGACTATAAAGCAAAAACTGCCCAAAGACTTTCAGACAGCTGAGTTTGTTAAGGAGCACGGTTTTGTTGACAAAATCGTACATCGCAAAGAGCTCAAGGAGACTCTTTTCACCATACTTTCATATTATAACCGGTAAGGGGCATATTCATGGAACGTGAGCTTGAATTTGAAAAGCCCATCGCCGAGATGGAAAAAGCAATTGAGAAGTTAAAGACCCTTGCGGTTGAAAACAAGGGCGACTTCGCCGATCAGATCGCGGAGCTTGAAAAAAAGTGCGAGGAGCGTAAGGAAGAGGTTTACAACACGCTTACGCCCTGGCAGACAGTTCAGGTAGCGCGCCATCCGCGCCGGCCTGTGCTTTACGATTACATATCTATGATATTTACAAACTTTGTTGAACTGCACGGAGACCGCTGCTACGGCGATGATCACGCGATGATCGGCGGCTTTGCGACTCTCGGCACTCAAAAGGTGATGCTCATCGGGCACAGCAAAGGTAAAAATGTAGATGAAAATGTAAAGCGTAACTTTGGTATGGCCCGTCCGGAAGGATACCGCAAAGCTCTGAGACTTATGCGTTTGGCAGAAAAATTTAATCTGCCGGTAGTTACGTTTATTGATACCGCCGGAGCTTTCCCCGGACTTGACGCGGAGGAACGCGGTCAGGCTGAGGCTATAGCGCGCAATCTTACCGAGATGGCAAAACTCGAGATCCCGATTGTAAGTATTGTGACAGGCGAGGGGGGAAGCGGCGGAGCTTTGGGGATAGGTGTTGCGGATGCTGTGCTTATGCTTTCTAACTCTGTATATTCGGTGATATCGCCCGAGGGGTGCGCCTCTATTTTGTGGCGCGACGCTTCTTATGCTTCTTTGGCCGCGGACAATTTGAAGATCACCGCAAAGTCGCTTTTGTCACTTGGCGTAATTGACGAAATCGTAAAAGAGCCTGCAGGCGGAGCTCATAATAATCCGGCCGGCACAGCAGAAGTAATTAAAGACGCCATACTAAAAAATTTGAAAAAACTAACAGCTCTCGGCGGACAGAAACTTACCGCGAAGAGATTTGAAAAGTTTGCATCTATGGGAAAGTTCACCAAATAACCTACAAAAAGAGGATTTCCCGCTATGACAAAATCAGAAAAAAATAAGACAGAAGATCAGCTCCACAAGATCCCTTTGAGGATTACGGACACGACTCTGCGTGACGCTCATCAGTCGCTGTGGGCCACCCGCATGAGAACAGAGGACATGCTTAACATTATAGATGTAATTGATAATGTGGGATATTACTCTTTAGAAATGTGGGGCGGGGCGACATTTGATGTCTGCTTACGTTTTTTGCGCGAGAATCCGTGGGAGAGACTGCGCCTTATTAAGGCAAAAGCAAAGAACACCCCATTGCAGATGCTTCTGCGCGGACAGAATCTCGTAGGATACCGTAACTACGCCGACGATGTGGTTGACCGGTTTGTAGCGCTCTCCTGCGAGAACGGGATAGATATTTTCCGCGTGTTTGACGCGCTCAACGATACGCGGAATCTTGAAGCGGCAATCAAAGCTGTGAAGAAATACGGCGGCCACGCTCAGGGCGCGCTTGCCTACACTATTTCGCCGGTACACACTGTCGAAAAATATGTTCAATACGCTAAGGAGCAGGCCGCGCTTGGAATAGACTCTTTATGTATAAAGGATATGGCAGGTATTCTTTCGCCGATTATGGCGGAGCGTCTTGTTAAAGCGCTCATTAAAGAGCTTGATATTCCGATTCAACTGCACTGCCATTTGACAAGCGGCATGGGTGTTGCCGCATACGTTGAAGGCACACGCGCCGGAGCGGGAGCTATTGACTGCGCTATCGCCCCAATGTCCGGTTTCGCTTCTCAGCCTCCGGTAGAAACCATGACGGCGATATTCTCCGAGACAAGTTACGCGGCTTCACTTGACATAGAAGCTATCGAAAAAGTATCGAAATATTTTGAAGAGCTTGTTCCGAAGCGCACTGTATCTACCGGCCCTCAGCAGTTTATAGATCCGGGGATTCTGATCCATCAAATCCCCGGCGGAATGATCTCAAACTTCCGCTCTCAATTGCAGATGCAAAAAGCCCTCGACAGGCTCCCGGAAGTGCTCAATGAAGTTAGCCGTGTGCGCGAAGATTTGGGCTTTCCTCCGCTTGTTACTCCTACAAGTCAAATAGTAGGTACTCAGGCGGTTATGAATGTTATATCCGGTGAGCGTTATAAAATCGTACCTAACGAAGTAAAAGATTATGTAAAAGGGCTTTACGGGCGCTCGCCTGCCCCTATTGACCCAAAGATAATAAAGAAAATTTTGGGTGATGAAACACCTATAAGCCACAGGCCGGCAGACAGGTTAAACCCAATGCTTCCTAAAGCGACAGACGGGGTTGATCCCTCTCTTATCCGAGGCGAAGAGGATATCATATCATATGTACTTCTTCCCGAACCGGCGCTTGAATATTTCAAGTGGAACGCTCTCCCTGCCGACAAGCGCCCTGAGATCCCTGCCGATACAGAACTCAAAAAAGTTATGAAGTGGGAAAAGGCCGCTGATGAGCCTGTTAAAAAAGATGAGGGCGTACAGACAATAGCTGTCTCAGCCGCAGCGAAGCAGCTTCATATTGAAGGGGTTGCGGGTGAGCTTCTTGAGAAAATTGACGGACTTGCTGTTGAAGAGATCGTATTTCGCAAAGGTGATTATAATATCCTCGTAAAACCCGCGGGTGCGTACCATACGGTTGCTTCGGCTCACTCCGCTGCTCTTGATATGAGTGCGGTAAGCGGTGTTTCATCCGCACCAAGCGCAGATGTTCCGGCAGAGACTCCTGTTGAGGCTAAGCCTGAAAAGAAAGATGAGTACAGCAAAACCATTAACGCTCCGCTTGTGGGTACATTTTACAGCGCCCCCGGTCCGGGCAAACCTCCATTTGTCAAAGCAGGCGATGTGATTGACGCCGGCGCAAAAGTTTGCATTGTAGAAGCGATGAAACTATTTAACGAAATCTCAGCATCGGTGAAATGCCGCGTGGTGAAAATTCTTGTGCAGGATGGGACCGCAGTTGACAAGGATCAGCCGCTCATTGGGATTGAGGAGATTTGAGAAATCGGTGCAAAAGAGAGCTTTCTGATTAAAAATTGACAACTGCTTTAATCCGATTAATCTCACTCTGATTCAATTTTCTAATAACAGCTTTTGTTTCGATGACCTCGCGTGTACCGTCATCATAATTTAATGCGTGGCGGCCGCTTATTTTGTTATCTCTGATGTGAAATTTGTAAATGCTGGCCTGATTTTCCGTATCTCTCAATACCAAAGTATCCCCAATTGCGCGTTCAACGATCGCGCTGCGCTTCATGGGAAATCCGCGCCACGCTCCGGCGATAACAACGCGCTTGCCGCTTGCTTCGATATACAGGCCGGTATTGTTGAATCCTCTAGGACGATCATTTCTAGTGATCGTCAAACTTGTTATCTGATAGTAGCCGTCTAACAGATTGGCGGTTGAAATTGACGCGCAGAAAAGAATTGCCGATATTAGCTTGATGGTTTTCATATTCATCCCAAAAACCGGAATCGTTTCCGTGATAATTTGGAGCAGAGGGGGATCGAACCCCTGGCCTCGGCATTGCGAACGCCGCGCTCTCCCAACTGAGCTACTGCCCCTTGCTTGATATACTGGTACGCGGCACGCGTCTGTACTGCACCATACGCAACTGCACGCAGGACCGTGAGGCTGCTTAGCGGCACAGTATAAACGCGTGCCGTCATGCAGTATAATAACACCCTCAAAATAGTAAAATAATCTAAAACAGAGAGTCTGCACAATCATTTTTAAAAAAGCTCTTTGTTCACGGCTTACAATCAATTAATTTTTTAAATGGCAGCAGATTTGCATTAGGTTGACTTGAGCAGAGGACGCTAACAAAAGATGGCATACTTAGGCATAGGATACAGCGGCAATAAGGATGGATTTCTTACCGATATGGTCGATAAGAATATTGAGTGGCTCAGGGGTGACAGGCAGCCGAGGTTTTTTGGAAACTCATTTTTAGTGCTCTACGACTCTAACACCGCACGCGAATTCGCAAAAAAATGCAAAGACGCCGATGAAGAAAACGGCATCACTATATACCCAATGGAACGACCTTTAAAAACAGGCAGACTCGAATAAACAATGTTAGATTTTACTGAAAAAATTGAACCGGATAAAATCCTGAAGCTCCTCTCACGAGGGCTCCCCTATTATTTGAAATCATGGCATGATCTCGATGAACAGAGAGGTCTTTTCGGCTCCGTTAATCCAAGAAGCTATAACATGAGCACCGTAGGTTCATCATCGCCTGTTATAGAGTATGTGCTGCGCCCTCACATAAATGTTCTCATAATTCTTAGCTGCTATATCTATCTTAACAAAACAGATTCAATTAAGGATATCATCAGTAAAGAAGAACTCGTAATCAAATTAAACAAAGGGATAAGATGGGTTTGCGATACCCATATTACAGGCGAACTTAATGTAGAGACATTTCTTGAACGCAGAAGATGGGGTGAAAACTGGAGAAGCAGCTTGTGGGCATCGCTCCTTGGAGCGGTTTCGGTTTTCGCGGGAAGCGTTATTGACAAAAGAGACCAGCGGAGAATCCGCGAAATTATCGCTCATGAGGCTAATCGCTTTATTGATGTAACGCCTCCAAGCGGATGCTATGTTGATACAAAACTTGAAGAAAACGCTCAGGACGCAATGATTATGGCGTGGGCTATAAATATTTGTCCTATCCACCAAAATGTAAAAAAGTGGGAAGAGTCGCTTAAGGTTTGGTCGCTCAATATCGCTTCAAGCGTTCACGACAGCGCAGATCACAGCGAGTACTTCGGCGCTTCCGTTTCGCGCACCGTTACCACGTGCAATCTTTTTTATGACTTTACAGCAGAGAACCACGGATTTTTCCACCCCGAAATCCTCTCTTACGGAACGTGGATAACGCTCTCGATGGCGGCTTACGCGCTTCACAAACAGAAGCGCCCTTCATGTTTTGAACGGAAAAACCATCAGCGTACCTATGATATTCTAATGCGTTTCTGTTTACCAAACGGAATGCTGTTTGCACCGGGCGGGCATGATCTTCCTCTCTTTACTCCCCATCCATTCGCTTTTGCGTGGGGGCTTTGGCACAGCGATCCTAAGGCGATGCTTTTTACGGGAAAACTTTTAAGCTGGATGGACACTGCTCTTGTGCCAAAAGAAGAGAACGAGGGGCCTTGGGTATTTGGGTTTGAACAAACGGGCGAGGGATGGGAGCTTTTCTTTCAAAGTCAGGCAGGGGCGGAGCTTGCGCTTCTTGCCTGTCTGCCGTTTCCAAAAGAGGAGCGGGGAGTAAGCGCCGGACTGATAGAAAACGCGATTGACACCCGGCATATCTATCCTTACATAGAAATATGCTACAGAAGAAACGTCCGCTCCAGCCGCTCTATGGCGTGGAAAGCGATCGGCGCTCATCCGATGGTTAATTTAAACATACACTGCCGTCCCGAACTTCTTGCCCCCTTTAAAGCCGCCATGCTTGGAATACCCTCTGTTAGCGACAGCATAAAATATTGGGAGGTACTGTTTCACAATGACACTTACCAAAATCAAAAAGCGGGATTTGATTCCTCCGGACGCATCGTATACTATGGAGCAAGCGGCAAACAGATATTAACGCGTGATCTGCGGGTTCTTACATGGGGCGAAGAGGGGATTTTAGTTTTAGATCAAATTAAGGCTGATGCAGACGTAGAGATGCTTGACCAGTATCTATCACCAATTTACCTTGTCAATGATCACTGGACAAATAACAAACTTGAGCTCGTCAGCGGTTCTTTAAAAGAGGAATTTACCTTTGACTATAAAAAGTATCGTGAAGTAAGATGCCCGGTACCTTGGGCAAATATCGAAAACGAGCTTCTTCTTCAATTTATTTGGGGAAATAATAACGCCCTTTACTATCTCCCCGGAGGAGTACGCAACGCTCCTCCATACTGGAAAAACTGCCGCCTTGACATGTTAGCAATTCATGCAGAACGAGCTTTGGTATCCGCGGGAAACGTTGCCTACAGCGCAGGCTTTTACATCGGCGGCGGTAAAGGTTCACGCAGCATGTTCAAAACAACCGGCTCCTGCGGTGAGTTTTTTAAGGGTCTTGTTGTTATGGACGGCAGGATTACTATGGGGCTGGAATGACGCCTCATGAGTCAACTGCAAACAATCTTTGATAATTATTACAAACTTTGCGGTTTCTGTGATCAGCTATGGGATCGGGTGCGTAAAATCTATCCACAAGAGATAGCTTGCAGAAAAGGCTGCGGGATCTGCTGTGAGCTTAAGAGCGTTAGTTTGCTTGAAGCGTATATAATCAAATTATATCTTGAAGAAAATCCTCTGCTATCTGTTGACAATGTTAATCTTGAAGTTAATAAAAAATGTCCGTTTTTGTGTGACGACGCCTGTCTCATTTATAATGCCCGCCCACTTATCTGCCGAACTCACGGACTTGTACTGCGCTCCGCGGAATTCGATCAAACGCACGCCGCAAGCTGTCCCTACAACTTTCCATCTTTCAGGCCCGATGAGCTTTCAGATGAGTTTACGCTTGATAGTGATATGATCACTAAAAACTTGATGAAACTTAATCTTGCGTATTGTATGTGTAAAGGTATGCAAGAGGATTCGCAGAAGCGGGTGTTGTTGGGTGATTTGTATAAAAAAAGCACCAAGCGGAATTCTTAGCAGGAAAATAAAGGAAAACAGACGTGTACAAGTTTGCGTTATTGTATATTTATATTTAACAAATGCAGCAGTTCCATGGTTTCTGCCGAACACACCCGTAACGCAGGCGATTATGTCAAAAAAACATGCCGATTCAGTTGTTATGAGAAATATCCAAATGACAAGAGACCTTTGGAAAAATCTCGAATTTAAAATGGTGACGGTATTGCTTTTGGTCATCGTGCCGCTTGTATTTGCTGTTTATTACATTGTGTCCGATCAATACTACACGTTAACTATAAATAAATTGAAAAGCGACGCCGTGAATATTCATAAATTCGCGGAAAGCGCAATTGACGAACGCAGTTTTTATGACATCAACGAGGTTGATGATCAGGACAGCGCGATTTACAAAGCAGTACACGCTCAATTGAATGAGATAAGGCGCATCGCCAATATCAGATATTTATATACGGCAAAACAGGACAAATACGGCAATCTTATATATCTTATAGATGGGTTGGACAAAAGCGACTCACTTTTCCGCAATGCGGGCGATCCTGTCAGAGATGAGATCATCCCTAAGCTTGAGCAATGTCTTGACGACGGAATTGTACTTGAAAATAAAATTATGGACACCGAACGCGGGGCAGTGTATGTAGCGCACTTTCCTTTCCATGATTCTGAAGGAAAAGTTATTGGCGCCATTGGGATGGAGTTCGACTGTGAATACTTGCTGCACGGTATTAACCGCACGAGGCTGATAACCATATTCATTACCGTTTTTCTCGGATGCGGTTTTATTGCCATGTCTGTTTTAATAATTAACAGGATTGTCAGAAACTCAAAATTAATTTTTATGAAGATAGAAAAGTCGCTGTATGAGGCGAACGAACGAACAATGCTGATGCTTGACACATCTCCTATATGCGCACAAATATGGGATCGAAATCTTAATACGATAGATTGCAACGAAGCGGGCGTGAGGCTCTATGAATTTAAGGATAAGGCGGAATATACTGAACGATTTTTGAACGAGTGTTCCCCCAAGTTTCAGCCCGATGGACAGCACTCCGATGAAAAGGCTGTAAAATTCGTACACATGGCGTTTGAGGAAGGTTATTGCCGGTTTGATTGGACGCACCGGATGCCCGACACCAATACGCTTTTCCCTGCCGAAGTTACACTCGTGCGCGCCAAGTACAGAGATGAGGACGTTGTAATAGGATATACCCGCGATTTGCGTGAGTATGAAGAGATGATGCAGGGCATTAAGTATCGGGACAGTATGCTGATGGCGGCGAATCAGATGGCGATAAACATGCTCAATTCAGATGTGAACTTCTTTGAAAAAGTGCTGCATGAAAGCATGAGTATAATAGCCGAAGCCGTAAAGGTTGATTGTGTATATCTTTGGAGAAACCAGGTAATATCCGACGAGTTGTTTTGCTTTCAGATATTTGAGTGGTCCGCCGAGAAAACGATGTTTGCGGATGGAAAGCCGTATAGATATAACGAAGTTGTGCCCGGATGGGAAGAGATTTTGTCAAGCGGAAAAAATATAAATGATTTAGTTCGCAATATGTCGCCAAAAGAACAGGATCACTTAACGCCAAGCGGAATACTCTCTATTCTAGTGGTGCCTATATTTATAAATGATGTGTTTTGGGGGTTCGTTGGTTTTGACGACTGCCATGAGGAGCGGATATTTACGAAAGAGGAAGAGTCTATTTTACATTCCGCGAGTTTAATAATCGCCAACTCTTTTATTCGTAATGAGATGATTCAAAATATTTGCAACACCTCCGAGCAGTTGATACAGCGGGACAATTTAATGCAAGCCGTAAACAGATCGGCGACATTTCTGCTTACTACGGAAGAGGATGAGGATATTGAAGCGCCGATCTTGGCAAGCATGAAACTTGTAGGCAGCTCCCTAAACGCCGACCGGGTTTACATTTGGCGTAACGAAATGATAGAGGGTGAACAGCATTTTGTATGTTTATACGGCTGGTATAATGAGATTGGAATGCAAAAAAGATCGGCTGCTAAAGGGCAAATGTTTGCTTACAAGGACAGGCCCCGATGGAAAGAAAAATTTTTCCGCGGCGAATGTATCAACGGCCCGGTATCAAAGCTGCCGCAAGATGAACAGAAGTTTGCGGATTTCGAGATTTCATCTGTCGTAATTATTCCTCTTTTTTTAGACGACGAGTTTTGGGGATTTTTCAGCCTTGACGACTGCGTACAGGAGCGCACTTTCAAAGAGGAGGAGGTCGCTATCCTGCGGTCGGTGAGCCTTATGATGGCAAACGCTATAAACAGGCACGCTCTTGTTGAAAAACGCACGCGTGAACTTGCGCTTCAGACAACTACGCTTGCTTCGCTGTTTGATTCTATTCCCGATTTTATCTTTACCAAAGATTCCGATTTGCGTTTCATGCACTGTAACAGGGCATTTTTGGAGCACTTTGGGCTAAGCATTGAAGATGTTGTTGGGAAAGATAACATCAGCGGTCTTGGCCTGTCGGCAGAAACATCTGAGTTATTGAGTACAAATGACCGCCGGGTTATGCGCGAAGACCGGATAATTAAATTAGAGGAACAGATGTTGAGAGCCGACGGGATGACATTAGTTTATGAAACGACTAAATTACCGCTTAAAATAAATGATAAAGTGGTTGGAATGATGGGCATATCGCACGATATAACAGAGCGTAAAAAAGCGGCCGAAAACGCGCTTGATGCTTCGCGTTCCAAATCCGCGTTCCTTGCGAATATGAGCCATGAGATACGCACTCCAATGAACGCGATTGTTGGTTTCACCGAAATTTTGATGCAAAATGAGGAGCTGCCGGAAGATGTGGAGGAGGGGCTTAACAGAATCTACAGCTCCTGTAATCTGCTTGTAGGCATCATAAACGATATATTGGATTTTTCCAAAATAGAGGCGGGTAAATTAGATATTGTGCCCGTTGAGTACAAACTCGCGAATTTGATAAATGATTCCATACATTTAAACATAGTGCGTATTGAAAGCAAGCCCATTAAGTTTGAACTGGAAATAAGCGCCGCGGCTCCCTCAAAGCTCATTGGAGATAAACTCCGCATCAAGCAGATTCTCAATAATCTGCTGTCAAACGCGTTCAAATATACAGACGCCGGCAAGGTCACACTCTCTGTCGAATTTGAACGCGCGCGTAAATCACCCAATGACGTAACGCTTGTATTAAGAGTTCGGGATACCGGTTTTGGCATGACAAAAGATCAGCTGAGCACCATTTTTGAAGAGTATTCACGTTTTGACAAAGTAAAGAACAGCAATATCGAAGGCACCGGACTTGGTCTTGCGATTACGTATCACTTGATAAACCTCATGGGCGGCCAAATAAAAGTAGAGAGTGAGCCGAGAGTAGGCACATTGTTTACTGTAAGATTACCGCAAAAGATGGCAGATGATGAGATATTAGGTGAAGAGATGGTGGAAAATTTGCGGAAATTCCGCATGAACTACGTGACGAATAAGAGAAAAGGAAACCGAATAGAACGCGACCTGATGCCCTACGGGAGCGTTTTGGTTGTTGATGATGTGCCGACAAATATTTACGTTGCCGTGGGTCTTATGAAACATTACCGGCTGCAAATTGATACTGCCATAAGCGGAATTGAGGCGATCGAAAAGATTAAAGACGGCAAAGTTTATGATGTTATATTTATGGATCACATGATGCCTGAGATGGACGGCGCTATGGCAGTAAAACAGATACGTGAAATGGGGTATGAAAATCCTATTGTGGCGCTTACAGCCAATGCGGTCGCCGGAATGTCTGATTTCTTTTTGCAAAATGGTTTCGATGAATTTATCTCCAAACCGATTGACATAAATCATTTGAATTCAGTACTTAACAAACTTATACGCGACAAATATCCGCCCCAAATCGTTGAGGTCGCAAGGCTTGGCCTCTTAACCAGTGCCGCCGAAAACGGCAGCGCCGCACAACTATCCATAAAACCGGCGGCAATTTTTCAGAATAGATCAATCGCCGGGATAGACATCGTGAAAGGGTTAGAGCGGTATGACGGCGACGAAGAGACATACTTGAAAGTCTTGCGTTCATACTCAGCAAGCCTTCGCTCCATGCTGGATCCGATAGAAACTTTTTGCGAGGAGACACTCGGCGATTATGAGAGAGCCGCCCACAGCGTTAAGGGGATGAGCCGCGGCATTTTTGCCGAAGAGCTCGGAAGCAGCGCCGAAGAGCTTGAAAAGGCGGCAAGCGTCGGCAATATCAACTTTGTAAATGAGCATAACGGAGCGTTTTTTAAAACGGTGCAAAAACTTGTTTCTGATATTGATGACCTTATTTCCACAATAGACGCCGAAAATCCCAAACCTCAAAAGGACAAGCCGGATGCGGATCTGCTTATTAAGCTCTCCTGCGCCTGTAAGGCTTTTGACATATATGAGGTGGATGCGGCAATGGACATAATAGAAAAATACAAATACACTTCAGACGGCGGTTTAGCCGACTGGCTGCGTGAGAACATCGACAAAATGAAATTTGCGCAGATAGTTGAAAGACTTTCAGATATAAAAGTGAATTAGGAGTTAGGTATGCGAAGAAGAATTATCTATGTTGACGACGTCAATTACAGTTTGGTCGCGCTTAAAAGCAGGCTCAAGGCATATTACGATGTTTACCCTGTACAATCGGCTGAAGAGATGTTTGAGGTTATTTTGAATATCAGGCCCGATTTGATATTGCTTGATATTAATATGTCAAACATTGACGGCTACGAAGCGATCATAAGGCTAAAAACCGACGACCGCTACGCCAACATACCGGTTATATTCCTAACGAGCCAAACCGACAGGGAGAGCGTGCGCAAGGGCTACAGCCTCGGCGCCGCCGATTACATATTCAAACCATACGGCGACGCCGATCTGATTGAACGTATAGAGTGTGTATTTGACCCAAGTAAGCGCAAAGAGAAATCAGACGCGGTAATCGAACGCAAAAAAATTATTTACGTTGACGACGTTAACGCTAACTTGGTAACGGTAAAAGTCCGCCTCAGAGACCGTTATAATATTTTCCCGGCGCAGTCCGTTGATATGCTCTTTGAGATTCTTGAACAGTTTACACCGGATTTAATACTTCTTGATGTTAATATGCCGTATATCAATGGCTGGCAGGCGATAAGAAATCTTAAATCCGACAGCCGTTACAGAAGTATACCTGTTATTTTTCTGACAGGCCAAAACGACCGTGAGAGCATTTTAAAGGGGTTCAATCTCGGCGCCGCAGATTATATAACAAAGCCTTTCTCCGATTCCATACTCATTGGCCGTATTGAACATCACCTTAAACCCAAAGAGGAACACTCACCCGGAGACAGAGGGGTTGACACCAGGCCGTGTATACTTGCCGTTGACGAAGTCTTCAGTATGATGAACGCAATCGCTTACGCGCTTGGTGATGAGTACAATGGATCGCTGCGCGGAATGCTGCAAAAAAAATTCGCGATCCTTTATACACTGCGTGATCTGTACAATGTGTGTACGCTTGCTAAATTGGAAGAGGTAAGGGAATTTTTGGAACAGAGAACGCCGAAACTGTTCATTCTTGACTATAAGATGATAGCGTCGGACGGATTTAATATTATTCACGTGATACGGAGTTTTGCAGGGCACGAAAAAACGCCTATTCTTCTCTGCGCGCCCGAAGGAATATTAAAAAACGTAAGAGACGCCGTCAGTCTCGGAGCCAATGATTTTGTACAAAAACCAATTAACCCGATAGAGCTCCGTGAGAAAGCAACAAAGTATATTGCATGACGGCACGCGGGGATTCCAATCAAGAAGGTTCCCTCTCCCTAACAACCGGTTTTGACAAAGAGAGCATAATCACGCCGTTTTTGAAAATATTAACCATGCCGGTAGATTCCGATATGGTAATCGCCACAGCTTTAGTACAGCTTGTGATTCCCGCGGCGGCGGCGTGTCTTGCTCCAAACCCGCCGGGAAGCAGATCGTGAGTGTCCGTTAGCTGCGGGCGCAGGTAACTCCCTGCGGAAAGAATGACGCCGTCCCCTGTAATTACAAACGCTCCGTCAATTGATGCAAACTCTTTTATAGTTTCCGTAAGTCCGGGATCTATGATATTACGCTCCGCTTCGCTGTATCCTCTAAAGGGATTTATAATAAGCTGACGCACGTGGGCGTTTACAGAATTTGTGTCGCCTAAAACAAATATCGTACCTATGGGTTTACCCTCTCTGCCCTCTACCGCCATCTCTCCAGCAAGTCCAATAATTCTTTCAAACACCTCCGGTTTGATATCCGGAGGCAAAAGATTGTGCGCCGTAAGAAAAAAGAAATCATACTCCATTGCTATGTCAACGCATACAACAGTATCAAAATCAGAGCCGCTTGCGCCGCCTGATACGCATACCACTTTATCCTCTTTCTTTACAAATCCGCGCGACAGGGCAAGTAATATACCTATCTTAAGCTGTCCGGTTCTTGATATAGGAATCGGCGGAGCCTGTACAACGCCGATTACTCTTTTGTCGCGGGTAAGGTCAAACCTTGTTTTGTTGTTTGTAACAATTATAAGTTTGTTGCGCGCACCAAGCTGATCAAGAAAATTATTATCCTTAACAACATCCGCAAAGACCATAATAGCGCGCGCGTTAAAATCACGCGCAAGATTCATAGCCGCGCTAATAATCGGCGAGGTTGTTTTACTGCGCGGAGCGCGGCGGCGCTCCTTTTTTTCAAACGCCCCTTTTTTGAGCGCGGCGCTTAGAACCCTAAGATCTACCACACTGTCCTGCGTAAGTATCTGTTCCCGTATCTCTTCCGACTTAAAAAAAGCGGCCAGCTCCGCAAGAAGCTCTATGTGTCGATTGTTATCCGCGTCATCCCGGGAGACAAGCAAAATAATAATGTGCGCAGGTGCGTTGCGGGCGGCATCGTAGTTTATGCCCCCAATGCTGCGTCCAACTATTATCGCAAACTCATCTTTAATTGGGCAGCCTCTTGCGTGAGGCAAAGCCACGCCTTGACCGATAAAAGTTGAGGCGCTCTCTTCTCTCTTAAGTATCTCTTCCAATATCGATTTTTGCTTGCTGATTTCAACCGCTTTACAAAGCGCCCCTGCCAGTTCACGAAATGATCCGGTCTTGTCATCTGATGTAATGTCAATAACCGCCGGCGTTGCAAGATATTGTTCAAAAGACATTTTTTGTTAAGCTCCGTTTGTCAAATGCAGTATAGCTTAAGATTCTTATGTTTTTATTTGGCTTACGCCTCGATAAACACGGTCTGCATTATTATTTGAAGTTAAAATCGCTGATGAAAAGTAATCTATAATTTGGGGTTTGAGTATCGTAACATCTCCGCCTCTTACCTTAATCGCTTTAAGTTTGCGAAGTCCCTTTAAACCCTCTTTCACAATCAGAGCGTCTGTTAAGGGATTAAGCGTTTTACAGTTTCGTCCGGCTTTACTCAGGGAATCATTAACTTCTTTAATGTTATCTTTCAACTTATCGGTACTAACCGGTTTATCATCATATTCCTTGAGTATTGCGCAAATTACGTGTATCGGTAAAATCCGGTAAAGAGACAAAAACTTATTGTGAAGATGTTCGCTTACTTTGTCAAGCGATACCCGATGAGCCGCGAACTCGTCTCTCGCTTTATCTACACGGTTGGCTTCCAAATCTACTATAGACTTGACCGATATCGGAGTATCATAGTCCATATAGATTGAGCCAAATGAGATGGGCAATCGCTTTGTAAGAAAAAACGGAATAAACGCCATTATATCCGCGCCGAAATAGTAAAGACTTCCCAAAATCCGCTTTAAAAAAAAGTTTGATTTTTTGCGGTAACTTTTTCCCTTAAGAAGCATCGGAATAAAAGGCAGATCCGGAGGGCAGTCGTAGGAAACCGATATGGGGAAAAGATAAACGTCTCTTTCAAGATTTGCCGCCTGAGAGAGGAGCGCCGCGTTAAGTATGCCGCCCTTTATGTCAAGCATGGAACCGCTGTAGCTTCGTCCTCCTTCGGGAAAGACGAGCACCGCGTCGCGGCTTTCTAACATCTGTACAACTTCCGTACACAGCTTACGAACGTAATTGCGCTCAAAGGCGCTGTCGCGCGATACTGTAAACGCGCCGAACGACCGAAAGCGCGACCCAATCCACGGCAGTTTTGTAAGATTATCTCCCGCCGCGAACCTAAGATTTCTAAAGCCCATTTGAAAAAGATTATTGCCAACAAAAAAATAATCCACGTGGCTTCGGTGAGTGCTAACAACCATAAGCGGAGATTTTTGAATTTGGGCGGCGTCAATTTGCGGGCCCTCAATATTCACATGGGAAAAGGCTTTATTAAAAAACGCTTTTATACCATCGCTTGCTTCTCCAACTTGAATGTTGTGTTCTTTCATATTATCCTCTTCATCTCTCTTCGTATCTTATCTATCCACTTGCGGCTTTCGCTGTTTGTGTTGCCTGCGCCAAAAATGTAGTGCAGGAAAATGAACAGTCCGGAACTTCCAAAAAACATTGCGAATGCTCCAGCTACGGGGTAGAGTTTTTTCTCTCTATGCTGATTGGTGCAGAATGGGCGGTCAAGCACCTTGAACGCTTCTTTACTGACGATCATCGCTTTCTCTATTTCTGCCGCGATTTTTTCCTGCAGTTTTTCTCTTAACAGCGGATCGGCAATAGAGAAGAGCTGTCTTTCGAGATAATTAACATTCTCCTTGGCTTCTGTTTGTACAGATGTTTGAATGTAATTATTGAGATACTCAAGACACGCGTTAAGAACTTTATAACTGAAAAGCGAATCTTTGCTTATTGCCTTAAGTTCCAAAGTTCCCTCTTTTGTGATATTCTTTTTGAATACCGTATTGCTTAAAACTCCGGCTAATTGATCCGATCTGGCTAAAATAATCTCTTCATTCCATTTGCCGCTTGCAGTATCGAAGTGTTCCCGATAGGCCCTGCTGAGCCACTTGTTCTTGGCGTTAGCATAGATCTCAGTTGTCAAATCGTATTTTTCAATAAATTCGGAGTTAAAAGTACGGCTCTCAAGGTACAGCTGTATTTTTTCAAGGCCAGGATTACCCGCTATGTTAAGACCTGCAAGTCCGCCAAATGCGCCGAATGCGCCAAGATTGGGAGCTCGGCCTCCATCTGACTCTTTAGGTATGAGTACAGCTTCGGAGATATAGGTGGGGCCTTTCATGCGCGCAGCCATAAATCCGCCTGAAAATCCAATGGCACAGAGGAGCAGTATTATTGTCTTGTATTTGACAAGTACATAAAAAAGTTCTAGAAGATTAATTTCATCTTCAGCAGCACTGGTTTCTGAGTGTTTTTCTTGAGACGCTATTTGGGTAACGGGTTCTTTTTTTTGGGTGTCTATCATGCTTTTCAATCAAGTTAAATGTTATTCCGGCGCAAAGGGTTTTCCTGATATTTCAACCGGGTCAGAACTCTATATATATCGCTTCACAGCATAAATCTGCACTGTGCCGCTAAGCAACCTCACGGCCCTACGTGCAGTTGCGTGCGGTGCGGTGTAGATTTATGCCGTTACTCAGTATATTAGTAAAATATAGTACAGGATTACGTCAAAATTCAAGAAGCAGGCAGTTATAATGGTAAAATGTATACTGAATAACGGCACGCGTTTACACTGTGCCGCTAAGCAGCAGAACCGGCCCTGCGTGCAGTTGCGTGCGGTGCAGTGTAAGCGCGTGCCGTGTACCGGTATATCCCAAATTGATTAAGTCCCTACATACGTATTATTTTATACGTGTGTATGGTGCTGTGTATAAAAGGATTTTATCAGGGCACTAAGGAAAATTGGTACTAACAAACGGCGTATTATGCGACTATCCCCCCAAATAGAACTGTTCCCCTGCATGCACGGAAAAGAGCTCTTTGCGCGTGAAGTGCGCCGGCTCTTTTCTGAACAAAAATTCGACTGTGTAGTTGTTGATATCCCCTGTCAATTCCAAGAGCACCTTGGCGAAGCGGTGGACAGTCTCCCTGTAATCAATGTACTTTTGGCACATAAAGATAACAATAATAGTACTTATAAACCGTGGTACTACCTGCCAATTGACCCATGCGACCCTATGATTGAAGCGGTGCGTCAGGCGCGGCAGAACCGGATTCCGTTTTTTTGCGCCGGGATGCGGGGGCTCTATGAGCTAAGGCAATCGTTTACAATGCCCGATGAGTATTCAATCAAAAAATTGGGGATTGATCTGTATACAACCCTTTGCCGCAAAGCGATAGGCCCAACAAACATTGACAGCGTTGAGTATTTTAATGGCAGGCACATAGCTGCAAATCTTCAAATTTTACAATTGTCATACAGCAATATTCTTGTTGTAACGCACTTATCTCACCTTGAAGCGGTCTTATATCACTTTCAAAGAGGAGAAAGTCATAACAAACCGTTCAATGATTATGACTATACTGTGATAAGCCGGCCCGTCAACCCGGATCATCTGTATTTTGCTTTAGGCGAACTTCCGTTTATAACAGGAAAAGTTGAGCAGGAACGTCACGATATTTTCGCCGATCAATCAGATCTTACTGAGATGATAAAAAATTTATTTAGAGAGACGCGTGATAATTATTTTGATGACAAAGAGCAGATTATAAAAATATCACCGGTAAGGATTCAAACAGCGCTTACATATCTGCGTAATTTAACTGTGTCAAGCGGGAAACTCTTACCGTCGCTTTTTGACATTATAGAAGCTGCCAAGGGAGTTGGCGGCAACGCTTACGGCTTGCGTATTCTTAAAGGGGCGAAGTATTATCCGTTTTTGCCGATTGAGAGCGGTGAATCTACTGTAAATATTGGCATAAACAAGATATCTTTAATTGAAGACGATACATTTCCCGGCTCACAGCGGGAAGTTCACGACGCGGTAAATCTCTTTCGTGATATAGAAGTTGAGTGGCGCACTCTTGAGATAAAGCCCGATCCCTCTATGCTCCAAAAGAAAAAATACCGTTATTCGTGGAATCCTTTTGGTCAATGTTCCCACTTGCCCGAAGATACATCCATAGAAAGTTTTAACTCCCACGTGCGCAATAAAGCACTGCGTGTTGTTACAGAACATCTTGCCAAAAGCGAAAAATTCACATCATCAGTTAAAGACGGCATAGACATACGGGAAACTTTACGTAATTGGTATACAGGAAATATCTACGTTAAAGAGCTTCCGCCTCAAAAAAATAAAATTGATACCGTCATTATCATATTTGACAAAAATAATGACGACCGCTACCCTCAGCGCACAACATGGTACGCTGAACATAAAGAAGAATCTACTCTTAGTTTTTACGCCACAGACCCTTTTGAAGATCTTATCGGCCCCGGAATAGCGCGCTGTACTTACGGAGGCATATCGCTTATTTATCCTCCGATCAGTATCCCTAACGTATTTGATTTAACAAGCGGGATGAAAGACCTTGACTGCGCAGGACGCTTAACATTCGGGGCGCTTATGTTTGGACGTGAAAAAACGGCAGCTTACGTAAGCGCTAAAGCGCCGGATTTAAAAATGCGCACGATGGCGTCTCAATTCAAGAAGCATTTGGTTTGGGTTCCTCTTTCAACTTTTTCAACAGAGACACTTAACAGACTTCGCCGGTTTCATGTTCTTAACGGTAAAGAGGTGAGGGGCTGGGCATCGCGGTTTATTGGTGATTAGCGCTGTATTTCCGCTCTGTTACCACACACCTATCATTAGCGACATTTTTTCTTGGCCGCCGCCGCGGGCCGCAGGGATTGTACCTTTTATCAAGTATGTGTTTTGGGTCACCGTGCGGCCTCTTGAATCCTTTAAATCCCACTCGCCTATAACACGGCGTTCATAGGAATTATTACCGGATCTGTCTGATATGCTGATTCTTCGAATGGCATTACCGGCAGGGTCGTAAATCGTAACCGTTGCGCTCGCTAACGATTTGCCGGAGGCATAAAGTTTCACAATACCGTCAGATTTACGAACCGGATTGGGGCCGGCGGTAAAACGAGTGGTGAGCAGCCGCTGCAAAGCCGCTGACGCCGCGTCATCGTTGAGCTTTTTGGGCGGCGGAACCGTGCGGTTATATGACAGGACTGAAACATAATCAGCCACAGTAAACTCCAGCGGAACTCTAAAAGAAAACGCACTGCCTTGCTTAACGCCGCTCAGAATTAGCGTGTCATGATATGACGCTATGGCAAGTGAGTCTTTAGGTTTAACGTTTACAGTTGCAAGATATCCGCCGCTGCCCCCTGCTGTTTGCACAAATTCTGATACAATCCCAAAATCTGATAATGGCCCTCTTTGAAGACGCGCCGTTAAATCTGTCATTTCGCCGTAAGAGACAAGCGTTACCGTCCGTGCGGGCGCTTCTGTATAATTGTATCCTGTTGTACCGAAGTTTTTGACAAGCGGGCGAACATTAACTTTGTTGTATTCATCTGTTAGAAACCGCATTCGTGCGTTAAAAAAAGTTATCATTTCATTGCGCGGCCATGTACTGCCCGCACCACGAACTCCATCACATATATCGTCGATAAACTGCCTCATTGATGATATTTGCGGCAAGTATTCGTTCCAAATCTCCTTGTATCTAACAAGAAACAGAGGATCGTCAAAGAAACGGCGAAACCACGGATGAACCTGGTACGGATGCAGATTCGGCCCCATGCGGCCGGTTAGAGTGTTAAATGTCTGAAAACTCCAGTTAAGATCCCACAACGGCCCTGCGCTTATTTTACCGTCCTCACCCTTATAGAAAAAAGTGCTTCCGATCTCTCTTCCGGTCTCGGCGCCGCTGCGGAAGAGGTCTACATTTTGTATAACCGTTTGTACTATAAAATATTTAATGAACGTTTCGGCATCAATCATATCACGGTAGCCGTTTTCCGGAAAATTATCTGAAGCCATTGAATCGGCTAATTCGTTCAAGTCTCTCTTTACAAAATCATAACGGGGGTCGTTAATATCGTCTCCAAAATCACTGGGACGTTTAATTGCTGTTGGTAAATTATAGCTTGTGGTAATAAATTTCAGGGGTTCAGGATTATTTTCATTGAAGTAGTGGCGGTCTATTTCAATAAACCAACCATCTGTTTGGTGAATTTTCGGTCTTCCCGGAGCGCCTATATCGCTGGGGTCTGCCTGCCTGTGTTCAGTTAAAATGTAATTGCCTTGCGAAGTCCCGTTCAAAATAAAATTGACGGGGTGATACGTGCACGTATATTGCAAATTGAGCCTTTGTCCCAACTCAAACCCAAATGCGTTTTTCTCCGAATCGGCGTTTATTAACAACCAATTTCTTGCAGCCGGAAGTCCAAACAGCCCCTGCTGCTGATTGTTCCTGAATCGGATACGATACGGATTATAATATAGGGTATCACGAGGACTTTGTGTGTATGTGTACCAATTCCAACTAGAGTTCCAGGAAGAATTCCCACGCCCTCTGATCTGCTGATTGCTTATAGGGGAAATATTATTTTGGGGGTTCTGCGGGTCTTCTAAAGAAAAAGTCATGGTAACATACTCTTCTTTGCTCGTAATACGCACGTTGTCATCCGTAACAATCCTGATAGTAGGCCGCCCATCCAATGGCGGCCGTATCCGATCACTTGTTACTGTCTGAGAGAATACACATGTTGTAAGACATATCGCAAATAAGACCGCTTTTAGCAGAACGCCGTGATTAACGCCGCTGTTATGTTTTTTGATTATTTCGCATTTGTCAGTTTGGACAGCTGCGCTTAATGTTAAGGTCTTGCACATGTAATATTTCCTTAAATGTATTCTTTCTGCGTTACTTTACATCTGTGAAACATTATCCTGAATATACCGGCACGCGGCACAGTGTAAACGCGCGCCGTGAAGTATTAAGGTGGCAATTAAAGGCCGCAACTTCCGGCACATCGACTGCATGAACCATCGTGAGGCCGCTGTACCGGGAGTTGCGGCCTTTAACTGCCGAAGTAATAATATATTTAAAATAGTATTGGGCACAGGTTATTGGAATAAAGTTGCAAAAAAATCTGCTGATTCATAAAAACCAACAGCCCTGTTTTTGGGGTTAGAGATTGACAACACAAGGTCTTTTCAGGTATATTATAGGTATAGGGGAGAATAGTTATGAATATAAATTCAGTTAACACTAATTTGTGGCCTGCTTCCTTAAGGGCACCCAATATTGGTTTTAACAATAATTTATTATCCAATGTTAATGGCCTGACGCCCAAGTCGCTGTCTTTGCTCGGCACCCCTGCTTCCAACTCTATAGATTACAGCGCTATTAATCAAGTTTCAAATTTGAAAACAGAAGCCGCTTTTTTAAAAAATGCGGTGAACGGTTTGCAATCGGCAATATCTAAAAGAGGTTTCGTATCTGCCGATAACGACAAGATGACTCTTTCCGCCAACAACAACGCGCGGTTTTCATCTTTTGCGCCCAATTCCGTAAGGATAGAGCAGCTTGCTGGAGGGCAAAAAAATACGGGCGCATTCTTCGCAAACAATACTAAAGTTGACAGCTCTCTTGTTGGGATGAATCAATTCTCAATTAATAGAGACGACGGTACATCAAAAGTTATTTCCTTTGATGTCAACAGTAATGACACCAATAAGAGCATGCTTAACAAGATGGCTGATGCTGTGAACAGGGCTGGTGTCGGAGTAAAGGCAAGCGTTGTTTATGATGAAAAAAACGAAAGAGGCGCGATTAACTTAGAAGCAACCGGCACAGGAACTGGAAAAGAGGGCGCGTTTTCTATTACCGATGTAACCGGCGGCGCAGTATCGTATACCGGCGCGTCCGCAGTAAGCAAAGAGGCGCAGGACGCGGTTTATTATATAAACGGCGGCAATACTGCGAGAATCTCTAACTCCAATACTGTTGATATAGGCGGCGGCATAACCGCATCATTTAAACAGACTTCAAGCACCGATGTAAAAATCAACAGGGGACTCGACGCAGACAGCGCGGTAAGTGCGCTGAGGCAGTTTGCAGACAGTTATAACAGAATGGTTCAATTGTCAAATAACAGCAATATGGGCGTTAGACTATCTAACTCGCTTGCTTCGTTATCCGGGTCACACGCCGGCGGACTTTCAGATTTAGGTATTGAGTTTAAATCATCAGGTGAAATGACAATAAATCAGGATAAAGTTAGAACTGCCGCGGAAGACGGCCGTCTTGAAAGTCAGTTTTCAAGAAACAATTCAAATTCCGGTTTTATGAACCGGCTTTCAAGATTAGCAGACGACGTCAGGCTTGACACAGGCAAGTATATAGACCGCAGTTCCATGTTCTCAAGTTTGATGAACAGTATTAAACAGTCAAATTATTCAGCATTATTCAATATTAATAATAATTCAGAAAATAGTTTTTTGGGGTTATTTGTTAATACGAGAGTTTAATTGTATGGTTATTAATTCTCCCGGAAAATCTTTCAATTGGCTGACAATTAAATTTTTTAGTCTGACCATTATCGTTACTGCCGCTTTTTGCGCATCGGCAAGGCCCGCTTCAAATCCTAGAAGTCTCGCTTCGGCAGATTCCGCGGCGTATGAGCTTAGAACCGAGTATTTAATTTGCACCGGCGATACAACAACGCTTACCATGCCCCAACTTAACAAGTGGAAGCGCACAATGGATTCTCTCATAGCTGACAATGGCTATAAGGAAAAATTTGATTCTTATGTTAGAGCCACAGGACTAAGACCTCAGGATGTGAAACCATGCGAACCGGTTATCTTTTTTGAACGCTTTGAGAGACAGCTTGCCGAAATGGACAATTTCGTTGAGACTCAGCGTAAAAGAAGAGAAAAAACTTATAGAGATTCGATGAGTATAGTTACCGGATTGAAAAAACTGAAACCGTGTACTACAAATATTTTAGGGATTCCGGCAGGCATATCTAAAGAAGTTTTGTTGTTGATTTTAGCGCGCGACAGTATAAAATCAACACAGACGCCCGATTTTTTGCGGGTAGATTCTGTAGAGTTTGAAGGGATGGTTTTTACAGCTGCGCTTTACTTTGATGAAAGAGGCAGATACTACAAATACGAGATGGAAACAAAGGCGCTCGCGGCGCAAGAGCTTGACAAAACTGTAAGAGAGTGGGCTAATCTGCTCGCAAAAGCGTATGAAAAACGACTCGGACTTGCGGGAAGAAGAAACAGAATAGGGTTTCATGATATAAGGCAGGGACAACTCTCAATCAGTATGGCGTGGCGCGGTACTAATCCAACAGTGCTTGTTGGTTTGGCGGTTCATAATAATCTCTACTACGCAAAAACGGTTGTTACCTATGATCTACAGAGTGATAAGCCGAAATAATAATTTTATTTCCTGAGCGAAATAATCGTTTAGTTTATGTCATACAAAAAATCACTTACAATACGTACCTTTGGTATCGCAGATATTTTTATTGTGATAGCAATGATCGCGGCCATGTTTGCGGTTTTTCCTCTTTTTAAATCAGGTCTGCCGGACAGTGTTGTGGTTTTTAGAAATAACTCGCTTGTTGCGGAGTATCCGCTTGACATCGATACGAAATTCTTTGTTAATGGAAAAAATGGCCCTGTTGGTATAGAGATCGTAAATAAAGAGGTAAGAATCGCACACGTAAACTGTCCGCATCAAATTTGCAGACGTACAGGCCCCATAAGCCAAACTTTCGGACAGCTTGTCTGCGCGCCCAATAATATTCTTGTAGAGATCCGTTCTTCAAAGTCAACAAGAAATAAGAGCGTTGATGGAATCACTCATTAAACAGCAAACCTCAAACAATATTGTCACTCAAAAGGCGCTTTGGCTTTTAATTGCCATAGCGATAAACGCCCTTGAACTTGCGATTCCGCGTCTGCCTTTTTTGCCGTGGTTAAAGCCGGGTTTTGCGAATGTTATTACAATATTGTGGATAATTAAATTTGGTTTTAAAGATGCGCTCTTATACACTGCTCTAAGGATTTGGATTTCAGGATTTTATTTTGGATTTTCGCTGTTTACATTTTTGCTAAGTCTTGGCGGCGGATTTCTCTCTACAATGATAATGTCATTATTATGGATTACGCTTGGTAAACGTAGATTTGCCGGTACGGTTGGAATAGCAGTTGTGGGAGCGCTGTTCCACAATATTGGCCAGCTTGGCGTAGTGTACTTTATGATGGCGCAGAATATTAGATTGTTTGCGCAGGTTCCGTTTATGCTTGGGGCGGCTGTGGTGTTTGGAAGTATTACGGGTTTGCTTGTGCCTTATGTCGCAAAGATTTTTGGGGATGATCAGTACAGTCTAAACCCTGCGGTATCTTTATCTTTTGTTGATCATCGTCAAAACATAATCCTGTCCCATAAAATTATTGTGACGTTAACATTTCTTGTAAGTATATCACTTGTATTTATCGCTGATTTTTGGATTTTGTCAATATCAGCAGTAGTATTCTCGTTGATTGGGTGGACGCTTAATCCTAAAAAGCCGTCTGTTCTTATTTATCCGATGAAATTTTATATTCTGTTTTTATTTATCGGATGTATGCACCTTTTCTTCTCTTATGGGACACGTATTGAGACATTACCATTTATCACTTATGAAGGATTATCTGCATTTGTAAGACAGAGCCTGCGTCTTTGGTGCTGGCTTCAGGCGGCTCATATTTTCAAGCGTTTCCATTTTCACGAACTGTTTTTTGGAATGCTGCATAGACTTTTTCCTGATAAAAGTTCAACGCTTGAAGCCGGTATGATTGCTCTTAGGCATTTTCCGCAGATAGTCAAAAATGTTAAATTAAAAGAGAAAACGTCAATAACAAAACTTTTGTTTAATCCACGAACAACCGTCGCAATATTTGTGGGAGAGATGAAACAAGTCATCGCAGATATTATAGTAACCGGTTATGACAAAACGGAAGCGCTTTCCGCAGAGAGTTATACTGCATGACGGCATAAATTTAAACTAAAGTATCACCGGCTGAATAATCCGCTCCCCCGTAAACTCTTTTTTAGCCAAAAATGTAAATACTGCGCCAAGTAAAAGAAATCCCACTACTAAAAAATAATGATGCAAATTAAAAAGGCTTGACATTGTGCTATATATAGTTATGATCGCTCCAATTATAAAGATATTGATAAAATGCAAAAGCCGCGGATTACTCAATCTCACAGAAAAATAGGCGCTTGAAGCGACATTGAGAAATGTTGCAGACAGATAAAGTACCGCGTCATAAAACCCAAAAGCCCGCGCGCCTTCAATCCCCGGCAGTATAATCCCCAAAACTCCCGCAAGAAGCGCACAGCTGAATCCGATTATAAATGTCATTTGAATTATAAATATCATCTTTCCAAAAAGTATCGCGTCTCTTGAAAGTCCTGAGGTAATTAAAATTTCAAGCGTCCCGTTTATTCTCTCCGAAATAAAAACCGTACTTGAAAAATTAGCGGCAACAATCACCGAGAAAAACACAAACCAAAGCTGACCGCCAACTCCATCTTCACCAAAAAGAAACATAAAGCTCCACACGGCAACAATTATAGCGTATACTCCAAATACCCCTTTGTCACTGCCTATAAAGCTCGCTAATTCTTTTTGTAAAATGGTTATTATTCCCGACATATAAAATTTATCCTCGATAAAAATAGATTCTACGATTTGTAAATATTTTTGATAGTATCTGAAAAACCATGCGCTTGTTGACGAACTTCACAAATACCGCATTGCGCAAGTACAAGCGCCTTTATGATTTCAGGAATCGCGTTTTTACTGTCATCAACATAAAAGGTTAGCTGATTTCCGCTTAACGCAATATCACTGCCGCCGCAATCCTCAACAACTTTTTTCCAATCTCCATGATTTGATACTTTGATGATCCACGATTCGCCCCCTTTACATTTACTGATCTCTTCGATGATCCCATTTTTGAGCAGACCTGCGCGATTGCAAAGTTCATCTATCGTTTCTAATTGGTGAGAACTAATAAAAAGCGCTGCTCCGCGTGAAACCGCTTCTTTTGAGATCATCTTAAAATGTTCGTAAGCCTTTATATCAAGACTAACTACAGGTTCATCAAAAAAACAGATTGACGGCCAGCCAAGAAACGCCCTGCACAGACCGCATTGCACCTTTTGTCCTCTTGACAAAAATTTAACTTTACGTGACGCGGTAAAAATTTCTGTATTGCCCCAGTACTCATGAAAATATTTTTGGGCCTCATTCCATGAGATACCCTTAGCCGAAGCGAATATCTTCAAGTTATCTCTAACGCTCAGATTGCCAAAAAATCCGTCATTTTCAAGGACAACCCCAAGCTTGCGATAGTATTCTGTCTGATGAAGCCATGGGTCATATCCGCCCACATCAATACTTCCCTCATCCTTATTGAGAAGCCCAAGCAGCACACGAATAAAAGTGGTTTTGCCGCAACCGTTTAGTCCCACAAGTCCATACACGCTCCCCTTTTCCACTTGTAAAGAAACACCATTGAGGATAGATTTTTGTCCGAATGAGCGTTTTAGGTTATTTACGTTAATAATGGTCATCTATATTTTCCGTTTATTACGTCTTACGGTACAGTAATGAATTATTTTTATCAATTAGACTATTTTTAGTATGACTTTTCAAACCGAATAAAAAAGCATATCATGAAAATAATTGTTGCGCAGACAGCAGGGTTCTGTATGGGGGTCAAGAGGGCGGTTGATCAAGCTCTTGAACTCTCAAATGACAAATCATCCGCCACATATACTTTAGGGCCTCTTATACACAATAAGCAGACAATTGAGATGCTGAACCTTAGAGGTGTAGACGCTTTGGATGAGAAAGATCTGCCAAATCTGCCCTCAACTATTCTCATACGCGCGCACGGCGTGCCTCCGCAGGTTATGAATCACTATAAAACCGCAGGGTATAAAATTGTAGACGGTACATGCCCTAAAGTAAAGACCGTTCACAAAGTGATTGAAAAATACCGTGATCAGGGTTTTAAAATAGTAATTACAGGCGATGAGGGCCATGCGGAAGTAATAGGTCTTATGGGATACGCGGACGACTGCGGACATCTTATCCAAACACTTGACGATGTAGAAATGCTTCCGCAATTTGAAAAAATCTGCCTTGTGTCTCAAACCACGTTTGACAGATATCTTTTTGATACGATCGCCGACAAGATAAAAGAAAAATTCAGCGGCAGTGAGATCGTTGTCAAAAAAACAATTTGTTCCGCTACAGATCAGCGTCAGGAAGAGACAATGCAGTTGGCGCAGTCTGTTGACGCGCTGATAGTTGTTGGCGGGAAGAATAGCGCAAACACCCAGCGGCTTGCAAAAATCGCGCAGGAGTGCGGCGCAATATCTCAGGCGGTAGAAACGGAAAATGATATAGAGTGGGATCTTTTAGCCAAATGTAAAACAGTTGGCGTAACTGCGGGAGCTTCTACCCCTAACTGGATGATAAAAAGGGTGTGCGATCATCTGCAATTTATGAGTCAGACAAAGAGTAAAAGTTTTTCTAATTCTATTATGCGCCTTTTTGACATAATAGTAAATCTTAATCTGTTTGTAGCAACGGGAGCCGCAGGCGCTTATTATGTTTCCTGTGTTCTTCAAAATATCCCCTTTACTGTATCGGGCGCAGGCATTACGCTTTTTTATTTTATCTCCGTTTACTTATGGAACAGCCTTGCAAACCGTGAAAATACGCTGCATCACGACATCTCAAAATACCGGTTTTACAATAAGTATCCGCGGACTTTACTTTTTATGTCCGGCGCCAGTACACTAACGCTTCTTATAGGCACTTTTCTTATAAACCGTCCTGCGTTTTATTTAATGTTATTTGCTTCTATTGCCGGCTTTGCCTATCACGTAACAATAATACCTGAGAAGCTGCAGAAACTTTTTCCTTATAAGAGTATGAAAGATATTCCAAGTTCCCGTGATCTTTTTGTAGCGCTTGCCTGGGCTACGATTTTAACGTTTTTGCCTCAGACAATACAACAGGGTACACTAATTATTGATCCTGCTTCAATAGCCACGTTTTCTCTCATCTTTATTTTGAGTTTTTTGCGCTCTCTTATATTTGATCTCAGAGATATTGAGGGAGACAGGATTATGGGCAGAGAGACTCTAATTACGATAATTGGTGAAAAGTTAGCCCGTAAAGCTATCTTTCTTATAATATGGACATGTATCGCCCTTTTACTTATTTCACCGATGGTTTTGGGGTTAACAGCACACAGTCATACAAAAACGATGCGGTTTATGTTTTTAGTACCGGTTCTTTTTTATGCGGCTGTTTTTGTGCGCTTTAACGTAAAAATAAGCTCGAATCACAGCGCGCTTTTCAGCTTACTCGCGGATGGATTTTTTTATTTAGCTGCTTTGGGAGCGTTTATTTCTACAATTTTAATAAATAAATAATTTTGCGTTTTGTCATTTTATTCCCTAAATGTAAGGCATTCTGCGCACAAAAAAACGTGTACTATTTGTATTTTACAATTTTGTATTTTGTTCAAATATTTATTTGAAGAGATTTGCTGCTGTATAATGATGTATATTTAATATGATAACTCTTTATTCAATCGTGAAGTACAACACCAAACAAATTAGCAATAGGGGTTTATTATGCCGCTTACACACAGCCAAATAATGAAAAACTGTATAGAAACGAATTTTTATAAGTATCTTGCGTCAAATATTTTAAGGTATAATTCGGAGTATAAAACTACGGTGGCCAGCCGGGGGATTGAGACGCTTTTTCCTATGGTGAAAGAGGAGCTGGCTTTGAGAGAGAGTTTTGGGCATAAACTCTCCAAAGATGAAGTTATTTTGTATGCGGTGGAATACTACATGAGTAATAATAACTACAGCAAGCCCTTGGCGCAAAATTACTTTGCCCCAATTCCGCAAGCTCTTAAGTTTATTGACATAATTAGAGAAAAGATGGTTCATCTTGGCTGGCAGGAGACAAAAGACGGAAGCCTTATGGCGCCGCCAAATGTAGTTATTACAAAATAAAGATCTCCTGAAAAAAGGCACGTTATGTTTTTTAAAAATGTTATTTCGCTTGAACAGGCTCTCAGTGAAAACCTTTTACCTGAGCTTGAAACATTCCCCTCTCCTCACAATACTGCCGAAGTTAAAAGCGGCTGTATAAGAATCGTATTCCCTGAGTTTACATGTGTATGCCCCAAAACCGGATATCCCGATTTCGCTTCGATATTTTTATGTTATCTGCCAAATAAGCTCTGCCTCGAGCTCAAATCATGGAAGCTCTATTTAAACTCATTTCGTATGGTAGGAACATTTCATGAATCGGTTACTTATCATCTGTTCGAAACTCTGACAAAAGTACTTGAGCCGCGGTGGATGGTTGTAGCGGGAGACTTTCTCCCTAGAGGAAATGTTGATACTACTGTCGTTTTTGAGACACAAACCTCGCGTCCCGCAGGCGCCGATCTTCTCATAAATCCGTTTATGGCGAGATGTAAAGAGTTATAGGTAAACACAAAAAGCCGAAGAATCCGCAATTGGTTCCCCGGCCCCGGTATTTTCTAAAATATAACACTAAATCCGCAACAGATGCGGACGAACACCGTTCGTCCGTTATTTCTTTTTATGTCTCTGCTGTCTGCGCGCCTTTTTTCTCTTATGGCGGTTAATTTTAGCTTTTCTCTTCTTCTTTACGCTCGACATTCGGCGTTTTCCCTTTCAAACAAGAAACCAATTAATAATTTCAAGAGTTAAATAATATGATTTATGCGCATGAGGATGTCAATGTATAATTCATGTTAAGGCAGTTTTCAAAAACTATTTGCGGCAGCAGGTGGCGATAATTTAGCCAAAACCCCAATCACCACGCAATTTTTCCGGCAGAATATTCGCATACATTATAGTATATTCTTAGGGATAAGTATCACCAAGATAATTCGAGGCAGGGGGATGATATGAAACACTCTTTTACGGCATATATCGAACGGGATATCGAAAGCGGCATGTACATCGGTATTGTTCCGGGGATAACAGGCGCGCATACCTGCGCTGATAATATTAATGATCTGCATAAAAAACTGGAAGAAGTGATCTCTTTGTGTTTAGAAGAAATGGATGAAAACGAGATCAATATGCTTCCCATGTTTTCAGGCATTTCG
>Ga0123353_10000595_pt1 | contig 44226 bp, 49 predicted proteins | sample TergutLab28metaG_3_FD_92763 | JGI IMG/M metagenome (GOLD analysis project Ga0123353, IMG submission 92763) | Labiotermes labralis P3 segment gut microbial communities from Petit-Saut dam, French Guiana - Lab288 P3 | ecosystem: Host-associated > Arthropoda: Insects > Digestive system > Gut ... | reverse complement strand
TAGCTGTCGGACGGCATCACGCAGCAGGGTGGTCTTGCCCAGGCCGGGGGCGGAAAACAACAGGGCGCTGTGGGGCGGCCCATCGGGAGGCATCAACAGCGGTATCAGCCAATCCGCCACGCCGGGCACAGGCCGGGCGATGCGCAAGCACAGGGAGCGGATATTCCGCATGCCGATCATCTTCCCGTTCTCCGTCAGCGCCCGCCCGCATAATCCTGCCCGGTGCCCGCCTCGCAGCGTAAGGTACCCAAGCCGCACATCCTCTTGATGGGCATAAGCCGAATGATCCAGCAGGCTTTGGGCGATTTGCCCGATGTCCTCCTTCGACGGTGTCCATGGGATCACCGGCAGGCTTTGCGCACCGGGAGCGCTCACCCATTCCACCGGACGCTGGGCCCGCAGGCGTATCTCCCGGAGCGCGTCCGCCTTAGCCTGATCCAGTGAGCACAGGGTTTCTCCTATGGGCGGAGGCAGATACGGCAGCAAATGGGCTCTCCAGGGCATGGGCGTTCCTCCATTCTGTAGGGGCGACCGTCCTCGGTCGCCCGCGACTTTCCGATCAGTGCCTGCCATTACCGATCACTGTCGGTTTGCGGCGGGCGATCGAGGGCGATCGCCCCTACAGTGCATGCGTATCATACTATGCCCGTCCATTCAATGATATGCCGTAACCTACTCAAACAGAATCAACCCCAGCGCGTCGTACACCTTTTGATCCACACGGCCCTCCCAATGCATGCCCTTTTCTTTTAGGAACCCTTGCAGGGCCGTCACCGTACCCGCGCCGAAGATGCCGTCCAAAGTGCCGCCGTAGTAGCCCATAGCTTGGAGTTTGCGCTGCACGGCGCGTACCTGGGAGCCCCTGTCCAAGGGCCGCAGTTCGATCAGGTGAGTGCCAAGCTCGCCGTAGGGGCCGTGCTCCACGATCACCGGGGTGCCGTTGGGCGCCAGCGCATAAAGGGCCTCCGCATCCCGTGAATACATACGAAAACAGCCGTGGGAGGCGTGGCTGCCGATGGAGCCAGGCTTGTTGGTGCCGTGGATGCCGTAGTTGCCCCAAGGTACATTCAGCCCCAGAAAGCGGGTGCCAAAACCGCCTCCTTCGGGCTTAAAGCGGCGGGTGATGCGGAACACGCCGATGGGCGAAGGCGTTTTTGCGGTTCCTGCCGCGATGGGAAATCGCCTGACTTCCTTTTGGTTTTCGTACAGGATGAGGGACATGCGCAGGGTGTCGATAAAGATGAGTTTGGCTGGGGATTCCGCTTCGGACAGCAGGACAAACCCTGCGCTTATGGCGGCGCTAACGCTGATGATGGCGCAAAGGATGGCCAGCGCCCTGCGCATGCGGATTCCCCTCCCCTTTTGCTGGGCATAGATTTTGGAGTGTATGCAAAAAAAGAAGGAATCCATACCTGCTAATCCAAATCATTCACAGACTTTGTAACTTACTCGCTCTATCTCGCACATTTTCGTGCTGCTTTCAAGATAACTATGGGAATATTCGTGCCAATGCTTGCAAATCATGCAGTGGCATGGTAAAATCACATCATACTTCAATTATAATCATACACGAGAGGACCTACAAGATGGCGCAAAAATACCGGCTATATGATCATATTATTTGGTCTTCATTCCGTCTACTCTATTTACAAGCTGTCTACTTTTTTGGGATTCTTTTTGCATTCGCGTACAGTTCTATGGAAACATACTATATAACGGCTCTACTCTTTGCGTTTGATGTGCTGTATGAGTTCGGAAGAGTGCTTTGGGAAAAGTATCGGTTGAATGAAGCGCTCAATTGTCCCAGGATAAGGAACGAAGCTTACTTTTGTTGCATAGTTAGCCTTTTCCTGGTTATTCTTTGCATAGTAGGCATCTGTGGCGGACTAGTCCCACCACAAAATGGGGTTGTTCATCACATTGCAGATTGGTTCATTTTGGCAGGATGCCCGCCCATAATTGTTGTTATTGGAATTGAATTCGGACTGAACGTATATGATTATATGCCCGCAGTAAGAAACGCTAACAGACGGAGTCAAACTGTACAATCTACCCTGCAAAAAATCTTAGATGCATGAGAATACTTGAGGTTACAAGGAGGTTTGCTGGATGTCTACATTGTGGGTAGTGATATTGACATTTGCTCCGGTTGTTCTTGGTATTTCTTTCGGTATTACTTGGCGAAAAATGAAATTAAAATGGCTGAATGAAAGAACCTATTCTGATGATTTGCACGATGGGGATGGGGCACGGTCAGGAGTGTTTGATTTTGAGTTTGTTCAGGCTCGCATTGACGTTGCTCATGTGATAGGTATTCGAAATGCACCTATACGAAGCAATGAATCCACATCCATATTTGACTTCTTAATGCAAGATGATGGTTGTCAGGATGAAGAGAGGGTTGTTGTTGATGAGTGATATGGTTTATCAGGAGGATACTGAGAAAATTAAGGCCGAAGCAGATCGTCTTGACTCCGCATTTAAGAAGTTCGCAAAACAGGAGTTCGCCTTAGATGCTATAGATCAATCGTTTTCGGTTAACAAAAACATCTTCTTTGATGCAGTGTTAAGAGTTGATAAAGTTAAGTTTTACTCAAAGGTTTTTCATGACGGAAACAGCGCATCGGAATATAAGGAAATAGCGGCATATGCGTATTGGATAATGAAACTTAGCCCTATCTCTTGGAAGATCGAAAGCACGCATTGTGAGTATTATTCTCATATAAATGAGTACTTCGCTTTGTATTTGATTATGCATGTTATCAAAGCCTGTTGCAAAGAGAAGGCAAAAAGATGTTTTGCTCCTCGAAGACGGTTTATACGCGATGTGTTCTATTCGTTTCGGTTTCGCGATCTGAGCATAGATGCGCTAACACTTTTTATTGAGACTCTTGCCTTTTCCTATGACATCTACTATCCGCACGATGCCGATGAAGATGATAGTATGTTTTCAACTTTACGAGAGCTACTTTCAGATCCAGACTAAGAGCAAAAATCAAGGCCCCCGCACAACGCTCGATTGTGCAGGGGCTTTTTCATCGCCGTGCCTACCGCCCCGCCCCATCCCGCTGATAGATCAAAATCGCACGATCCCCGCGAGGCTGATCCAAACCGGGGTTCAGCTTGGCTAGGGCGTCCTCATCCACGCGGTAGCGCCGGGCCACATCCCACAGGCTCTCATCGGCCTGGGCGTAGTAGAGCACCATGCCGCCGGTTTGGGCTTCGGCGGGCTGCATGCCGGCATCGATCACCAGGTCCATCCGCCGGGTGAAGCAGGCGGTGCCGGTGAGCCGCCTCATGTAAAGAATCTCCACCCCGTCGGAGGTGATGCCCACCGCTTCCACTTCCAGCGGCACGATTTGCAGCGTGGCGCTTTGAGGGATGTTGCAAGGGAAGGTAAGCGAAAAAGTCTCTTCTTTTTGAGCGCTGATGGGCTCGCCAGAATCCTGGGGCAGATAGAGTATCGTGACGCCCAGCACGCCTTCCACCGTGATCCGCCCGCCGATGCGCTCCCGCCCCGCGATGGTGGGATGTAAAAACGCGGCCAGCACCGTGCCGATGGATGGGCTTTTGTCCGGCAGTTGCACGATCAGCTTGCCGCTCTCCCTGGCCACGGCATAGGCGTTTTGCATATGCAAATCCATGGGCTGTTTATCCAGAAAGGCGTCGTCCCCATGAAGGGTGTAAGCGTCGGCCAGCAGGGTATGGGTTTCTTGCTGGGTGGCGGTCACCTGGGTGCCCAGCACCACTTCTACCCGAAGCACACGCCCGCCGTCGCCGGTTTCCATGGAGTTGACCATCACGTCTTTGACGCGGGACACTGCCTGCATCGCCTGGCCGGACACGCCGTGGAGGTCCACGGGTTGCTCGAAATCGATGGTATGATGGGTCACAACCAGGGGCACTTCCTCCAAGCCGCTGGCGTGGAATACATCCAGCAGCACCGTGCCGGTCACCGAAGCCCGGCCCTCGCCGCCCACCACCTCACCGATTTGTGGCTTGGCGGAGGCGTACAGGGTTTCCACTACGTTCAAGGCTGTGGGCAGCTCGAATTCTTCCCGCAGCAATGCCTCGGCTATGCCTTCGCCTACGGTGCGGCTTAAGGTTACGTTCTCGGTGCGGGCGCGCAGGTTATCCAACCCGGCCAAGTCCCGCACCACGTTCACCGGCGCCGCGCTGAGAGCCTGAGCGGTGAGCGCCACCACCGCGCGCAGCAGCAGCCGTCCGCCGCTGGCATGGGCTTGGGCTTCCAGCACATCGCCCAGCAACCTCGCTTGCATGCGGGGGCTGACTTCCGGCATCTCCATTTGATGGGAGAAGTCGCAGGCGGCTTCTAAGGTTTGCACACGCTTGGGATCGCCCTGGGTGTACAGCACGTGGAACACCACCTGCCCGTCCATCGCCAGGCGATCCACCTGGGTCTCCACGTCGCCGATGATGATTTGCGCATCGGTATGCAGGATGCGCGCGGCATCGCGCATGCTGCCCGGCAGGGCGACCTCGCCTTCCACCACCGCCTGCTCTTCCGACGCGGCGATCAGGCGCTCCACCTCCACGCTTTCGCGCACGATTTTCATTTCCATCCGGCCGTCCCCTCTCCCTCTTGCGATGCAATCATTCGATTGCGCTATTTGCCTGTACATCCTTATGCTTTTTACGGATGTGATATGCGGCAAATGAATGCATGACAAAACAATCCAGAACGCTTTGTTTGCGTACGCTCTGGATTGCTTCGCTATGCTCGCAATGACGGGGCGTTAGGCTGACAGATATCATGGATGAAAAGGTTATTGCAACCGCTCATGTTGTGACGTTGAATCGGTTTGCGTGTGGTCTAGAATCCTAGCCCAACAAAGGTAGTGAATACGATGTGGCCGCGTTCAACGTTGACGAATTGCCCTTCTTCTAACACGAACCGGCCAATACCGGCTTCCTCAATATAGGTTGTGCCAATGATGTTCTCATAGTCCGAAAAATCGGATGCCGTAGCGACTGTGATACTCGCATAACCGTTGTCTTGCGCGAGGGTGTATTCTCCGGCGGGGATGTGAACGCCAACCTCGTAAACTCCGATTGGAACCGACACGCTTTTTGTTTCAGGCCGTGCCATCACTTCCGCATCGACCTGGAGCTTAAGCGCAAGGAGGTCATCGTAGGACAGTGAGGACAAGTCAACATCAGCAGCGAGCGCAGACGAGGCGAACAGAACCAATGCCGCGCAAAGGATAACCGAAATTGTTCTCTTCATTGGGATACCGTCCTTTCCATTTTCCATCTCCATATTCGTCAGGGAAGCGGTTACACCTGGATGGTAGCATAAATGCTGCGAACTGGCAAGAAAAAATCATTAAAAAGAGAACATTACAAAATAGACAAAATAGAGCGTATAACCCTCTATGCGCTCTATTGATGCATGCGTTTGCCTTTCTTTACGCGCTCCGCTCCAAGCTCAGTTTGTCCGCCACCAGCGCGATAAACTCGCCGTTGGTGGGCTTCTCATCCAACGAGCACACGTTGGCGCCAAATACCTGGTTGAGCACCTCGATACGGCCACGGTTCCAGGCCACCTCGATGGCGTGGCGGATGGCCCGCTCCACCTTGCTGGCCGTGGTATTAAAGCGCCGGGCGATGCCGGGATATAATTCTTTGGTGATGCGGTTGATCATCTCGGGCTGATCCATCACCATTTTCACCGCCTCGCGCAGAAACTGATATCCTTTGATGTGGGCGGGGATGCCGATGGTTAAAAAGAGTCCGGCAATCCGCTCGTCCAGCGACCGGGCAGGCATCACCGCCGGCGCGGCCATCGTAGTTTCAGAGCGGATGGCGCGCCTGCCCGCGATTTCCATCACCCGCTGATACAGCACCGGAAAATCAAAGGGTTTGACCATATAATAGCGCACGCCCAACTCCACCGCACGGGTGATAAAATCGTCGCGGCCCAAGGCGGTGAGGGCGATCACCTCCGGTTCCTTGGGCAAGTTGAGCTGGCGCATCTGCTCCAGCATGCTGTAGCCGTCCATTTTGGGCATGATGATGTCCAAAAGCAAGATGTCCGGCAGCGTTTCCGCAATAAGCCGCAGGGCATCCTCTCCGTTGGACGCCTGCCCCACCACAGTAATCCCCTCTTGCCTGGAAAAGAACTTCGCAACTACGCCTCGCAGTTCCACATTGTCGTCCACGATGAGTACCTTCACCTGTTCCATGCAGCCATAGCCCTCCTTCGATTTGTTAAAGCGCTGTCTTTGCGCTTTTCTCTTTTGTTTCGACAAAAGCATCCTGGTCCAAAAGTCGAAATGCGTCGATACTTGTCATATTATTTATTCTTTCATCACTTTTTTCTAGTATAACACAAATAGCCACTTTTGGGAAGTATGCTGTCACTTTTTTTTCATTTTTTTCAAAATTAAGAGCGCGCCCGTTCTACTGCGCGATGCCAGCCCACTAGGGCCTGATCCCGCGCATCTTGAGACATGAACGGTTCAAAGCGCCGCTCCTGCTGCCAAATGCCGCTCAGCGCCGCTAGATCGGGCCATACCTCCACCGCCAAGCCAGCCAGCAGCGCGGCGCCCAATGCGGTGGTTTCGGTTACCGCCGGGCGTACCACCGGGGCCTGCAATATATCGGCCTGGAACTGCATCAAAAAGCTGTTGGCGCTTGCGCCGCCGTCAATCCGCAGTTCCTTGGGCAACACGCCGGAATCCTGGGCCATGGCTTCCACCAGATCGGCGGATTGATAAGCGATGGATTCCAGCGCGGCGCGCACGATGTGGGCCCTGCCGCTTCCACGGGTAAGGCCTACGATCAGCCCACGGCTGTACATATCCCAATAGGGCGCGCCCAAACCGGTAAAGGCGGGCACCATATACACGCCGCCGTTGTCTGGAAGGGCGGCTGCAATCGCTTCGCTGTCCGCCGCGTGCCGGATGAGCCCCATCTCGTCCCGGAGCCACTGCACGGCAGCGCCGCCGATAAATACGCTGCCTTCCAAAGCATACGTGGTCTGTCCGCCAATCCGCCATGCCACCGTTGACAGCAACCCGTGTTGAGAAGCAACCGGTGTAGTGCCGGTGTTCATCAGCAGAAAGCAGCCCGTGCCATAGGTGTTCTTTAGCATGCCCAGCCGATGGCATGCCTGGCCAAATAAGGCGGCCTGCTGATCCCCAGCCATGGAGGCCAGGGGCACGGGCGCGCCCAAGATATCGCCGCTCAACTCACCCACCACGCCGGCGGTATCCACCACTCGGGGCAGCACTGCACGGGGAATGTTCAGGGCGCGCAGCAACGTGTCGTCCCAGTCCATGGTGTGGATGTTAAACAGCATGGTGCGGCTGGCGTTGGAGACGTCGGTTACGTGGGGATGGCCTTGCACCATGTTCCAGGCCAGCCAAGTGTCCACGGTGCCAAAACAAAGCTCTCCGGCCTGGGCCCGTTCATGCAGATCAAGCTTATCCAGCAACCAAGCCAGCTTAGTGGCGGAGAAATAAGCGTCGGGGGTGAGGCCGGTGGTATCGCGTATATGCGTTTCCAGGCCATCGGCCCGCAGGCGCTCTACGTAAGCGGCGGAACGCCTGCATTGCCACACGATGGCGTTGTGCAGCGGTTTTCCCGTATCTCGTTCCCACAGCAAGGTAGTCTCCCGCTGGTTCGTGAGGCCGATGGCGGCGATCTCATCAGGCCGGATACCGGCGCTCTGCACCACCCGGCGCAGAGCGTCGGTTTGGGTGCCCAAGATAGCGACAGGATCGTGCTCCACCCAGCCCGGTTGCGGAAAGATTTGCGGGTACTCGATGTTGTGCTGGGCCAGCGCGTTGCCCTGACTGTCAAACAGCACGGCCCGCGAGCTGGTTGTTCCCTGATCCATAGCGATGATAAAGCGCCGTTTTTTACTCTGCATCTTTTGTTCCCTCCATGCTTACCGGATCCGCACGCCGTACACCTTGGGTTCGGTGCTGCTGACCACGATCATATCCCTGTATACCGCCGGAGAGCAGTCGATGGCGCCCTCTCTGCTGAGGACTAGGGTATCAAGTATCGTGCCGTTATAGCCGTCCAGCAGGTGAAGATTGCCGTTCTTGTCCCCAATCACGATGTAGGACTTGTGTTCGGGCGTGTAGATGGCGGTGGGCGAACTCCAGGTATTGGCATCCAGTGGCTGCGCCCACTCTTCCTCGCCGGTCTCTTTGTTGAAAGCAAACACGGTGGCGCCGTCGACGGTCTTGTCCACGGCAAAGATCACCAAGTCGGCGATGTCCATCTTGCCTACGATGGGAGACGAGGCCGCGCCGTTGCGCACATCGGTGCGGTGGTACTGCACCTTCACCTGGTTCTCCCAGATTATTTCGCCGGTGAGCGCGTCGAAACGGCGCAGGAAGGTGGTTTTTGCACCGCCTCCGGTGTACTTCACCACGGTGCCTACGTACAGCGCCACCGAGCCATCGTCGGTGTTTTCCTCCAAAGCTACGGTGGAATGGGCGCTGTCCTTAAGGTTCACGGCCCAAACGCAGGTCATGGTTTCCATATCGACACACTGCAACACGCCCGCTACATCCGCAAAGTAGGCATAGCGATCGTACACGGCTACGCTGCCCACCACGCCGTAAACACTCTTTTTGTGCACATCGTACCGGTACGCCACGGTGTTGGGCTCCACGGTAACGAGGCCTTCAGCGCTGCTGAACCTAGTGTTGAGCGAGGTAGTATACAGCAAGCTATTGTCACCGGCATAAATCAGGGTTTTGGAAAGGGGATCTATCACCGGCGAGCCGTGAACCGCGCTTTGGGGCATACTGGAAAATTTGGTTGCGCCACTTTCAAAGAACAACTGGGTCTGATCCAGCAAGTTATAGGCGCGCATGCCTGCCTCCGCGTTCTTTTCACCCATGGCGCCTTGCCCTGCGAAGAGCACCGGCCTGCCGCTTGGATCGATGGCGGCGGTGCCTTCAAAGGGAAGGCCCGAGTCGATGGGATCACGGGTTTTCTCGCCGTCGGCGATATCGTAAAAGTAGATTTTCCCATCGCGCAACGGATAGATTACCTCCACCAGGTTTTCCCGCTCCCTTTTCTCGTCTTCGATGTTCATCAGCAGGCGGACATTCTCGGGCCAGCGCACCAGCAGGGGCTGCCCAGTCCAGCCTGCGCCCATGAGTTTTCCGTTGACGCCGGTCATAGCGGTCCATGCCTTCTCCAGCTTCTCTTCCTCAACCGTCGCTCTGCCATACGAGGCATTTTGGCGGTGGGGTCCGCCCCTGAAGGTCACCACGCCGATTTTGTCACCATACTCCTCCGGATACTCCATGGAAATAGCCGGTTCGCCGGCGGCCCTGTTGCGCGTAAAATCCGTTTGCAACTGATCGTACGCTACCACTTTGGTGGTAAGCCGCATGGCTTCCGGCAACACCTCTTCGATGGGGCTGGCTGCCGAAGGCTCATAGGGTTTAATCGTAGGTGTTGGTTCAGGGGTGGGCTCGGGAGTCGGTTCCGGCGTAGGGGTAGGCGAAGGCTCAGGGGTAGGTTCCGGCACAGAGGTGAGGGATGCATCCTCCGGTGGATTGTCGGCTAACGTATCCGCAAGATCCAGCATAGCCGGGGAATTCACCGACCACATCGTATGGGTGCCCGCGTCGGCACGGATCTGACCGCGGTACCCATCGTCACGCATCCAAAGCTTCCACACATACTCACCGGTATCTGCCAACTGCCCCACGGTTACCGAGTCCGGATCATGGGCAATGGTATGGCCGTCGGCATCCAGCAAGCGGACACGATTCACATTGGGGCTGGTGCGCACCGTGTAGGCAAGAAAATCACCGTTTTGCTCCACCTGTACGTCGTATACCCACAGATCGCCGGGGTTAACCTGGGAAGGGGAGTTGAACAAATTGGCTATGCCGGGCACATAGGAGATCACCGTGTCACGAACCGAAGGCACAAAGTACAGCACCCCCACCGCTACCAGGGCGAGGGCCAGCAACACACCCAATACGATCACCAACCCATTGGCGCCGCGCTTTCTGGGCCTCTCATCCACCCAGCTCTCATCATCGTCATCTTCGTCTTCGTTTCCATAGTGCCGAAGTTTCCCGCGCCCATTGTAGGCAGGCTCGTCGTCCTCATCTTCATACGCTCGGCCTTTGGGCACAGCCTTCGGCTTGATTTTGGAGACGGGCGGAAGCGAAGGGGGCACACGAAGGGTATCCAAAGCGACGGGCGCACGCTTCATTGGCTCATGCTCGGGCTCACGTTCGGGCTCAAATTCGGATTCGGCCTCCGAATCGCGGAGATAGGAAAAACGCTCCGACCGCCGAACGCGGCGTTGTGACGCACCGTTGGTTTCCGGATGATCCGGTTTTTCCCTTCGGGAAACACGCGGTGGCGGCATGCCCTGTTTTGCATCCTGCTCCGGACGATCATCTTTCACGCGAGGCACCTCTCTTTATCAACATACATAGTCATTATACCGAATGCGTCAATCTTTCACAATGTTTTTTTCGCAAAAGGACAATATTTATTACTTTTTTTGCATACACTGTGCGGTTGAAAGGAGGAGCGCCCATGAATCACCCTTCCCCTTACACGCTGCTTCGCGATGCAAACGGCTTACGCATCCCTGTGCTAGCCGATCCAAACGAACCGGCCTGGACCGACCTGCACACCCTGGCTGCACATTGGCAGGATCTTCATCAAGAGGGGCCGCCCATGCGAACGCCAGCGCCGATGCATCCGCCTATAGCGTACCCAACAGCCACACAAATATACGATGCCTCCGCCCCGTCCAGCAAGACACGGCATGCCAATTACGACGCTATCATTGAACAGCACAAAACCGCCGCGGAGAAGGCGGTGTATGTCCCTGCAGCGTTGGAATAATTTTTATACCTTCCACCCTCCATCACGCCAAATCGCATGCAAACCGGGCGGGGGCGGCCATGGCACGCCACGCCGCAGCGCTTCCTGCCACAGCTGATCCTTCAATTGTACTTGTGATTGTTCATGCGATTGGACTTTGGGCTGAGGTTTTCGCGGTTCAGGCGCTTCCTCCTTGGGCAGCAGCGCCTGCAAACGTTCCGGGGCATCGGCCATACCTTGGGCAAAGGCGTAAGCAACCAAAACCCCATTACCTCTCGACAGGGCCACGGCAACCGGGATTTCATCTCCGGCGATTGAAACCGTCTGCCGCGCCGCACTTTCGGTATTTGCCCGAAAAGTCCCCGCTTCCCGAAGCGCAAAAGAACCCTCCGCCATCCAATACAGCGTCAACTCCTCATTGGGCTGCAATCCATGCAAAGCATCTACGTTGCACCTCAGGCTGGCCTGACGCGCGCCTTGCTCCCAAATCAAAAATCCTATCCTCTGCCCACCGGTTGCGCGCAGCATCATGGTCCCTCTCTGATACCCCATTCGCTCTCCCCCCCATTGCAATCAGCATATGCACGATGCTATAATACTATGGATCATGCTTTGGGCAACGCCCGGTTAGGAGAGGACACCGATGCATAGCTCTTGTAGAAAGATAGGCGCCTTGTGCTTGGCGCTTTTGATCCTTATGCCGGTATTTGCGACGGCGGGGCGGCCAATGTTGGAGAATCAAACCGTGCGCTATACCGGCGTGATGCTGCGGGACATGACCGTGCGCGAAACGCCCAACCGCGAGGGAAAAGCGCTGGCTACGGTGCGCACCAACGAAAAGATTTCCATCTATGATTTTACGCCGGAATGGCTCTACATCGCCAGCAAGGGCGGCAACGGCTATGTGCTGCGCGCACAAGTAAAGGACATCGCTGCCGTCGATTCCTCAACAACCTTGCCCTACGGCGTGATCCCCCATCTGTATATAGCCAAGGTGGCCGCCGACACCGCTCTCTACACCGATACGAATGTAACCAGCGGCCTGTGGTGCGGCATCACGGCGGGCAGCACCATCAGCTTTTGGTATATTGACGAGGGTTGGGCGGCAGTGCCTTATCACCGTGTGATCGGCTATGTGCCGGTGTCCCACCTCACGGAGTTGACGCCGGTATCGCCCACGGTGGAGTACGCTCAGAGCGGCGACCCCATCGCTGTCTTTACTAGTTTTTATGAAACCAAGCAGACCGAGCTCAACATCGGCCGCATCATCAATATCGGCGTAGCCTGCGATTTGATCCAAAGCGTGCTTCAGCCGGGCCAGCGGTTCTCCTTTAACGATGTGGCTGGCCCCTACCGCAGCACTACCGGTTACATGCCGTCTCCGGTGCTGGTGGGAGGCGGTACCGTGACGGGATACGGCGGTGGCACCTGCCAGGTTTCCACCACGCTGTACAACGCGCTGCTGCAGTTGCCCCAGGGTATGACGATCCACCACCGCCGTCCCCACGGGCCTTCCGGCGCCAGGTACGTGCCCCACGGTATGGACGCGGCGGTGGGCACATCGGAAATCAACCTGATATTTGAAAACAGCTTCCCCTTCCCGGTACGCATCGTTGCCCGCGCTCAGGACGGCGCGCTGTTTATTGGGTTGTATAAAGAGGGTTAAGGTCAGCGGAATGACTCCACCGCCTCCATCATCTCAGGCGCGGTAGGGTCAAGAATGGGCATGTCCAACCCCCGTTCCAGCGCTTTCCGCAAAAAGGCAAGGTTTCGCTTGGTGCGATCAGGCATGCCGTAGGACACGTTGGATATACCCAATACCGTGTTGACTCCCAATATCTTCTTGACCTGCTCGATGGCATCCAACGTCACGTTGTCCATTGTCTCATCCCCGTAGGAGGCCAGCGCCAGGCAGTCGATGAACACATCCTGACGCGGGATGCCGTGGGCTTCGGCGGTGTCGCATATTTTCTGTGCGATCCGTACCCTTTCCCCAGCGGTACGGGGAATACCCTGCTCATCCATCGTGAGCCCGATCACCGCCGCCCCATACTTCTTAGCCAAGGGGAGCAGGGTGTTTAAGGATTCATCGCTTCCATTGGCCGAGTTGAGGATGGGTTTTCCGTTATAGGCCCGTAACCCGGCTTCGAGCGCCGTGTAATTACAGGAATCGATGGCCAAGGGCAGGCGCACAACCGACTGTACGGCGCGCACGGTGCCAGCCATTGTTGCAACTTCGTCCACACCCGGTGCGCTAATGTTTACGTCCAGAATATCGGCATCGGCTTCGGCTTGGGCTATGGCTTCATCGGCAATCGAATCCGTATCTCCGTCCAGCAACGTTTCCTGCAAGCCCTTCTTGCCGGAGGGGTTGATGCGTTCGCCGATCACCGTTACCTGCCCGATCCGTACTACCTTCGTAGGCGAGCATACTGCCGACATCTTCACAGGCTCTCGCTTATCGATTTCTTTTTTTTGAGCATATGTAGTCAGCTCCCGAATGTAGTCCGGCGTGGTACCGCAACAGCCGCCCACCGCGCTTACACCCAACTCCAACAGAGCGGCGACAGACTGGGCGAAGGTCTCCGGCGTCGATGTAAACACGGCCTTCCCCTCCACCATCGAGGGCATGCCGGCGTTGGGTTTTGCTACGATGGGGCGATCCGTCCAGCGGATGAGCTCTTCCACCATGGGGGCGATCTCTTGAGGCCCCACCGAGCAGTTCAAGCCGATGCAGTCGGCGCCCAAGCCGCCCAGGGTCAGCGCCATGGCAGCGATGCTCACGCCCATAAAGGTGCGCATCCCCTTCTCAAAGGACATGGTGCAGAACACCGGCAGCTTGCTGTGCTCCTTGGCGGCCAGCACGGCGCACTTGGCTTCCAGCAGGTCGCTCATGGTCTCGATGTAGATCACGCCGGCCCCCGCCGCCGTACCCGCAACCACCTGCTCCTGAAAGAGGGCATAAGCTTGGTCGAAGCTGAGCATGCCGCTTGGCTCCAGCATCTCGCCGATGGGCCCGATATTCAGCGCCACCAGCGCCTGGCTTTCGCCGGTAGCGGCGGCATGTTGCGCCGCCGCCTCCCGTGCGATACCCACGGCCTGCGTAACTACTTCGCCCACATCGCAACCGACGGGCAATTTTTGCCGATTTGCGCCAAAGGTGTTGGTGAGGATCATGCCTGCCCCTGCCTGCAGATAAGCCAGGTGTACGTCCCGCACCGCTTGGGGATTGCGCAGGTTGAGCAGCGCCGGGTTTTCGCCGGGCGCTAAACCGGCCCCTTGCAGCATGGTGCCCATAGCTCCGTCCAGTATCAGCGCCCGTTCCCTCAGCATGCGCCCAATGTCCATTGGATCACCTCATTCGTTCTTTACGGCACAAAGCGCACCGCCTTTTGTCTGTCCGAGCCTTTGTCTGCCCTGGGAATGTCCGACCGCATGGCAACGATGGCATCCTTCACCAACTGGGGAACATCGATCATGCGCAGTATCTCGGCGCACTTTACGCATTTATGCCAGGATTGGATCGGGTCGCCCTCTTGGGGTTCCCCACCGGATTGCGGCAGTTGCTCTTCGGTCCGGAACTCGGCGATCTCCGCGCCGCACACGTCGCAATAAACCTTGATCATTGCCGTCCTCCCTTACAATATCCGGCGGTTCTTGTGCATGCCTGTAAGGGAGAACAGCACCCACTCGGCGATGTTCACCGCATGATCGCCAACGCGCTCCAAGTCGGTACTTATCTTCAGGGCGGCGGATATCCTGCGCAAATCTCCCGCCACGGGCTGCTGTTGGAGCAGAAGCTTCAGGCACAGGCGCTCGATTTCTTTCTCCATGCCGTCCACTTCGTCATCGGCATTGATGACGGCTTTGGCGATCTCCGCGTCTTGGCGCACCAGCGCCTCGGTGGCCTTTGCGATGGCGTTTTGCACCATGGCCGTCATCTTCAGCAATGTGTCGTTTAGCTCACCTAGTTGCTCGTCGAACCTGCTGCGCATTTTGAACACCCCTTAGATCTCAAACAGAATGGTGTTCAATGCATAATGCGCCACGTGGCTCGCTTAGAACTGCTTTCGAAGGGCGGCCACATAGGGCCGCCCCTACAGGATCGCCCGTTCGTGTTGTAGGGGCCGATGCCCTCATCGGCCCGCCGTATTGCAACAAACTGCGCTGATTCTGGGCGAACCACGGGACGCTAAGGGCAGCGTAATACTATCTATACTGCCCGATATCCGTACGGAAGCGCCGCAGCTCGTTGATGCGCTCGGCCAGGGTGTGCTCCACGCCCGCCAGTATCTCCTGGGCTTTGTCCATCGCTTCGTGATAGATGGCGTTGCCGCGCTGCACCGCCTCCTCGCTGATCTCCCGGGAGCGCACCTCGGCGCGGCGCATTACTTCGGTTTGGGCCACCAAAGCCGCGGCCTTGCCTTCGGCATCCGCCATCATACGCTGTACCGAATCCTCGGCCTCCCGCCGCACCTGCTCAGCCCAATTTTGCGCTTCCGAGATCATTTGGCTCACCCGCGTCTCGGTTTCTTGCTGGAGGGTGCGCGCACGGGCCGTGGCTTCGGCCAGCATGTTGTCGGAAAAGCGCTTAGCGTCTCCCAATATCTGGCTGCGACTGGCGTTGATGCTATTGGCATCCTGTATGGCCGCAGGCACAGCTCCGCGCAACTCCGACAGTGAATCGATCAGCGCGTCGCGATCCACTAGCCACATGTGGCTGATCAGATGCTTCTTTCCCTGGTTGACGATGCTTTCCACCTCGCGCAGCTTTTCGATAAAGTCCCGGTCCATCCCGACTCCCCTTTCATTCAGTTCGGTTGCAGGCCGCGTATATTTGATTTTCTAGCGCCTGTGGCGCCAGGCGCGATATGTCGCCGCCCAGGGCGGCGATCTCCCTCACGCCGCTGGAGGAGATAAAGGCGTACTGGGGAGAGGTGAGCATAAACAGCGTCTCCAAACCCTTCCCTAAACCGCCGTTGAGCCAAGCCATGGGCGCTTCGTAGGCAAAATCGGCGGCGGAGCGCAGGCCTCGAATGATCACCCGGGCCCCTTGGGACGTGGCATAGTCGGCAAGCAGCCCAGTGAATTGTTCCACGGTTACGTTAGGTAAGTCCGCCGTCACCCGGCGGATCATATCGGCCCGGTCGGCAAAGGGCAAACATCCCGGCTTGCTGGGATGTACCAATACCGCCACCAGCAGCCGGTCAAACAACAGGGAAGCCCGGCGGATGATGTCCAGATGGCCGTTGGTGATGGGATCAAAGCTGCCCGGAAAAATGGCGGTTCGCACGTTTTTCCCCCTATTCAAAGCGGATGATCGACACGGTGGTATCGCCGTAGCGGCGCGCATCTTGCAAAACCAACGGCGGACACAAAACGGGCGGCTCCCCGGTTCTGTGCTCCGCCACGATCAGAGCGTCCGGGGCAAGTAAATCACCGGTAGCCAGGGCTGTAAGAATCTCCGTCAGATCGATGCGGCCATAGGGCGGATCCAGAAACACCAGGTCAAAGAGCGCTTGTCCCTTCAGCCGGGTCAGAGCGGCCCGCCAATCGCAGCACAAGCACAAAACCTGCCCGGCAAAACCCGCACTCTCTACGTTGCGGCGGATGACGCGCATCACCGACTGGGCGTGATCCACCAGCACGGCCCGCTCCGCGCCCCGGCTCAGGCACTCCAGCGCCAGCGCGCCGGTACCCGCAAACAGATCCAGGACGATGGCTCCCGGTATCTCCCGCCGCAGGATGTTACACAGGGATTCCCGCACGGCATCCGCGGTGGGGCGGGTGTGCAGGCCCCGTGGCGCAAGCAACGTGCGCCCCCGCGCCGAGCCGCCGATGATGCGCATCAGATCAGCCTCTCCGGCTTCTTGCCCTCCCGGGCTTGGCGTTCGCGCTTCTTTTTGCGCGCCACCTTCTTTTTGTGGCGGCGCTTGGCTTCTTCGCTGCGCTTCTCGGCCTGCTTGTGGATGGCCGGGCCCCGCAGGTACCCCGTGGCATAAGCGGCAGGGAAGATCAGCACCAACAGCGGGCTGATCCGATCCAGCAGCAAAGCCGCCTGATCGCCGAAACCGCTGATGATATAAGAGAAGGGCATGATCACCACCCGCACAAAGATGCGCAAATAGTCCACCGCCCCCATACCCTGCACATTGGCATAGTACTGCAACGGTCCGCCGATTTCCTCCCGCCGCAGATAACCGGAGAGCCAGGGCGGCAGCCCCTGCAGCGTGTACACATAGGGTTTGGCTACTATGGCCAGCGCCATAGCCGCCACAAAAAACGGCAGGGCGGCGATCACGGCGGGTAACACACCGCGCATGGGATGATAGCAAGCGCTAAGGTCCTCGTCGCTGAGGGCGATGCCGCTCTCCTTACGTCGGGCCAGCGTGAACCCTCGGGCAACCTCCCTTTGACCCCGCACGCCGCCGTCGTTGAACGCCAGCAGCGCTATCCCGGCAAACATCAGCAGATTCAACGGCACACGCAACCACGGGCTCTCAATCATCAGCAACGGCGCGACCATCAACGAAAACAGGCCGAGCAGCAGCATGTACAGCACGACTTTTCCCGCCTGCTTTAGATTACTCATATAACCCACTCCCTTCGCCTTTGTAAACCCAATGCGTGGGCAACACGCCCCTCGCGGTAACCAAGTACGCCATACGTACATCCTGTATCTCTGCCGGAAGTTGCGGTAAAATCTGCTCCAGGTACGCCACTCCGGCGACGATCCCGTGAAAATGGAGCAGAAATCGATCAAAGAAACCCCGCCCTCGCCCCAGACGCGCCCCGGCTCTATCGAAGGCCAATCCGGGCGCCAAAACCAAATCGATGCTCTGTGGATCCGCCGCAGGCAGCAGATGCGACGGCTCACGTATCCCAAACCGCCCTGGGGCAAGCGAACGCAAATCTTCCACTCGCACCGCCTGCATCGCTTCGCCTTCCTCGCAGCGCGGGAGCAGCAATCCCTTGCCGTCAGCCAAAACACGATGCAACATGGGGCCGGTGTCCAGCTCGCCGGGAAGGGCGGCGTACAGCAACACATTTTGAGCGTTGCGGTACAAGGACCACTCCGGCAACCGCTCAGCCGCCAACATCGCCTGGCACTCCGCCTCCTGAGGGGATATCCGCTCAAGAACAGTGCGCATCCTTTGCCGGAGTTCCGCTTTGGCTATCATCGCGACACCCTGGGAACACGGGCGCTGGGCGCAAGCAAGGCTTCGTACGCGATGGACCCCATCCATCCGGCCAACTCATCGGCACAGATGCAATCATCCCCCTGCTGGCCCAGCAGCACCACCTCGTCCCCCAACCCGCAGCCCGGCACATCGGTGACGTCGGCCATACACATGTCCATACACACGATGCCCACGATGGGCGCGCGCCGCCCGCGAACCAGCACCTGGGCCCGGTTGCTCAAGGCACGCCTGTATCCGTCGGCATACCCCACGGGCAACACCATCAGCCGGGTGTCCCGCTGAGCGGTAAAGGTTGCGCCATAACTGACGCAAGCGCCCCGGGGCAGGTCCTTCACCATGGCCGCCCGGGTTACCCAGCGCATGGCGGGCAGCAACGGCACATCGCAGGCCACCGGCGGCGCGCCATAAAGGGCGATGCCCACTCGCGCCAGATCAAAGTGGGTCTGTGGAAAGCGCAACGCCGCCGCGCTGTTGGCGGCATGGCGCAGGGGGGGAAGCCCCACCGCGCCCTCAATGGTCGACAGCATGTCCGAAAAACAAGCCTGCTGCATCCGGGTGTACTCGTCGTTAGGATCATCGGCACAGGCAAAATGGGTGAACACGCCGTCGTACCTAAGCCACTCGGATTGGGCAATCGCCCTTGCTAGGGCCACTGCCTCCAATGTATCCCGAACGCCCAGCCGGGCCATGCCGGTATCCAGCTTCAGATGCACGGATACCCGCTTTCGCATCGTCCGCGCCGCCTTTTCCAGCGCCTCTACACCAGCCCAATCGCACACGGTCTGCGTCAGCCCCAGCCGTACAACGGCTTCCGCAGCGGAGGGTTCCACAGTACCCAGCGCCAGCACAGGCGCGTCGATGTCGGCTTGGCGCAACGCTTCGCCTTCCTCGGGAATGGCAACGGCCAGCATGGACGCGCCGCCCCGCAGCGCGGCCCGGGCCGCAAGGGGGCCGCCGTGCCCGTAGCCGTTTGCCTTCACCACCGCCATGAGCCCGGTACCAGGCGTAAGGGCCCCGAGCAACGCCCGGGTATTGTGGGTGATGGCGGATTCGTCGATCTCCACGTAGTTTGTGCGATACACTGTTTGCAGCCTCCCGTATGAGCCCGTCTTATTATACCCCAAGGAAGGCCGCTTGAAAAGCCTGGCAGATCAACTCAATGCAAAAATATGTGATTCTTTGCGCAAATGTTTTTATCCGCTCCATGCCACACTAAGCCATTCCTCTTACATTAGGAGGCGTGCCACCATGCGCTGGTTCTGGCTTTTCATCGCGTACAGTTTTCTGGGTTTTTTGCTGGAGACCGTTTTCACCGCGCTGCGCACCGGCAGGTTTGCCAACCGCAAAACCATGCTGTTGCTACCATTGTGCCCGGTGTATGGCCTGGGAGGCGTGGCGCTCGTGCTTCTGAATGAAGGCATGCACATATCGCCTATCGCTTTTGCGGTGCTGGGAGGCCTGGCATGCACCACCATTGAGTATGGCTACAGCTTAACCTGCGAACTGCTTTTTCGCGTGCGTCTATGGGATTACGGCCAAGGCCCCGGTTCGATCAATGGCAGGGTACATCTGCTTTTCTGCGTATACTGGTGCGCACTGGCATTGCCGGTGATCGCCTGGATTCAGCCGGCAGTGCAAAGGGTTGTATCTGCATTACCCAACATGTTATTCCCCTGGGTGGCAGCCTTGGTTTTAGCGGATGCAGCAGTCACGGCCATACTGCTCTACCGCTTCGGGCGTAAGGACGCACGGATGCCGGGCTGCCCGGTGGCAAGACGAATGGAAAATGGATAGTGGAAAGTGGAAAATGAAGGGGTATGGCAAACGTGAACTGCATTGCCGAAACCTAACTTTCCACTTTCCATTTTCCATTTTCCACTAAAAAAACCTGCACGCCCACCCGGCCGCCACGCTCCCCGCCAGCCACGCCAAAATCGCCGCCGGGATGGCGTGGCGTGAGCGGCGGACACCTGCCGCGCCCAGGTAGAGGGCCGCTGTGTAGAAGATGGTTTCGCTGCTGCCCATCAGCGTGGACGCTACCCGGCCGGCGTAACTGTCCGGCCCCACCAAGGTCAGGGTTCGCTCCAGCATCGCCAGCGAGGCCGAGCCGGACAGGGGGCGCAACATCATCAACGGCAATGTCTCCGCGGGAATACCCAAGGCGGTGAGCGCCGGGCCTATGAGCCGTACCAGAAAAGCCATCGCGCCCGACGCCTCCATCAGGGCGATCACCGGAAGCATCGCTACCAGGAAGGGCAGGATGTCCACCGCCACGCGCAACCCCTGCTTTGCGCCCCGGACAAAGGAATCGTAGAGGGGCACGCGGCGAATCAGCCCGTAGGCGATCACTAAGCCGATGAGCACAGGCATGGCGTTAGGCATGGCGCGCCCTCCTCGCCAAGAAGATGCAGGCGGCGATCCCAATCGCAGTGGATACCCCGGTGGCAAGCAAGGTAGGCAGCAGGATGGAGGCGGGCGATACCGATCCCGCGGCTGTGCGCAATGCGATGACGGTGGTGGGCAGAAGCTGCACCGACGACGCATTGAGCACCAGGAACATACACATCGCGTCGGTGGCGATCCCGTTGCTGGCATCCCTACCCAGTAACTTCATAGCCCTCAGGCCCATGGGAGTGGCGGCGTTACCTAAACCCAGCATGTTTGCCGTTAGATTCATGGAAATAGCCTGGCCCGCCTCGTTGTCCATGGGCACGCCCGGAAACAGGTGTGAAAGGGGCTTTGCAAGCACCCGGGCAAGGAAGCCGGCAAAGCCGCTGTCCTCCACGATGGCGACAAGCCCGCTCCAAAAAGCAAATCCCCCGGCCAGGCGGATCGCCAGGGACACAGCCTCCATGGCGGCGCGCAGCAGCGCTCCTGGAACATCGCCGCCTAAACCTGCCGCTATCGCAAAAAAAATGCCGGTCAGAGCAAGGACGGCCCATACGTAATTCATCATTGCGGCGCCTCCGTTTTGCTTGATTGCAACAGATTATGAATTGCCAGGCAGAAAATTGCATTCTCCTATTGACATCCGTTTCGAGATGCGATAAAATATTGTCATAATATGTCGATAATCGTTATGTGTTATCGCATAATAAAAGGAGGATAATTGCATATGAAGTCAACTGGAGTGGTGAGGCGCGTGGATGAACTGGGCCGCATTGTGGTCCCGATTGAACTCAGGCGCACGATGGACATCAACGTGAAAGACACGCTGGAGATCTTCGTGGAGGGTGATCAGATCATCCTGAAAAAGTATCATCCTGCTTGCCTTTTCTGCGATGATGCACTGAACGTGGTCCAATACAAGGGAAAGATGATCTGCCGTTCCTGCCTGGCGGAAATGCGCAACGTGTAGGCTTCCCTGTCCGCAAAAAGATGGCGCACCTTCTATCAAGAGGGTGCGCTGTTTTGAGTATCTCCATCAAATATGAAGTTTTATTTCATAAATAAAACATGTCGAAATAATTTATGAAACCATTTTTTCATTAATTGGGGATAGGAATAATATCCATTCCATTAATGCATAAATATGCCATTCATGAAATTCCGTATTTGGAATTGGTGTCCGCTTTTCGATAGATCGTAAACCTGCGGCCAATGCACTGCACGGGCTGTGCGTGGGTACGCTCGCACAATATCTCCACCACTTCCCTCGGCGTTAGCCCGGCGGTAGGCAATACCGTACCCTTGATGAGTTCCCGCGCCTCCAAGGCCTCCCATGCCTGTTGCACCACAGCATCGCTAACGCCTTCCTTTCCTATGTGCAAAATGGGCTCTAACGCATTTGCCACGCTGCGCAGCGTCGCTCGTTCTTTGCCGGTCATAGCCGTCCCTCCCGTACTTTACTCCACAAAATCAAATTCCATGTCGCCGATCTCCACCGTGTCACCCTCCTTGGCGCCTGTGTGGCGCAAGGCGTCGATCACGCCGGTGCGCCGCAGGGTGCGGTGAAACCAATTGAGCGAGTCCACATCGCCAAAGTTCACCGAATCCAACAACCGCTCCATTCGGCTCCCCGCCACCACAAAGTTCCCATTGTCCCGCCTTGATACGGTAAAAGGAGCTTGCTCTTCCGACATAACAGCCTCTTCCTCTTCGGGGAAGGCTTCCGTAAAGGGAATTTCCGCAAGTTTGGCCGTTATGCCGCGCAGCAATTCCTTCAAGCCTTTACGGGTCGCAGCCGATACCGGGTATACATCGATACCGGTATCGCCAAGCAAAGCACGCAGCCGCGCCAGGTTAATTTCCGCGTCCGGCAGCAGATCCATCTTGTTGGCCGCCACAATCTGTGGCCGGTCCGCAAGAGAGGCGTACTGGGCAAGCTCGTCGTTGATGCGGTCAAAATCCTGCAAGGGATCCCGGCCTTCGCTGCCGGAGATATCCAGCACGTGCACCAGAAGCCGGGTGCGCTCCACATGCCGCAAAAACGCATGCCCCAACCCAACACCCGCATGAGCGCCCTCCACCAGGCCGGGGATATCCGCCATGACAAAGTCGGTTTCGTCTTGCCGCACGATGCCCAGGTTGGGGGTGAGGGTGGTGAAATGATAGTTGGCGATCTTTGGCCGGGCCGACGTGGCTACCGAAAGAATGGTCGACTTGCCCACGTTGGGATACCCCACCAGCCCCACATCGGCGATGGACTTTAACTCCAGCACGAAGTCTCTGGGTTCACACTTTTGACCGGGTTTGGCAAAGTTGGGCGCTTGACGCACCGCATTGGCAAAGTGGCTGTTGCCCCAGCCACCGCGCCCGCCGTGCATCAACACCTTGCGCTGGCCGTGGGCAAACATGTCGGCGCACAGGCGGCCGGTAGCGGCCTCCCGCACCACAGTGCCCACGGGTACCTTGATGATCAGGGGCGCGCCGCTCTTGCCGTTGCAAAAACGGGAGGAGCCGGGTTGCCCGGCCTCGGCTTCGTACTTGCCGCGGTAACGAAAGTCCAGCAGCGTATGCATGTTGGACTCGGCCAGCAGCACCACATCGCCGCCGCGCCCGCCGTCGCCGCCGTCGGGCCCGCCGTTCTGCACAAATTTCTCGCGATGAAAGGACACCGCGCCGTTTCCGCCATGCCCCGCTTTGGCGGTGATGGTGACTTGATCTACGAACATGCGCTTCTCCTATTCCTGTCCCGATAGCCGCGCGTGAATCGCCGCCGCGGCGTCCCGCCCAGCGCCCATCGCTAAGATCACGGTGGCCGCGCCCGTTACGGCGTCGCCTCCGGCGTACACGGCTTCCCGTGCGGTCATCCCGTGCTCGTCGATGATCAGACAACCTTTGACGTTGGTCTTAAGGCCTTCGGTCACCGAAGCGATCAGTGGGTTGGGGCTGCTGCCGATGGCCAGGATCACCTGATCACAGGCAATTTCCCGGCTCGGCTCCCCCGAAGGTTCGGGCCGCCTGCGCCCGGTTGCGTCCGGTTCTCCCAGGCGCATGGGTGAGACGCAAAGCCCGCTTACCCAACCGCCTTGGCCTAAAATCTCCTCGGGAGCGGACAGAGTCTCAAAGGCAACCCCCTCTTCTATGGCGTGGCGAATCTCCTCTTCCCGGGCGGGCATGTCTTCCAACGTGCGCCGATACACCACCGTGACCCGGGCCCCCAGGCGCAGCGCGCAGCGGGCGGCATCCATGGCCACATTGCCGCCGCCGATTACCGCCACATGTTGGCCGCGCTTTACCGGGGTCAGGCTATCCTCCCGATAAGCGCCCATCAGGTTCAGGCGGGTGAGGAACTCGTTGGCCGAGTACACGCCGTTCAAATCCTCGCCCGGTATGCCCAAGAATTGCGGCAGGCCCGCGCCGCTGCCCACAAAGATGGCCCCGTACCCTTCGGCCAGCAACTCGTCGATCAACACGGTGCGCCCCACCACGGCATTGAGTTCCAGCGCTACGCCCAACTCCTGCAACTGGGCCACCTCGGCGGCCACCAGCGCTTTGGGCAGCCTAAACTCCGGGATGCCGTAGGTGAGCACGCCGCCGGGCCGGTGCAGGGCTTCAAAGACCGTGACCTCATACCCCAGTTGCCGTAGCGCTCCCGCGCAGGTGAGGCCCGCCGGGCCCGCGCCCACCACGGCTACCTGTTTGCCGTTGCTGGGCAGAGGGGTTGGGTTCTCCCTACCTTCATTGCCCAGATGCCAGTCCGCCACAAAACGTTCAAGATTTCCGATGGCCACCGGTTTTCCCCGCTTGCCCATCACGCAGCGCTGCTCGCATTGGGTCTCCTGGGGGCACACTCGGCCGCACACCGCAGGCAGGCTGTTGCTGGCGTGAACGACAGCATACGCCTTGGCAAAATCACCCTTGGCCACCGCCGTAATAAAGCCGGGAATGTCCACAGCCACTGGGCATCCGCCCACGCAGAGCGGCCTTGGGCACCGAAGGCAACGCCCTGCCTCGGTCATCGCCTGCTGCGCGTCGTATCCCAGGGCAACCTCGGAAAAGCATTGGGCGCGCTGGGCAGCGGGAAGTTCCCGCATCGGCATGCGATTTTTTGTATCATTTGCCATGGCAAAACCCTCCGCACGGATGCATCTCGTTGAGGCGCCGTTCCTCGTCCACAAATCCCCGGAGGCGGCGCATCAGCGAATCGAAGTCCACCTGATGCCCGTCAAAATCCGGGCCGTCCACGCAGGCGTACTTGGTTTGGCCGCCCACCTGCACGCGGCAACATCCGCACATGCCGGTACCGTCCAGCATGATGGGGTTGAGGCTCACGATGGTGCGCAAGCCATAGGGCAGGGTCATCTGCGCCACCGCCCGCATCATCACCGGCGGGCCGATGGCAATGCACAGGTCGTATGTTTCCCCGCCTTCCAACAGCTCACGCAGCACGTCGGTAACAAACCCCTTGCGCCCGCTGGAGCCGTCGTCGGTCACCAGGTGCAAGCAGTCGCACAGCCCGCGCAACTCACGCTCCAACACGATGTAGTCGGCGCTGCGGGCGCCCTCGATCACGTCCACCTTGACGCCCATGGCATGCAGCGCCGTTACCTGGGGATAGAGCACCGGGGTGCCTACGCCGCCGCCCACGCCGATCACCCGCTTTGCGCCATGAAAGTCCGAGGGCATACCCAGGGGCCCGGTAGCCGACGCCAGGGAGTCCCCCACTTCCAGCGCCCCCAACTGCCGGGTGGACACGCCCACCATTTGAAAGATGATGGATACGCTGCCCCACGCCGGGTCGGAGGAGGCGATGGTGAGGGGTACCCGCTCCCCTTCCTCGATGGCGCGCACGATCAAAAACTGCCCCGGCTGATGTTTGCGTGCGATGCGCGGGGCCATAAAGTCCATGCGCATGAGATTTGGGGCCAGCGTCTGTTTGGCAAGTACGGTGTACATAACGGTTCGTCCCTTCGGCACTGTGTTTTCGGTTAGGTTTCGGGAGATTATACCACAAAAAAGCCGCGCGGGAAAGTTTTGGCGCGGAATTTTTGCTTTTTATGTTACAATGGATATGCGGCTCGGAAGGGCCGCCGGGGCAGAAGCTATTCCTCCTTTGGAGAAAGGAGGTGAAGTCTATGTCGGTTATGCTTCTGGTGTCGATCATCGCCGCCGCGCTCATTCTGTTGCGTTGGTTGTACGATATCAAAGCCGAAGTAAATAAATCCGCTCGTGATGATGAAGATCACAAGCGGTAACGCCTAGGCTTAAACCAACAAAAGCCTCTGCTCTGTTATTTTAACACATGAAGGTCGTGGCTGTCAAATATGGAGAATGCGGATTTTAATGTGGCTTCACTCCTACATGTTCCCTTTGAAGTTCATCAGCAAATCATGGATCGTCGTTCCAACCCTTTTGTGGGTCTGGGTTCCTGTAGTGACTGAAATTATCTCTAGAATCATGAACTTCACCGTTTTCCACATATCCCCTGTAGTTTAAACTCGCATCCAGAAGTTTTCCATTTTCATCTTCGTAACCTACCAGTTCGCCGTTCTTGTAACGCGGTTCCATTTCCCTTCCTCCTTTCCAACCAAAGTAGAATAAGAACACTGCCACGCATTTGTTTATCACTCCGCCCTATCTATGCGCATCATTAGGCTGGGTGATATTTACGATGATCATCGCCGCTCGAGCAGATCAGCATAAGATACTATAGCACAAGAATCACATTCTGTCTAGTATTATAGACGATTGCTTCTTAATTAGCCGTTACACTGCCTATGTGGAGGGTGTAGCGGTATGAATTATGATTCTTCTGCTGTTGGCAAAGTCGTGCGCCAGTTGCGCCTTAACAAAGGAATGTCACAAGAGGTATTGAGCGGTTTGGCTTGTATCGCCCGTAGCCATCTGTCAATGGTAGAAACAGGCTACATGGTCGCGAACACCGAAACCCTATGGAAGATAGCACAGGCATTTGAAATGCCATTGAGCGAACTCATCCGGCGTGCAGAAGAAGAAATGAACTGCTCATAAAAAGCCCCCCAACGCATCTGTCAACCAGCGTCGAGGGGCTTTTGCCTTGTTTGTTATTTCGCGTCCACACACGCCATATGCGCGATCAAATCCAGCACCTTGCAGGAGTAACCCCACTCGTTATCATACCAGGATACCAGCTTCACAAACGTGTCGCTCAGGCTGATACCGGCGGTGGCATCAAAGATGGACGTGCGGGAGTCGTGGATGAAATCGCTGGACACCACGGCGTCCTCGGTGTAGCCGATGATACCCTTCCAGCGCGGGGACTCGGAAGCGGCTTTCATCGTCTTTTTGATGTCGTCCATGGAAGCGGGCTTGGCCAGCTGAACCGTGAGGTCAACCACCGATACGTCGGCGGTGGGCACACGGAAGGCCATGCCGGTGAGCTTACCCTTGAGCTCGGGGATCACCACGCCCACGGCTTTGGCCGCGCCTGTGCTGGAGGGGATGATGTTGAAGCCCGCGCCGCGGCCGCCGCGCCAATCTTTGGCGGAGGGGCCGTCCACGGTTTTCTGGGTGGCGGTCACGGCGTGCACAGTGGTCATCAGACCGTCGGCGATGCCGTAGGTGTCGTGGATCACCTTGGCAAGGGGCGCCAAGCAGTTGGTGGTGCAGGAGGCGTTGGATACCACCTTCATGTCCTTGGTGTACTTTTCGTGATTGACGCCCATTACGAACATGGGGGTTTCCTTGTCCTTGGCGGGGGCGGTGATCACTACCTTCTTTGCTCCGCCCACAAAGTGCTTGGAAGCGCCGGCCTCGTCGCAGAACACGCCGGTGGCTTCGGCGATGTATTCGGCCCCGGCATCCTTCCATGCGATCTCTTCGGGATTCCGGCAGGCGAATACGCGCACCTTCTCGCCGTTTACGATCAGCGAGTTGCTGGCGTGATCCACGGCTATCTCGCCCTTGAACTGGCCGTGCACGGTGTCGTAGCGCAGCATGTACACCATGTAGTCCAGATCGATAAACGGGTCATTGATGGCCACTACGTTTACCGAAGAGCCTTCCGTCGCGGCGCGGAAAACCAAGCGACCAATGCGCCCAAAGCCATTGATACCTACTTTTACCTTTGCCATGTTGTCTCCTCCATTCGTGTTGCGGGGATTATTCCATTTGTGCCCATGCTATTGTACCCAAAAAGCGCTTTATTTGCAAGCTAAGTTTGTGATTAATTTCACTTTAACTGTTCCGGATTCAGGCAATGGAGATATTCGGGCACAAACAGGCCGTCCTTGCGGATGAGCTCATCATCGAAGTACATCTCTCCCCCGCCATATGCCGGAGTTTGGATACACACCATATCCCAGTGGATGGCGGATTGGTTGCCGTTGTCGCATTCGTCGTAGCAACTGCCGGGCGTAAAGTGGAAGGAACCGGCGATCTTCTCGTCAAACAGCGTATCCTTGATGGCCGAGGTGATAAACGGGTTGACGCCGATGGCGAACTCGCCTATATAGCGCGCGCCCTCGTCGGTATCCAAGATGGCGTTGAGGCCCTGGGTGTCGTTGGCGGTGGCTTTCACGATCTTGCCATTTTGAAACGAGAGGCTTACGTTTTCGTAGGTGATCCCCTGGTACAGGTTGGGGGTGTTGAACCGCAATGTGCCGTTGACCGAATCGCGAACCGGCGCGGAAAACACCTCACCGTCCGGGATGTTAAGCTTGCCGTCGCACTTGATGGCGGGCATGCCCTTGATGGAGAAGCGCAAATCCGTGCCATTGCCAACGATGCGTACCTGATCCGTGCGGCCCATGCGTTCCACCAGGGCGTCCATGGCGGCGCTCATCTTGGCGTAGTCCAGGTTGCACACGTTAAAGTAATGATCCTCAAAGGCTTCGGTGGACATGCCCGCCTGCTGGGCCATGGCGGGCACCGGATAGCGGAGCACCACCCATTTGGTTTTGGGCACCCGGATCAGCGTATGCACCGGATGGTTGTACAGCTTGGTAAACAGACCCTTGGATTCCTCGGGCACGTCGGAGGTCTGGTACGGATTGTCCCCGGCCCGCACGCCGATATAGGCTTGCATCTCCCCCATGCGGGCGGCGTCGTACTTGGCCATGCGCTCCAGCTGATCCGTTTGACAACTCATCATCAGAGCGCGCTGGATGGCCGGTTCGGTCAACTGCACAAAGGGCGCGCCTCCGGCAGCGTAGACCTGGGCCACCAGCTCTGCGCCAAACTCCCGCAAACCGTCGCCGATCAGTTCGATGAGCGCCCGCTCACCGGGCTGCACATCGCAGGAATACCGCACCAGGTTGTGGGCCAGCTTCACCATTCTGGGATCCTTCATGCGTCCAATCCTCCTTTTGAAACCACATATTTTTCACGTGCCTTTCGCTCTTTGCGCTTCGTCCACAACCCCCACCCCAACTTGGCGATGGGCCGCTCGAATCCATAGGTCAGTATCAAAGACAATATCAGCGGAAACCCAAAAGCGCATAGGGTAAACAGCCATTGCCAAGGCTGCTCGCCAACTTCATTCGGGTTCTGGGCAACCGAAGGCGGGAAGCGCCAGTCGCTGCGCATCTTGGCGGCCAGGAACTGGTGCCAAATGTAATATTGAAACGAGACAGCCGCCAGCACCCGCATCATCCTGCTGGAAAAGAAAAAACGAAACGCTAAGCCGGCGTTTGCCGCCGCCAGTATAAAGATACTGGCATAGATGCTGAATTGAAAGCGGTACCTAGCCTGAAATATGCGTATGGCCTCGTGCCAATCGATTCTCATCTGCATGGCGTAAGCGCCGGAGGAACTGTAGATTTTGACCTGCTGCCAAATTAGGAACAACATCACAAAAGCCAGCGCCGTGCTGGCCAGGCGCGTCCAACGGGTGTGCTTCAACGTGCGGGAAAGATGCACATAACACAGAGCGGCCAGCATGCCGTTGGCGTACACATCCAAGAAGGTGGGCAGTTGATTGACCCAAAGGTTGGTGTCGGATTGGGGGCGCACCATCAAATCACGGAAAGCAAAAGCCGCAGCCACCATCACAAACCAGGTAACCAGGGGCCGCTTGGAAAAAAGCCGTGCGATCAGCGGAAAGATGAGATAAAATTGCACTTCAATAGCTAATGTCCACAGCACCACGTTCAGCTCGGTGGCGATGTAGGTTTCGTAAAAGAATACATGGGTGAAGGTGAGGTGGGTCCAGAGATCCTTCCAAAGCCTGGCATCCATCACAAAATCTCGCTCGGGCAGGGCAAAGGCAAACAACATGATCGCAATGCAAAGCCAGTACGAAGGCAATATGCGCAGCGCTCGCTTCAGGTAAAAGCCTTTGACGTTTGGACGGGGTCCGCCTTCGATCATGCGCCGGGCGTAGGGCAAAAACAACAAAAAGCCGCTGATGAGCAGCATTACATCCACCATCACAAAACCGCTGCGCACCAGCGGCTCCAAGTTTAGGTGCGTTGTAGATGTGGCTTCATCATAGATGTAGGGGCGCAGCCAGGACTGCTGCCATATATGAAACCAGGCCACAATAAAGATAGCCAGCACGCGCACGCCGTCGAGTATGTCCACATGGCGGGCGCTAACTTCCTGCTGAGCGCGGGCCCGATAATTTGCAATCAGCTTCTTCATTTCCTCTCCTTCAAATGGCGCAGCACGCCTGTGGCCACCACGCCCGTAACTATGCCGGTGACGGCGCCGGCCACCAGCAGCACCGGCAGGTAAGTTACCAGCAGCCCGCTGCCCAGGATCAGCATCGCCAGCAATATCTGTCCTACATTGTGGGCTACGCCGCCTGCCACGCTCACCCCCACGGGGCTGAACCACCGTGTGCGCCGGGCCAGGCCCATCACGCATAGGCTAAACAGCCCTCCGGCAAGGCTGTAGAGCATGGCATTGAGGTTAGCGAACACAAACCCCACCGCCAGCACCCGCACCAGCGATACCACAAAGGCCTGGCGAAAGCCACGATGGTACAACATGATCAGCACCACCACGTTGGCCAGCCCCAGCTTGATACCCGGCACAGCGCCCGCGATGGGGGGAAATAAACGCTCAATCCAACTCAGCACAAAAGCCAGGGCGGTCATCATCGCCATCAGAGCCACCCTTTGCGCCACGGAATGGGATACGTTCACGCGCCCGCTCATCGTGTCACCACGTCCACATCATCGAAGATAGCGGGCGCACCCTCCGTCCCCACCCAGCGCAGGATCAAGCGGTGAGGCAAACAAACGATGATGTCCGCGCCGGGGGGAAGGGTTCCCTTACGCACGCACCATCGATCGGGGCAGTTGGCTTCGGCCATGCGCACGCCGTTGTCCAGCACCTCAACCAAGTTACGCTCCCCTGCCTGTCCTACGATTTCATGCTCACCTGGAGATAGCAGGCGCTGGGTTCCATCCACTGTCACCTGTACGCGGGCATCGCTATGGGCAAGGTTTGTATCTTGGCGACGGTTCCACGCAAAGAGCAGCAAAGCCGCCAGCAGCACGCCGACGATCAGCAGCCATTCGTTCTTTTTGATCATACAGCCTTATTCTTCCTTCGGCTCTTCAGCAGTGGCGGTACGGTTGTACTTTACGGTGGAACCTCCGGCATCGCTCTGCAGGGTGAGCCGCCGATCGTCCAGCATGACGATAGAATGGGTGCGCCGCTGGGGTTTGGGCGCGGGGCCGGTCATCAACACATAATCCGTCACGTTAAAGTATAGCTCTTGCCCGTCTATCACACAGGTGCCGTCGGGCCGGAACTCGGCCCGCTGGCCGGTGGGCGACTCCCATACCCCCAGCACCATAAAGATAAAGTTGCCCAGCATCGCGCGAGCCTCCCGCATGTCGCTGACCCGCAGCAGATACGGGTAAGCCGCCAGCGGATCGCCCATGTTGACCAGCAGGCGGGCGTGAGAGAGATTGGCTGTACGGTAGCTGGCGATCAAGTCCCCATAGGCTGGGGGAACATCCTCCAAGGGTATATCCTTCAGCAGTTGCAGTACTTGGGCATAGTTCTCGGCTTGTATAGCGGCGTCTACCCTGGTCTTTAAGCCGCCCAACCAGGTATCGTAGGCGCGTTGAGCGCGCTCCTTGGCATCCTGAAAGGAACCCAGGGCATCGAAGGCCTTCCCTGCGGCGGCGTACTCCCCGGCCAGCTCATAGCGCTCCGCCTGCTCGTAGCGGCATACGCTCACCATGGTGGCCGCGTCCTCGTACTTGCCCAAGGAGGCGAACAACACGATGGCCTCTTCCAACCGGTTGTGGGCGCGCAAGGCTTGGGCCTGGCTGTACTCGCACCGGTTCACCTTTTCCGCCGCGTCCTGATAGGTGCCCAGGGCACGATACAACTCCGCCGCCGCCAGCCAATCCCCTGCGTCCATGGCAGCCTCGGCACGGGCGTAGTGGCATGCCAGGGCACGGTCCGCCGCGTCGGCATAGTCGCTCAGGGCCTCAAACAAGGCCTGCGCGGCGGATAGGTCCCCATTTGCAAAGGTTTCTTCAGCGATTTGATAGCGCACCGCCAGCGTGCGCTCGGCGGAATCGTCGTGGTCGTCCAGGGCGGCAAAAGCCTGCACGGCCTCATCCAGCTTGCCCTCTTCCGCCAATGCAGCAGCCTGGGCATAAGCGGCGGCCAGGGCTAACGCATCGGCATCCTTGTAACCGGGGATCATCGCAAACAGCTCGCTGGCCTGCTGATACTCTTCCTTTTCCATCGACGCCATACCCGGAAGATATACGCACTCCTGGGCCAGCGCGGCGGAGTCCAGATACGCTCCCAGCCGTTCAAACTGGTGCCTGGCCTCGTCGTACTTCTCGCCGGCCATACATTCCTGAGCGTGTTGATACAGGCCGTGTCGCGCCAGATCCACCGCGTCTTTATAGTCAGGGATGGAGTTATACAGGGATACGGCCTGGAGGTAATCCCCCTCCTCGGCCACCTGCCCGGCACGGCGGTACACACAGTCCACAGCCCGAATGGGCGCGTCCCGGTAGTCCCCCAGAGCGGCGAACCGCCTGCCTGCCGCCTCGTACTCACCCCGGTTCATAGCCTGGCTCGCCAACTGATAGGTTGCGTCCTGGAGCATAGCCGCCGAATCCTCGTAATCCCCAAGTTGGGACAATAGCGTTTCCGCAAGCAGGTAATCGCCCTCGTCCATGGCGGCGAAAGCCTGGCCGTATCGGTAAGCGGCGGCCTGGGCAAGAGCCTGGGGATGATCGGCCATGGCGTCCAGGGCGCGCAGGCCTTGCGTACGTTGGGTTTCGTCTTGGCCGGTCAGCATACCCATGGCGATGCTGAAGTCAGCCTCTTGCACGCGCTGCTCGGCCTGGCGGTAATCCCCCAATGAAAGAAAAATCTCTCTTGCCTGCTGGGGGTCTCCGCCCTTAAGCAGATCGTCGGCCTGGCGGTAGCGCAGTTCCGGCAAACCAAAGGCCACAAACAGATACGCTCCGATGGCCAGGGTAAGGGCGGTGGACATCAACGCCACCCTCAGGCGCCGCTTGCGCCGCCGCCGGGCCTCCTGGGCTTTGCGCTGGGCCTCTTCCCGGGCAGCCTCCTCGGCCTTGCGTTTGGCCTGCTCCTGCTGCTGACGATCCTGCTCCTCGATCTGGGCCTGTACCGCCGCCGGGTTGTACTGGGCAAAAACCTGCTGCTTGTCCCGCCCGCAACGGCGGCACTCGTCTTCGGCAGGCAGGTTGGGCCGTCCGCACACGCACACCCAAATCGTTCCCTGGTCGGATGGAAAACCCGCCGCATCCGGTCCCGCGGCGCGTTGCAAATGCTCCAGCAACCGGCCCGGGGACAGCAAATTGGGTTCGTACTTGTGATACTTCCCTTCGCCGATGCGCCACACGGTGGCGTCGTCGAACCACACCTTTTCGATGCCCAAATCGATGCGCTGAATCCAGCCCTCGTCTTCTACCGCCACATTGGCCTCGAACCAATCCTTGCCCTTAGCCTCCAGGCCCATCACCCGCTCCACCCGGCGGAGCAGCGCGTTGCCTTCGGCGTCCAGCAAGGTGAGGGAAACCTGCACGCTGCGCACCATTTGGTTAGAGAGGTTAAAAAATACCAGGGAATAGTAGGGTTGCGCCTCGGTGGGCAACGTATAATCGTATAATTCAATGGGGCAGGTAAGATCCATCTTCATCGTACGCACCTCGCTTATACAACATATAGTATCACAACCTGCGCAATTCGTCTACCTCTTGAGTTGTTAGTTCTCGATGAGCCCCCCTGGCTAAGTCTCCCAACTTCAGCGGCCCAAAGGCCACCCGGCGCAAACCCAGCACCTTGTGCCCCACAGCGTCCAACATCCGCCGCACCTGCCGGTTTCGTCCCTCAGTGATGCCCACCAGCACCGTGCTGGCAAAGGTCTCTACCTTGATTACCCGCACACGGGCCTGGGCCGTCGGCCGGCTCTCCCCTTCCATCAGCACTCCTTTGCGCAGGGCTTGAAGCACCTCCTGCCCCAACGCGCCGGTGACCCGCGCTAGGTACACCTTTTCAACCTCCTGGCTGGGATGCAGCAGGCGGTGGGTGAGCTCTCCGTCGTTGGTGAGCAACAGCAATCCCTCGCTGTCGTAATCCAGCCTGCCCACGGGGTACACCCGTACCGGATAATCGGCAAAGTGATCCAGCACGGTGGGGCGGCCCCGGTCGTCGTTGACGGTACACACTTCCCCCGCCGGTTTATGATAGAGTACATAGTGTTTTTCAGCCTCAAGATAAACGGCTTGTCCGTCCACAGAAACCGAATCGTCCTGGGCCACGCGTACGCCCATCTCGCGCACGGTTTGCCCATTGACCGCCACATGGCCTGCGGCGATCAACTCATCACAACGCCTGCGGGAGGCCACCCCGCACTGGGCCAGGTATTTGTTTAGTCGCACGAGAATCTCCTTGCGCAATTTGCGCGGGACGCCGAGGGCGGCGTCCCCTACGATAGGAACGACGGCACTTCTCTGTAGGGGACGCCGCCCTCGGCGTCCCGTCGCACGTGAGGAGGGATTTCTACCTTGCCAACAAGCACCACATCCGCAACACCCGCACCAACTGATTCCAAAAAGTGAGGGTGGGTACGTCCCGATCAGGATAGAGGAACCGCTCGTCCAGCACCTGTCCGTCGGCCACCAGGCGAAGGGCGCCGATGGGTTGGTCAGCTTGAATCGGCGCGTCTAAAGTGGCGGGCAGGTCTATCTCCAATACTGGGCTCTCATCCTGACGCATGGGCGCGCTCAGCGGCGCTTGGAGCACCGCGTCCACCCCGTCCAATAGGCCGGAGGATACAGGGATGAAACGCACCGATTCGCCCGCGTCCAGCAGCTTCACCTGGCTAAACTCCGCGAAGGCCGCGTCCATCAAATCCTCCGCCGCATCGAACCAGTTGGGGCAACCCAACACCACGCCCACGATCTCCAGCCCGTTGCGCTGGGCCCCAAACACCAAACATCGCCCTGCCGCCCTGGTATAGCCGGTCTTGATGCCGGTAGCGCCGGGATACTCGCCCAGCAGGCGGTTCTTGTTGCGCAACTGACGATTGTAGTCGCGCCCCTCCCAAGGGATGGATGCCCGCTGGGTGGACACAATGCGGCGGAAATCGGGCAGCTTCATGGCTTGGCAGGCGATGCGGGCTAAGTCCCGAGCCGAGGTGTAGTGTTCACCGTTGGGTAAGCCGTGGGGGTTGACGAAGTGAGTATTGGTTGCGCCAAGCTCCAGCGCCCTAGCGTTCATCAAATCGGCAAAACCCTGCACCGAGCCGCCGATGTGCTCTGCAATGGCGGTGGCGGCATCGTTGCCGGAGGACAGCATCAGGCCTTGGAGCATCTCCTCCATGGTGAGGATCTCGCCCACGCCCAGGTAGATGGAGGTGCCCGGCACGCCATAGGATGCGTCGCCACAGGTCACCGGTTCCGACAGCTGCGCCTTTTCCAGCGCCAGCAGCGCGGTCATCACCTTGGTGGTGGAGGCCATGGGGAGGGGGGCGTCGGCATTCAACGCATAGAGCACCCTGCCCGAATGGAGCTCAATCAAACACGCCGCCTTCGCGCTCATACCAGCTTGGGTATCGATGGTCTCCGCCGCTTCGGGCATCTCCATTTCTTGCGCGTCGGCGCTGATCCCATTATACAGGAACGAAGAACAGATGAAAAGTACAAGCAGGCACTTTTTAAAGCGATTATGTTCGAGTGCAATTATTCCCAACCAGTGTTTCTTTGCATAACGCCGCCGTAGAATCCCCCCGCCACTGCGGTGGCTCTCCCCCCTTTGACAAGGGGGGCAATGGATTTGAACGTAATGTTCGTTCTCTACCCATGCCTCCCTTGTCAAAGGGAGGGGAACCGCCACAGCGGTGGAGGGATTCTGCACGACGGACTGGCTAGCAAACAGTTTCATCATTTTCTAGTAACCACCTTTTCACCATAACAATACACGCAAGGGTATGCTTCCGCACACAAAAAAAGCCGCTCATCTGCAAGCGGCTTTGGCATCGTTCACGGCATATACGGCGGCTGATTGTATCCCGAAGGATTGGGCGGGTACGGATTTTGATAGGGGTTGACCGCGTCTGTTTTTGGCTCTTGCCTTGCTTCATGCTTTGGCGGTTGTGCATCCGGCTTCCTTTCTTCCTTGCAAAAAACTTCCTTGAGATCGCTGATCACCTGGGGCGCCAGCTCCATTACACGATCAAAAGGCGTAATGTAGTTGGCGCTGAGCAGCTTCACCTGCCCGTTGCCCACCACCAAAAAGCCCATGGGATGCACCGACACGCCCGCGCCGCTTCCCCCGGCAAAAGGTAAGGACTCTCCCGGCACACCTTCTGGTCCCTTGCGTTCATCTGAACCGTACTCGCCCCCTCCGGCCACAAAACCGAAGCATACCCGTGAGATGGGTATGATGGTGCTCCCGTCCTGGGTTGCCACAGGATCGCCGATCACGGTATTTACATCCACCATGTCCTTGATATTCTCCATGGTGGTCTCCATCAAGCTTTCGATTGGATGCCGTTCCATACGCTCCCCACTTTCCCGGCCACGCTCTCCAGCGCCAGCCAAATCGCCGCGCCCATAATGTTGCCAACATGAAACTCGATTATGCAACGAACACTGCACAAAAAAGCCGCGTCCCGGTCTTGGCGCACGCTTACCGTAGGCCGGACGCCGGAGGCGACAAACACCCGCCGCGCAACAAACTGCAGCGCAGTGCAGCAGGCTCCATAAACCAGCGCGGTTTGCGCCGCGTCGCCGACGCCTACGCGCATCGATATATGCAGACCCCGTAAACCTAAACAATGTCGCAAACTCTTCACGCATCGGGGATGATCCCGCAAAAAGAAAAACGCAGTTCGTATATCGTTCACCGTCGCGTCAAAACCCTGATCCGGCTCGCTTTTACTGCCCCGTTTGCGTATGCTCAAGGCCAAGCCGCCGGACCGCCGCTCCACCACGGCGTCGTAAGCAAGGCGGAACTTCCATAGAAAGCAGTTGAGGTGCAGTGTGGGCACGCGGTTGATATCGGCGCGGCCATCGGCCCGCACCGGCATCCACCACAGCGCGCCAAAGAGCGCCAGCGCCAGGGCGACATAGGGCAACGCGCACACCTCCACTATGGAAAGAATGCGCGTATTTTTCCCTTTCATATGGAAAAGAATGCGACAAAACACAGAAATCATGATATACTATTTGCACCGAAAGACAGAAACGACGGACAGGAGGCTCCTATGACGCAAGCACACGAATCCCTATATCACGAAATAACTAAGTTGCCACTCGAAAAAGTAGGGAAAGCCCTGTCTTTCATACGGTATCTTGAGCAGGAAGCAGAACCTGAACTCTTGCTTGATCCAGGGGAGGAACTGGAGTTGCATCAGCTTCTAGCAAGCGACATGCTTGTGGGCGCATCAGAGGTTCTAGCAAAAATAAAGGCGCTTCCAGATGATTAGGTATAACAAACACAAACACATTTGATATGCCAACTCTCAATTCTCCATTCTCAATTCTCCATTAACCTCCTCTGTCGGCACCGTCAAATCCACCGGCGGCAAATCCGCCAGCGACGCGATGCAAAAATGGCGCAGAAACTCGTCGGTAGTGCCGTACAATATGGGCCGCCCCAGGCTCTCCTTGCGGCCTATGTCTTGAATCAGCCGCTTTTGTATCAGCGACTGTATCGAATAATCGCATTTAACCCCGCGAATGGCCTCCACCTCGCTGCGGGTCACCGGTTGCTTGTAGGCCACCACCGCCAGCGTCTCCAGCGCGGCCTGGGAGAGGGATTGTTTTTGTACCGGCTGGAGCAGGCGCTCCACATAGGGTGCGTAATCGGGCCGGGTGGCAAGCTGCACACGGCCCCCGAAGCGCAACAGGCGAATCCCACGCCGTCCGAACTCGTACTCACCCTCCAGGGCGTCCAGGGCGTCGTCCAATTGCTCCGGCATAACCTCCAGGGCTTCCAACATGGCGTCCCGTTCCACCGGATCGCCGGCCACGAATAGCACCGCCTCTATGATGGCGCAAAGTTTATTCCGCTCCAAGGATTTCCCTCCCGTGTTGCTTTAAACGTATATCCCCGAACACCCCGTCTTGCTCGATGCGCAGCCTGCCCAGGCGGAGCAGTTCCAGCAGCGCCATAAACAGGGTGACCACCTCGTCCCGGGTGGGCCGGTCGGAAAACAGGTGGGTGAACAGCACCGGCCCGCGCCGGATGCGCGAGGTGATGCGAAACACGCATTCCTGAATGGAGTAAGGCTCCCGTGTGATCTCCTTGGGCGCAAAGGAACCCTCCTCAGGCTCGGCGACCCGCTGCATCAGGCGATAAAACGCGCCGATCAGCCCCTCCATGGTCAGGTTGTCCAACTGATAGCTTTGGGGCGGCAGCGCGTACTCCTCCGGCAGCTTTGAAAACACCGCCATCGCGGCGCGTTCGATGCCCTGCATCTCCCCCGCGCCCTCCTTAATGGCCCTGTATTCGTGGAGCCTACGGATCAACGCCTGCTCGGGCGATTCGTCGCCCTCCTCCTCCGGATCGGGGAGGCGAGGCAGCAGCGCCCGGGACTTGATCTCCAGCAAGGTGGCCGCCATGGTCAAAAACTCGCTGGCGGTATCCATGTCGATAGCGTCGATGCCCTCCATGGAAGCCAAGTACTGCTCGGTGATTTGGGACACAAAGATGTCGCAAATATCCACCTTCGCCCGTGCGATCAGGTGGAGCAGCAAATCCAACGGGCCTTCAAACTGGTTTAATTGCACTTGATAGGCCATGTGTACTCCTAATTTCCTGTAAGCATCAAGAATATGCTCAGCACCGCGCCGTGTACGTTGCTAGCCAAGAAAATCATGACGTCGCTGAGGATGTTGGTGAAGATTGAGAGCGCTATGACGGCCATCATGCCCATCTGCGCCATTTGGGGGGTGATATGAAACCGCCCCCGGAAAATCACGTTATTGGCCACGTGATAGCCGTCCAGCGGCGGAAAGGGCAGCAGGTTAAAGATGGCCACCATCAGATTCATCTGGGCCGCCACGGCTAAAAGGGCCATCACCGGCGCCAGCCAAGTGCGCTGCATGTATGCCTCACCGATATTATGACCATACACCAAGCCAAAGTTGATGCCGAACAAATCCAAGAAAGCCTTGGGACCGCCGCTGAAAAAGATGACCTCCGGCTTCCACAAAAAGCTGTTGAGCGCCACCATCGCCGCGGTAAAGAACATAAACAGCAGCAAATTCGTAACGATACCCGCCAGCGATACCTTGATCTCATCGGCGACGCGGCGGCGGTAATTGAGGGGATTCACCGGTACCGGCTTAGCCCAACCGAACCCGGCGGTAAACATCAGGAGGGTGCCAACGGGATCCAGATGGCGGAGCGGGTTCATGGTCATGCGCCCCATCAGGCGGGCGGTGGGATCGCCGCAGCGGTTGGCCACAAAAGCGTGGGCCCATTCATGGAAAGTTAGGGTAAGCAACAGCGCGGGCACTCGAAACAGCAGCAACCGCAAAAACATACCCGGATCGGAAAAAAGTGTTTCAAACAACAAGGAAGCGTCCTCCTACATGATTCTTGCAAAAAGCTCCCTTGCATTATACAGCAATGCGTCAAGGGGTGCAACGGCGGGTTGAGGTGCTGTAGGGGCGAAATCCATTTTCACCCGCCCCAAATCCGTCTGTCCTAACCACCATGGTTCGGGCGGATATGAAATCCGCCCCTACGGAGGATGTGCAACACGGAGGCTCCACCGTTCTTGTAGGGGCGGATGGCAATCCGCCCGCTACTGGCAGGGCGATTGCCATCGCCCCCTACTTGACCACGCGTTGCGCCTTCTTTTTGTCCAGCGGCAGACCCAGTCCGCTGCCTCCTTGCTTCCGTTCCTAATGTAGCGACTTCACCGCTTCCCGTTCAATCGAAAGCCCCGCCACAAAACGGTCCATGTAGGCGGCAAAGCCGACGGCGTCGGTTTCGTCGGGATTCATGGTTTCTCCGGTCTCGCCGTCAAATACCTTGTGGGCCAAGTAACCCTCTAACGTCTCGCCGGAGGCCCGACGCAGCAAATAAGCAGCCAGCAGCGCAGCGCCCCATGCACCGCCCTCCCCTGCGGTTTCCATCACCGATACCGGGGTGCGGATTGCGGCGGCCATCATCCGCTGGCCCACGCCCTTGGTTTTGAAAAGGCCGCCGTGGCCGTAGATCCAATCGATGGCTACCTTTTCGTCGTTTTGCAGTATGTCCATGCCCAACTTCAGGGAAGCCAGCGCCGCGTAGAGATGGGTGCGCATAAAGTTAGCCAAGCTAAACTTTGCATCGGGCAGGCGGGCAAAGAGGGGGCGACCCTCCTCAAAGCCGGTGATATGCTCACCAGAGTAATAGTTGTAGGCCAGCAGCCCGCCGCAATCGGCGTCGCCGATCAGCGCGGCGCGATACAAGGTTCCGAATAGGTCGTCCGGGCTGACGTTCATGCCCAGCGCCTGGGCAAACTCGCCAAACAGGCCCACCCAGGCGTTTAGATCGGTGGTGCAGTTGTTGCAATGGGCCATAGCCACGGGTTTGCCGGTGGGGGTGGTGACCATATCGATCTCCATGTGCACCTTTTGCAGCGCCGTCTCCAGCACGATCATGGCGAAGATCGATGTGCCCGCCGACACGTTACCGGTGCGCTGGGCTACGCTGTTGGTGGCTACCATGCCTGTGCCCGCATCCCCTTCGGGAGGACAGAGAGGGATCCCGGCCTGCAATCCGCCGGAAGGATCGATCAGCTTAGCCCCAGCCTCTGTGAGCACGCCCGCAACTTCGCCCGCGGAGAGCGCCCTGGGCAACAGATCGTTTAACTGCCAGGGGAAGCCGCGCCCGGCGACCTTCTGATCGAATTGCTTTATCATGCCGGCGTGAAAATCGCAGGCGTCGCTGTCGATAGGAAACATACCCGAAGCATCGCCCACGCCCAGCACCTTTTGCCCGGTCAAGCGCCAATGCACATATCCGGCTAAGGTGGTGAGGAAGGCGATCCGGCCCACGTGCTCCTCGCCGTTCAGGATCGCTTGGTAGAGATGGGCGATGCTCCACTTTTGGGGGATATTAAAGCCCAGCAGCCCGGTAAGTTCTTCCGCCGCCTGGCCGGTGGTGGTGTTGCGCCAAGTGCGGAAGGGGGTGAGTAGCCCATCGTTTTTGTCAAAGGCCAGGTAACCGTGCATCATGGCGCTGATGCCCAGGGAGCCCACCTTGGTGAGAGACGCGCCGCACTGGCGCCGCACATCCTGGCTTAAGTCTTTGAAGCAAGCCTGCAGGCCTGTCCACACATCGTCTAGCCGATAGGTCCATACGCCATTTTCCAAACGATTCTCCCAATCATGGTTTCCGGAAGCGATGGGCCGGTGCTGCGCGTCGACCAACACCGCCTTGATGCGGGTAGATCCCAGCTCGATGCCCAGGGCGGTTTCGCCACGCTGAATGATTTCACGCAGATTGCTCATTTGGGCTCCTCCTTTTTCTGGCCGTAGTAGGCGTTTTCGCCATGTTTTCGATGATAGTGTTTGTCCAGCAACTCCTGCTGCATGGGGGGCGCTTTCGCGGGGAGCAAGGTGTGCCAAGCCATCATAGCTACCTCCTCGAGCACCACGGCGTTGTGGGCCGCCTCCAACGCGTTTGCTCCCCAGGCAAAGGGGCCGTGGCTGTGCACCAACACCGCAGGTACGTCCCCAGGCTTTAGATCACAAAAACGCTCGATGATCACATGGCCAGTCTCCCGCTCGTAAGCGCCCTGAATTTCTTGAGCGGTCATTTTACGGGTACAGGGAATCTCGCCGTAAAAGTAGTCGGCATGGGTGGTGCCCAGGGCGGGGATGCCCCGGCCCATCTGGGCAAAAACCGTAGCCCAGCGGCTGTGGGTGTGCACGATGCCACCCACCTGGGGAAAAGCGGCGTACAGCGCCACATGGGTAGGCATGTCGGATGAAGGGCGCAGTTTGCCTTCCACTTGCTTGCCCTGTAAATCCACCACCGCCATATCTTGGGGGCCCATGGCTTCGTATTCCACGCCCGAGGGTTTGATCACCACCAGGCCCCGGCCGCGGTCGATGCCCGACACATTCCCCCACGTAAAGGTGACCAACCCGTGCTTTGGCAGCAGCAGATTGGCCTCGTACACCGCCTGTTTTAAGGTTTCGAGCATACACAACGCCTCATCTCTCATTGCTATGCTCCATTGTACTATATTTTCTTGCGAAAATCGAGCCTTTTGCCGCGGAGCCAAACGACCGTGCTCTGCAGTACGATGAACACGCAAAGCAAAAGCCCGCTGATAATGGCCTGGTAGTTGGAGTTGATACCGGCTGCCCGTATGATCTCGTTGATGGTCAGCAGAGACAAAGCCCCGATGGGAGAGCCGATCAGGTTGCCTACGCCGCCTGTGAGCAATGTCCCGCCGATAATGGACGAGGCGATGGCCCTCATCTCAAAGCCGCTGGCGTTGCCCACATTACCGGCGCCGGTTTGCATGATAAAGGTATACCCGGCGATGCCGGAGAGCAACCCGCACAAGACAAACGAATAAAACTTGGTGCGCCTTACGTTGATGCCCAACATCAGGGCGCTCTGGCTATTTCCGCCGACCGCGTAGAGGTTGCGGCCAAAACGGGACCATTTCATGAGGATCGCCACAACGATCACAACAACCAGCACAACGATCATACCCGGGCTAATCTTTAGCGGAATAAAATTCCCTAGCCGGTTTACCGTGCCGAGCCAAGGGATTCTGATTGTGAAGTCACGGAGTTGCAAAAAAGCGGGTAATGTCGCATTGAGCGGTTCCTTGTGGATGCTGGTCAGCAAACCGTTGGCAAGGAACATACCGGCAAGCGTGATGATAAAGGGCTGGATGTTGAGGTAAGAAACAAGAAAACCATGCATGATCCCAAAGGCAAGGCCGATGCCCAGCGCCAGCAGAATGGATACCGGCACATTCCCTGCCTGGGAGTTGAGAAAAAGGACACAGCACATGGTGACCAAACCCGTGACGCCGCCCACGGAGATATCGATTCCGCCGCCGATCATCACCACGCTCATACCGCAGGTAAGAATGATGAGGGGCGCGTTGTTGTTGAAAAAGTCCACGAAAGTTTGAAGATTCCTAAAACTGGCTGGAAATCGAAAGAAACCAACGGCATACATCGCCGTGAAGATCATGATGGCGATGAGAAAGAGTAAATTGGAATTTGAGATGGACTCCCTGGGTTTCTTTCTCAACATATCACAGTTCCCCCTTTGCTGGCGCATTCCGCAGTTTCCTGGCGGATCGGCTAAAGGTTTTGGACAGGAACTCCCGGACGACAGGCGAGGCAAGAACCATGAGGAAAATGATGAACAGCGCCTTCACCAGCTTAATCGCCTCCGGGTCGACCTGCAACCGAAGAAGCGTCTGGTTGAGAATCTCGATGGTATAGGCGCCGATCACAGCGCCTGTAACGCTGAACTTTCCGCCGCCCAGGGCGTTCCCACCGAGGGCGACCGCCAGAATCGCATCCAGCTCGATGAGCCTGAGAATATTGATGCTGTCGTGGCGGCCGATTTTGCAGACCGCGATAAACCCGGCGACGGCGCAACAAACGCCCAGCACGATAAAGGACAGCAGCTTAACAGCGACGGGATTGATCCCGTTTAGGCGAGCGGCTTTTTCGTTAATCCCAACGGCTTGGGCGTAAAGTTTGAGGTTTGTCAGCTTAAAAACAATAGCGAAAAGTATTAAGCACACCACGGTGATGAGAACCGGCGTTTGGATGGGAACCTCGGGAAGTGCGGTTCCGATCTGCTTAACAATCGGATATAGCAGATTCGGGGAGACTTTTCCGTCGATCAAAAAGGCGATGGATCTGCCTGCGGTGAAGAGAATGAGGGTGGCGACCATAGGCTGGACTTTGAGTACCGAAACCAAGATTCCGTTAAACCCGCCCAGGAGCACGCCCACCAAGCAACTGATGAAAAGCGCCAGCAGTACAAGCCCCCAGGTCACGGCCCCATCGGGGTACAGCGCAAGGTACTCCCGAATCACCAGGGCAAAAACGGCGGAGGTGATGGCGGCAATGACCCCGACACTGATATCCTGCCCTCGAGAGGAAGCGGTCACCAGCGACATGCCGATGGAGATAATAACCAGTTCCGCGGCGCCGAAAAGCACGCTGGGGATGTTCCCGTAAAACACCCCGTTTTTGAGCGTAATGGCAAAGTATCCGGCGCCTTTGGCCAGGTTGATGATGATAAGCAACAGCAGCACCGTCAGCGGGAGAAGGAGGTGAAAGGAAGAGAGGCTCCATTTCTTTTT
>Ga0123353_10000594_pt1 | contig 44270 bp, 33 predicted proteins | sample TergutLab28metaG_3_FD_92763 | JGI IMG/M metagenome (GOLD analysis project Ga0123353, IMG submission 92763) | Labiotermes labralis P3 segment gut microbial communities from Petit-Saut dam, French Guiana - Lab288 P3 | ecosystem: Host-associated > Arthropoda: Insects > Digestive system > Gut ... | reverse complement strand
GCAAAGTGCTATTTTACAGTAAAATAAAATTTGTAAACCTTATGAGCTTTGAGAAAAACCTCTGCGTTCTTTGCGAACTTTGTGTTTCTGTGTTGAAAAAAAATCAGCACAAAGGTACAAAAGTAGCCCCTCTCTTCCAGCGGAAAGATCTTACTCATCAAATTTATTCTACAAAATATAACCTAAAAAACAACCCCAAAATTAATGCAATTTTACAGCTGTTTCTAAAAAAGCATATTTTTACCATCTTAATATTTATAAATAACCAAATTTAAAAAGACTATGTGCTTTGTAGTACTTTAAGCAGGTTTTGAAAATTATTGGAATTATTTAACTAAAAAAAACATATAACGTATGACAAAAAATTATCCTTTTAAAAATTCTTGCGATGAAACAGGTTACTAAAAATTTTTCACATTTATCTATTTTGGGCTTGATGTCGGGAACATCATTAGACGGTTTAGACCTTGCCTTATGCGATTTCTGGAAAGATGATCAGGGTTTTCGATACAAAATTAATAAAACACAAACCATTGCTTATTCTCAGAAATTATCACATGAATTAAGTCAACTTTTTAATGGCAATGCACTTTTTCTGTGTGAGGTGGAAGTGAGGTTTTCTAATTTCATGGCACAATGTGTGAATAATTTTTTAGAGGATATGGAGAGGCTTCCTCACTATATTGCTTCGCATGGGCACACCATTTTTCATCAGCCTGAAAAAGGGTTGACCAAACAGATAGGTAGCGGCGCAATATTAGCAGCGAAGACAGGCATTGCTACAATATGTGATTTCCGAACTACAGACGTAGCTTTTGGAGGGCAAGGTGCGCCGTTAGTGCCAATAGGTGATGCACTGTTGTTCCATCAATATAACGGATGTCTCAATCTCGGCGGAATAGCAAACATATCACGTCATGATGAGAACATTACCGCTTACGATATATCATTGTGTAATATTCCGCTCAATTTTCTGGCACAGCAATATGGGCTCCTATATGATAAAGAGGGTGATTTAGCCCAAGCAGGAACCCTAAATTCAAAATTATTGGAAGCCCTGAATACACCCAACTATTTTTCTCTTAATAGCGCAAAGTCTATTGGTTTTGAGTTTTTTACAGCATATTACAAGCCGTTGTTGCAAAATTTTTCAATTTCTATTGAAGATAAATTAAGAACGACCTGTGAACATATTGCCATGCAAGTTGCGCAAAATGTAGCAGGATTACAAACCGTTTTAGTTACCGGAGGCGGCGCAAAAAACAGATTTTTGATCGACCTGATCAAAGAAAAAACAGATACAAAAATTATTATCCCTAATGAACAATTGGTGGATTTTAAAGAGGCAATCATATTTGCATTTCTAGGCTATTTGCGTGTTCATGAGGAATACAATTGTTTACAATCTGTAACGGGCGCAAAAAAAAATTCGTATGGAGGCGCTATCTATAAGGCGTAACGACAAGATTTTTTTAAATCTAAGCTTCTCCCCACAAAATATCTGCAATATGAATTGTTTCTAATGTAATGTCAAGTGTATTCAGAATTGCGTCAATATGTTGCAAGCAGTGCATATCGGTTGAGGTGATATATTGTGCGCCCATTTGGTAAGCACGCTCAATAATTTGGTTACACAAACTATCGGAGACCTCAGTATTGGCGAGTGCAAAATGGCTGTTGGCACCACAACAGGTATTAAGCTCGTTATCAATAAGCAAATCTAAACCTTCGGAGTTGCTTAACAGCAACTCCGGTTCATCATCCAACTTGTATAAATTTCTTGCTGCGCAGGATTTAAAGTAAAATACACGATGATTAAACAGATTGCCTAATTTTTCAACCGCCTTAATGTTAACGATATAATCGCAAAGATCATAAATATTCTTAGTAAAGCCACGAATCATGTTAACTTCGGCTGCGTTCTCTAACAATTCTTTGTAAAAGTTTTTGATATACCCCGCACACGAAGTAGTGGGAACCACCATGGGATATTTTAAATCGTACTCTAATATAAGTTTGTTGGCTAACTCTTTAGCAAATTCCAACTCACCTGTTTGGTAAAACCTCCTGCCACAACAAGTTTGGTCATGGTTATACACTATTTCATCTCCTAACCGCTCTAATACCGCAAAAATACTTTGAGGAACCGATGGACTGAACATGTCCATACAACAAGGAATAAAAACATTAACTTTAGCCATAAATACTATAACTTAACCTGATGCACAAAATAAAACGTTATTTTTATTTGTAACATATACCTCTGTGGTCCCTCTTGGGATCGAACCAAGGACCCCCTGATTATGAGTCAGATGCTCTAACCGTCTGAGCTAAGGGACCCGTTTTTCGCATTTGCTGAAAACGGTGGCAAAAATAGCATTTTTTCAATGCGATGAAACCACAACTCTTAATTCTTAATTCTTAATTCTTAATTGATTAATTTACACCAAGTTTCTTTTTAATATTCGCAGGGATTGCATCTTTGTGGATAACAATTCCGATAGTTTGCAGTGCAAAATAAGGCTCGGAAGCGTATAAAAATCCGCTGTACGGGTTACGGCTATCTGTCCCCCACGAGTTTTTTACAATATAGTAAGGCGTACCATTTTGGTCGGTAGCTCTTCCTACTAATACCATGCCGTGATCGTCAGTAATGGTAAAATTATCAAATCCTTGCTGGCGCATCTCCTGCGTAACGATTTTCTCTTTTCCGGGCCTCTCGAATTTATAGAGTTCATCGTTTTTTTCTCCCTGCGATAAATTTTCCCAGCGCGCCCTATCTGAATCATCCATACTTGCCATATCTTTTTCCGGAAGAACGGCAACCCCTTTTCTCCAGTTAAAACCTTTGTCGCTCACATCAGCTGCCCAGGCGATTGAATAGCCGTTGTCAATCGCATTATTAGTAATTTGCATCAACTCATCCAATGGAACATTATATGATTTTTCCCACATCCAGTTATCTGGAATTTCAATTGCAAATTGGGTATAAAACGGGTGGTGCGTAAATGAGGTAATGCTCACATAATCGTTCATATTCAAGCCTAAAGATGCAGCAAAAGATTTTGGCGTATATTCTTTTCCATTGCAGGTAAATTTTTCGGGAGCCTTGCCCATATAGGCGTCTAAAATGGCATCATATCCTTTCTTCCATGCAGTAGTTATTTTTTTGTTGGGATTAGAAACAATAACATCCAAATAGGCTTTTAACAGGGCATCCAATTCACCGTGTACAGGAAGCTCTTCGCCATATTCTGCTCCTTGATAGATATTTTCGGGGAAGATCCCGTATTTGTCAATCATAGCAAACACATCTAAAAACCCGCCACCGGCAGCAAAATTCCAATTGCCGTGCATGCGCACGTAGATGTCGGCTTTGTCGCTGTAGGCACGGTTCACGATCCACATTTCCGACAAGTCAAACTCGCCCTTCCCTTTTCTAAGCAGTTCACTTTCCAAAAAGCCCAGTGCGGAGTAAGCCCAGCAAGTACCGGAGCGGTTCTGGTTTTTTACAGGCGTATATTTAATTTCTTTGGTGTGGGTAAAAATGTACCCTTCGGGTTTCTCTTTTTCTTGCTCTTGAGCAAAAAGCATGTTAGCAGAACAAGGCGCTAAAAAGATTGCAATGAGCGCGGCGAATAGAAAGTGTTTAAAAAATTTCATAATGTTTTTATTTAAGGTTTGATAATATTCAATAAAGCAGTAAAAATTATTATTTCGGGACTTTTATCGTATAGCTTTTATGTGCCGCTATTGTTAGTTTTGTACTTCTCAGCCATGGATTAAGTTCTTTAAGTTGCCGATACAAGATATTGTTTTCGGTACAATATTTTCTTAAATCTTCAATACTCTTATTAGCAATAATTTCTTTGTATTCAACGGGCTTATAAAATTCGACAGCAAGAATACGAATATTGTACAACTCTTGATTTTCGAAAATCAGTTTATAAGCAATACAGCGACTTAGATAACGGGATGTCTCGGTATTCAAAAGCAGTTCCCAATAGTTGTCCACCTGTTGTTCTTTCATATTTTTTGCCAGTCCATTTTCACCCATATTGTAAGCAGCAGCGGCTAAAGCCCAACTTCCGAATTGGTTTTTGAGTTTTTGTAAATACTTACAGGCTGCGCGGGTGGCTTTTTCTAAATGGTAACGCTCATCCACCTGCTCTGTAATTTCCAATCCGTAATTTTTTCCGGTTGCTTCCATAAACTGCCAAAAACCCGCTGCTTTTGCCGGCGAGACCACATTCTCCAGATTACTTTCAGCAATACACAGATATTTCAGGTCGTCAGGAACATTTTCCTCTTTTAGGATCTTTTCAATTACGGGAAAAAATCGGGTAGAGCGCTTTAAGGTGAGCAAGGTGCGGGAATGTTGGTAGCATTGGTTAATGAGTTCTCTTTCTATACCTTCTCTTACCCAGTAGCGATCTATGGGTGCTTTCTCTCCGCAGAAATCAATTTGGTTAGGTAAAGGAGGTGACGCTAATACGTTTTCATAAAGAATTTGAGCCACCTCAGGAAGTAATGTAACATTTTCAGTATGAATATTGTTTTCTTTAGAGACAGCATAGATCATTATTCCACAAATGATCAACCCTAAAATAATAGCAATAGTTTTCTTTTTTATCATTTTATTATTTTTTTTGCCACATATTTACACAATATTTTTTATATCTCATTATCTAACCCCCTTTTCCCATATCCTCCCAAGTATCCTCATCATGCAAATAGCCTTGGATAAGGTAGTTTTTTGCCAACTCTAGATACAGGTGGGTAAACGAAATTTTTTCATTTTTTGGTATAAAGTCAAATATTTTTTTGCCCACAATATGAATGCCACTAAATGCTAATGAGGTTGGATTTTCAACTTGGTAGCATTTTTTTTTTTCATTGGTTTTAGCGTTTCTCCATCCACACAATCTTAGTTCTGGTTCTTCAAAGAGGAAATAGCGGCTGCTTTGGCGGTGGCGTACAGCAAGAGAAGCTAATCTGCTTTCTGCTTTTGAAAACTGAACATAGTTGAAGTTTTGTTTTCTGTAAAACTTTTTCAAATCAATACTCGAAATTACGTCTGCGTTATACAGTAATATTTGTTCACAATCTTTAAAAAAGGGTTCGGCAAATTTAAGTCCACCCGCAGTTTCTAACAATTTTTCTCTTTCGTCGGAAATATTTATGATTGCGTTGAAATGGTGTTGGGCGATGTAGTCAATAATTTGTTCGCCGAAATGATGCACATTGATAACAATGTGTTCGATACCTGCTTCTAATATTTTTGTGATAGCGTGCTCCAGCAGAGGTTTTCCCTGGTATTCCACAAGTGCTTTGGGCTTGTTAGCCGTTAGTGGATAGAGGCGTGTGCCGAGACCGGCTGCGAAGATCATGGCGGAGGTTTTCAAAAAGATTTAAGTTTTAAAGATTTAAAGTTCAAAGAGTTCACTCGACATTATTGTTTACGCATTATCACGTGCTCCACTGCAGTAATAATATGCAGGGCGTCTAACCCATATTTTTTCATCAGCTGTTCGGGGGTACCCGATTCTCCAAAGCAGTCATTTACGGCAACCATCTCTATGGGGAGAGGAAATTCACGTGCCAGCAGTTGTGCAATGGAATCTCCCAACCCACCGTTTCTTAGATGTTCTTCTGCGGTAACCACGCATTTTGTTTTGCGTACGCTTTTTAAAACCGCTTCTTCATCTAAAGGTTTTATAGTGTGTATATTAATCACTTCTACGTCAATTCCTTTCTCTTTCAATTGTTCTGCTGCTACTAATGCTTCCCAAACCAAATGGCCTGTTGTAATGATCGTTACATCAACACCTTCTTTTAAAGGAAGAGCTTTCCCAATTTCAAAGGGCTGATTTTCAGGCGTAAAATTTGGAACGACAGGGCGTCCAAAGCGCAAATAAACTGGTCCGATATGTTTGGCAATGGCGAAAGTTGCGGCTTTAGTCTGGTTGAAATCGCATGTGTTGATTACAGTCATATTAGGCAACATCTTCATAAGCCCGATATCTTCCATAATTTGGTGGGTAGCACCATCTTCGCCCACTGTGATGCCGGCGTGTGAAGCAATAATCTTCACATTCAGATTAGAATAGGCTACCACCATGCGAATTTGGTCATAAACTCTTCCTGTAACGAAAGCGGCAAACGATCCACAAAACGGAACTTTCCCGCTTAATGCCAAGCCTGCAGAAATCCCTATCATGTTGGCTTCAGCGATGCCGGTTTGAATAAAACGTTCAGGAAAAGCTTTTTTAAAAGCATCCATTTTCAAACTGCCGGTTAAATCGGCACATAGAGCAAATATATTGGGGCTTTCCATGCCAATTTGAAGCAAGGCTTCTCCGAATCCGGAGCGAGTATCTTTGAAATTGAGAGGAGTCATTTTAAATGATTTATGTTTAATGTATACTTATCGTTTTAAAGTTTTCGCGAAAGTATTGTTTTTTTTATTTAAAACTCTATTTTTGCAAAATTTAAAATCATAAAGTTTATGACAAAAATAAGGTTAGGAATCGTAGGTTACGGAAATATTGGGCGTGGCGTAGAGTATGCAATAAGTCAGAATAATGATATGGAGCTTGTCGCCATTTTTACGCGCAGAAATTCCGATGCAATAATGCCGGTAACCGCTGGAGTTAAAGTCTATAGTATTGCGGAAGCAGGCAAACATATTGATTCTATTGATGTGATGATGCTCTGCGGTGGTTCCGCCACCGATTTAATGGAGCAAACACCCTGTTTTGCAGCACATTTCAATTGCGTAGACAGTTTTGATACACACGCACGAATCCCCGAATATTTTGCAGTGGTGGATGAGATTTCAAAACAATCGAAAAAGGTAAGTATTATATCTACCGGTTGGGATCCGGGTTTGTTCTCTTTATTGCGTGTATTGGGAATGGCGTGTTTGCCAAATGGCTGCGGTTATACTTTCTGGGGAAAAGGGCTCAGCCAGGGACATTCAGATGCAATAAGGCGCATACAAGGTGTAAAGTTTGCCGCACAATACACAATTCCCATTGTGAATGCTGTTGATGCGGTGCGAAAAGGAAGCAATCCTACTCTAACAGCACGCCAAAAACATATTAGGGAATGTTTTGTTGTGGCAGAAACTGGTTCGGATTTGAAGGTCATTGAGCAGAGAATTAAAACAATGCCGCATTACTTTAGTGATTATGAAACCATTGTTCATTTTATATTAGAAACAGAATTTAAAGCCGAACACATCAAAATGCCGCATGGCGGCTTTATTTTTCGCACAGGAACAACAGGAAAAGAAAACGCACACCAGCAACGTATGGAGTTCTCTCTGCAATTAGACAGTAATCCTGAATTTACTGCAAATGTAATGGTTGCTTACGCCCGTGCAGCACACCGCTTGAATCTTAAGAATGAAACCGGAGCAAGAACGGTCTTTGATATTCCTGTGGGATTGTTGGTACCGGATACTATGGAGGAACTGAGGGAAAAGGTGTTGTAAGGGAGCTGAAAATTTCATATTTTTGCGCTTGCTAAGCTACCAAAAGGTTAATTGTATTTTATATTATCTTTAAATCATAAGTTTTCAAATGAAACCCGTTTTTTATTTTTTCACAATTTTTATTATTCTGCCATTCTCAAGCGTGCCGATATATGGACAGAATGTGCCCAAACCATTAAATTCCAATTCTTTAATTTTGGAAGGAATTAAATGGCACGATATACAGGAGTACGATTCGGCACGTTTTTATTACAGTCAAATTACGCGAAACGATTCGCTGTATGATTTGGCGTGCTATGAAATGGCTTTGTCGTATTACGAGGAAAAAAAATATGATGATGCTTTGGCTTACATTAAAAAAGCACGCCATAATCAGCAATCCAATATTTTTGGGCAGGCAACCACGCTTATGGGTACAATTTATGATGATGCTGGAATCCCAGATTCTGCAATAATGTGCTATAAATCAGCCCTGAAAATCATGCCTTATAACTCAAAACTTTTATATGATATAGGGCTTACTTACTATAAATTAGACAGCCTTGATTTGTCGGAACAATACCTGATACAGGCAATTAAAGTGAATCCACTATATATTAGAGCGATTCTAATACTTGGGCAGCTCAATGAAAAAATGAACCGAAAAGTAGAGGCGTTGCTCTGTTATTATATGGCAAATTTGATTAACCATTCCACAGGTATTATGGAATTGATAGAATTTTATCTCGCAGGCGAAAGCGATGTGTTGCCTTTGGTAGCAGAGTATATCCCATCGTGCCCTTCGTTTGAGATCATTGATGAGTATATCAATTCCAAAATTGCCATGACAGCTAAATATAAACCTGTATTCAAATCCCCATCGGCGTTTGCAAGACAAGGCGACCTGCTGTTTAAATATTTGGAATATGACCCGAAAACCGATAATTTTTACATGAACTACTTTGTTAGAGTTTTTACATTTATCAGAGAAAAGAAATTTGTAGAAACATGCATGTACACCTATTTTTCTGTTTTTAATGCTGAAAAAGTGCAGAAATGGCTGAAGTCGAATGCCGCTAAGGTTCAAAAATTTTATGAAGCAGTTGGAACTGAAATAAACAGGTTGTCAGAGAAAGGGTTTGAAGGCGATTTGCACTTCAAAGGAGTAAATTATATTTTTGAAAATGGTAAATTGAGCGAATTTGGAAGATACAGTGATGAAAAGAATAAGATAAAAGAAGGGTTGTGGCATTTTTTAGATAATATCGGCTCTGTTTCTGTTACGTTGAACTACAAAAACGGAAAACCCGACGGCGAAATGAGATCTTACAATTCAACCGGACAATTGATTGATGTTATGCCTTATGTAAATGGAAATAAAACCGGTACAGGAAAGATATATTATGATAATGGGCAATTGAAAGCAGAAGGAGTTTTTGAGAATAATAAATTAAACGGCAAACTGATACGCTATTTCTCTACAGGTCAGAAACAAAAGGAAGAATACTATAAAAATGATATGGAAAACGGTTTGTTCACATTCTATTATAAGAATGGAAATATTGTAGATTCTGTATTCTATATTAATGGAAAAGAGAATGGAATATATTGCGCATTTTATCCCAACAACCAAATTAACAGAAAAATAACAATGGTTAATGATATGGCAGAAGGAGAGTTCGTGTATTATTATCCGGATGGAAAAATATGCAGACAAGGATATCTTGTCAATAATAAATATTCAGGGAAATGGGTGGATTATCATCCTAATGGGGCGGTTGAAGCAATCTCTTTTTACGACGATAAAGGAAATATTACCGATACGTCAAGTTTTTTTGACGCCAACGGAGTATTAACAGCCAAGAATATCTATTCGAATAAAGGAAAAAATATTCAAAAAGTTTTCTATCGCCCTGATAGTTCAATATATGGAAAGTCGGAAATAAAAGATGATAAACCAATTACAATTGAATACTTTGATATAGAAGGAAACCCGTTGGAAACAACCCAGGTTGGGAATTTAAAAGCCTATGTAAAACATCGCAACTGGTTAGGTAATCTATCTGCGGAAGGTATGCTCAATAATGGAAATAATGATGGGAGATGGATTGTTTATGGATTGGCAGGAAATGTAGAGATGGTTTCTTACTATAAAGATGGAGTGCGAAATGGAACCGACACATCCTTTTTTAGCAATGGGAAAATAAAAACCATCGCAAATTTCGAAGACGGAAATCACCATGGTTATGCTACTTATTACAACAGAGCCGGAATAATCACTGCAGAAGGCTACTATATCAATGATGTAAAAAAAGGTTATTGGCTCCATTATGACCATGTTGGAAAACTGACACAAAGAGCCTATTATACCAACGATGAGCCAGACCAGTGGCAAGAATACTATTACCCAAATGGCAATCTGTCTTATGAGGTTTATTTCGATGAATTTATTGTTAAGGAAATAGTATTATACGACACAGCGGGATTTGAATATGAAAGACACATCATTCCCGACAGCGCCTGCAAAATTGTAACCCATTTTCCTAATGGAAAGATCATGAAAGAAGTTAACTATATCGGTAGAATTCCGAATGGACAGGAAATCAATTATTTTGCAAATGGACAGAAAGAAAATTATTACAACAAATTTATGGACAAGGTTTTTGGGACAATCGAATTTTTTAATGAGAATGGAGAATCGCGTGGCGTGATTGAATACCTTGATGATAAACCGTATGGAAGAGCAACAGTATTTTATGATGATGGAAGGGGCGAACTCAAGTACTATAATGGGCAATTATACGATACCGTAAAATATTATAATAGCGAAAATATTCTGACGGAACTTTTTCTTTTTAAGGAAGATGAAAAACACGGACTTGCAAGTTATTATAATACTAAAGGGGAATTGGCATATCAATTGCTTTTTTATGAGGGGGTTGCTATTGAAGCTATTTCGCCGAAAAACAACCAGCGTATTAAAATTGAAAACAACAAAAAAATTACTACTTATTATGCAAACGGCATAAAATCGGCGGAATTGCATTTCTTAAATGGTTATTACGACGGAACATTTACCATGTTTCATTCCAATGGAAAGTTATATAAAGAATATACCTGCGAAGCAGGAGTGTATAATGGCGCTTACAGAGAATATTATAATAATGGAAATCTGAAAAAAGAGTGTTATTATATATACGATGAATATGATGGAACATGTAAAAATTATTATCCCAATGGTAAAGTGAAAGAAGAACTGCTTTATGTTGAGGATTAGTTTATTCTTATTGTTTTTGGCAGGGCATTGCACTCTGTTTTCGCAACCGGAAAATCCTTTTTCATACTATGTGGAAAAGTGCCCTGCCTGCGATGCAGTGGTGTTGAATACCAAGAGAACCTATACGATAAAAGAGAGCAAAAATGGCTTGGATATCACAGTAGAAGAGGTTATGGAAATGCTGATACTCGGAAATAATACAACCCCTTTTGTGGAAGATAGAGTTGCCTATTCAGGCCTGATCCCACTAGCCAGGGTTGAAGCCTATAGTCTTGTGCCTGAAGGAAAATCATACAAAAAATATCCTGTTACCAAATTCAAAGAGAAACATTCAAAAGAACGAGACATCTTTTATCACGACTTCAAAGAGAAACAATTTTTATATCCTAATGTAACACAAGGTACAATAACATATTACAAAACGAAGCACGAGATAAAAGAGCCGCGTTTTTTCGGCAGTTTTTTCTTTGGATATTATACCATGGTGGAAAATGCAGAGCTTACTGTAGTTTGCCCTAACAATGTAAAGTTTACCTATAGTCTTTACGGATATGATACGGCAAGTGTAAAGTTGACAGTTTCGCAAAAAGGAAACAATCAAATCTACCATTGGCAAATGAATGATGTACCGAAATATTATACATCTAACCGGCACGTGGGCATGCGCTATTTTTTACCGCATATTGTACTGGATCTGGTGTCATATAAGCCTGAAAAAAAGCCTGTTCAATATTTCTTCCCCGATTTGCAACATCAATTTTCATGGTATGTAGATATTATAAAGCCTTCTGAAATGCAGCCCAATTCGGAGATGCGTGCTTTGACCGATTCGTTGTTTGTCCCGCTTTATTCCGATTTCGATAAAGTTAAGGCAGCCTATTATTGGGTACAGGACAATATCAAATATATTGCGTTTTCGGATGGATATGAGGGACTTATTCCGCGAAGTCCTTCAGATGTGTTCACTTGGCGATATGGCGATTGCAAAGATATGGCGTTTTTACTTTACACTATGCTCAAACCCTATCGGTTGCATGTAATGCCTGCCTGGGTAGGCACGCGATTGCTGCCTTATAAATACACGGAACTGCCGAGCTTAACCACCGACAACCACCTTATTAATGTTTTTGAAGATAAAGACGGAAAATTATATTTTTTAGACCCAACATCTACGAAATTGAATATAAATTATCCTTCAAGCGCTACCCAAGGAAAGCAATGTTTAGTTTATCAAACGGATGAAGAATTTCGTGTTTTGGATATTCCCATAGTGCAGCCTGAAAATAATATCATTGATATTCAATTAAATATTTCTTTTTCCGGTGACACACTCTTTGGAAAGGGGGCCTGTTTTGCCGCCGGCTATTCTTCCCAAATTATTGCTGATGCTATTCAAAGTGCAGGAACACGAAAACAAACAGTGTTTGAGAACATCTTCTCTGTTGGAAGCAACAAATTCAAGTTAAATGCTGTGAATTTCCAGACAATGGATCGAGATTCGGGTTTCAAAGCAAACTATTCATTTAGTATCCCCAATTACATTACCCTGTCGAAAGAGGACATATATGTTAATTTGAATTTAAAAAAAGAGATGGCAAACGAACGTATTGAACAGAAATATATAGTTCCGCTAGAATTGGATTATTTAACTGAGGATGTTTATACCATCGTTTTTCAAATTCCGGAAAATTATATGCCGGAATATATACCTGAAACCGTAGAAATTGATAATGAAATTTTTTCGGCAGGATTTATTTATGAATTGAAGGAAAATACTATACATTTCAAAAAATATTTAATACAGAAACAATTAATTGTTCCGGTAGAATTATTCGATCTGTTCAATGAAACGGTAGATAGCCTTTGTAGAATGTATAAACAATGTGTTGTGTTGAAAAAGATTAACTGATTAATTATATCACAATGAAAAAAATAACAGGATTTAGCTTGCTAATGATTTTGGCAACATTAGTATTTGGGCAGAATTTGAAATATGCCGATTTTAAATGGGATACTATCCCTTTTTCATCTTACAATTTAGAGCAGTATGGCGAAGAAAATATCATCATACTTGCTTCAAAATATTGTGCCGAATATCAGTATAATACAAAATCTAACGAGTTGGAAATGTTTATTACCATTCACAAAAAATTTTTAGTTCTATCCGATAATGCATTAGACGGAGTGAATAAAATCAATATTCCTCTTTTGGAAGGTTCTTCCATAATAGATGTGAATGCACGTTATATTACTCAGGATGGCAAAGTTACAGAAGTAACAAAGAATAGAATTAGAACTATTGAAAATGAAGAGAAATCATCAAATAATAAGATATTTGCCATTGAGGGAGCTTCTGTTCCGGGTATTGTGGAGTATTATTATATCATTAAACGCTCAGTCATTATTCACAATCATTATTACTGCCAGTGGCAAGTACCTGCATATAATGTCTCTTTTGAATTATATTGTCCTAAAAATCTGCGATTTATCTTTAAAACATACAACCATACCCCTCCGGTACATGAGGCGTTTGTTCAAGATTCAACGATGATGGCATATACTTTGTTTTTAGATAGCGTTCCTGCTTTACCCAATGAAAAATGGGCGCTGAATGATGCTAACCGTAAACGTATTACCTACTCGTTTGCCTATAACTATGCTAACAGGATTACACGGATGCGCACGCTGGATCATGCAGCTGAGTTCTTCTACCAGTCGTATATGGAATGTAATAAAAAAGAGACCAAACTGTTAACGTCTACATTAAAAAAAATCCCCTTAAAAAACCTTAACATCGAAGAAAAAATAAGGAAAATAGAAGTTTGGGCAAAAACACATATCCACTATATCAACACATCTGATTCCCGAACTGAAAATTTGGAGTTTATCCTGAAAAACAATATTGCAAACAAAGCCGGCTTTACTCGCTTATTGACAGGTTTGTATAAGGTGTCAAATATTCCTTTTGAGCTTGTTTTAACTTGTGATAAAAACGATTATCGTTTTGATCCTGATTTTAATGCGTGGAACTATCTGGAAGAAACCTTATTGTATTTTCCAGATGTAAAGAAATATATTAAAGCTGATGACTTTGGAAGCAGGTTAGGTTATTTTCCGGTACAATATCAAAACAATCATGGATTGTTTCTCAGAACAGTTCGTTTGGGTGACATAGAGTCATTTAGACAATCTGTTCGCATGATAGAGCCGATCCCCTTAAAAGATAATATGGATACTTTGTATGTAAAAGCATCAATTTCTAAAGACGGGAACAGGGTTGATTATCACATTGTCAAAATTATGTATGGCAATTATTTATCTGATTTTCAAGCATATTACGATTTTGTAAATGATGAGGCAAAGAAGAGAATTCAAGCAATTTTTGTAGAACTAGGAGATAATGCTGTTATAGATAAATGTATAGTAAAAAACACAGCGCAAGCCGAGGTTATGGTAAAGCCTTTTTATATTGAAGCTGAAGGAAGTTCTGATATAGTGAATATGGCAAACGATAGGTATATTGTCAATATTGGGGAGCTTATTGGAGGACAAATGGAGTTGTATAATGACAGGCAGCGTCAACAACCTGTTGATGTTAAATCGCTGCATGGTTATTATCGTCTTATAGAGTTTACCATTCCTGATGGTTATCGCTGCGAAGATATTTCTCCTTTAAATATTGACGTATTTTTGGAAGAGGATTCCGGTGTTTCCGCACGTTTTACCTCCAAAGCCACAATAATAGGAAATGTAATTAGAGTTGAAATTGATGAATTTTACGATAAAATGGAATACCCTATAGTGTTATACGATGCCTTTAAAGCGGTAATCAACGCAGCGGCAGATTTCAATAAAGCAAGCGTAGTGTTAGAGAAATTTTAGTTCGCGAGATATGAGATGATAAAAAAGGGAAAATTAATGCGATGAGTGTGAAATGTGTGATAGACTCGTGCTTGAGTGCCCATGTGGTGCAATGAAAATGTAAAAAAACACCTGCTCCCGCAACAAAAGGCATTTTCTGGTATATATTTGCGGCAAAATTTGTACAAAGTGAAAAAAGTCTTTTTATACTATACTAATATGAACAATAACAATGGTTTATCTAATACTACCAAGGTATTAAATACCTTTCAGGTGGCGCAAAATCTTGAAAAAAAACGTTTCTTAACGATATAACCCCCCACAATATCAAAATGTCTTTATCCTCCACTTCTATTAAAAAACCTGTTCTCGCCATCGTAATGAATCTATTTTTCGTTATCGTAGGCGTTATCGGATTTGTGAGTCTCGGCATACGCGACTACCCCAGTGTTGACCCTCCAATTATTACAGTTTCAACTACTTATACAGGAGCCAGCGCTGATGTTATTGAAACACAAATTACCGAGCCGTTAGAATCTGCGGTCAATGGAATTTCGGGTATTCGTTCTATGTGGAGCAGTAGCCGAGATGGAAGGAGCAACATCACTATTGAGTTTGAATTGGAGATTCCGATGGAGACTGCTGCCAACGATGTACGCGACAAAGTATCCGGAGCCATGCGCATGTTGCCCAAAGAGGTTGACCCACCGGTAGTAACAAAAGCCGATGCTGACGCACAGCCCATTTTTGGGATAAGTTTAAGCAGCAATACCTTTTCTATCATTGACGTAAGCGCTTATGCCGATGCAGATGTGAAAGAACGTTTGCAAACTATTCCGGGTGTAAGCTCTGTTGAAATTTGGGGAGAACAAAGATTAGCCATACGCCTCAAGATGGATCCCATGCTACTGGCAGCCTACCGGCTCACTCCCAATGATATAAGTAACGCTATTGCACGCGAAAACGTAGAGTTGCCCTCCGGAAGAATTGAAGGTATCAACACCGAATTGAGCGTGCGCACGATGGGACGCCTGCAAACACTTGAGGATTTTAATAATCTTATTATTTCACAGACCAATAACCGCATAGTTAGATTTAGTGATGTGGGCACTGCCGTGATTGAATCCGAAAACCTACGCTCTATCTTGAAACGAGACGGTAAGGTGATGGTAAATTGCATCATCATTCCACAACCCGGCTCCAATTTCATTGACATTATAAACCGCGTAAGAGAAGTATTGCCTGACATTGAACGTAACCTGCCTGCCGGAATAGATGCAAAAATTACTTTTGACGACACCACCTATATTAGAAACGCTATTAGTGAAGTGCGTGAAACCATTGTCATTGCATTTTGTTTGGTGGTGTTGATCATCTTTCTCTTCTTGCGCGACTGGAGAACCACTTTGATACCTGTGCTAACCATTCCGATTTCACTCATTGGTACATTTTTTATCATGTACATTCTAGGCTTCTCTATCAATATACTAACCCTGCTGGCAATTGTATTGGCTATCGCTTTGGTAGTTGACGACGGTATTGTGGTGATGGAGAATATTTACCAGAAAATTGAATCCGGGTTGTCGCCGATACAGGCAGCTTATAAAGGGTCGCGAGAGATATTTTTTGCTGTAATTTCAACGACAGTTGCGTTGGTTGCCGTATTTTTTCCGATAGTTTTTCTACAAGGCATGACAGGGAGGTTATTCCGTGAATTTAGTTTAGTAATTGCCTGTGCGGTAACTATCTCTTCGTTTGTTGCTTTAAGTTTAGCTCCCATGTTATGTAGCCGTATGTTAAAAAAACGTGAGAAAGAAACATGGCTATTTCGTGTTACAGAACCTTTTTTTGTATGGCTTAATAGCATATATCAAAAGGGTTTAACAGGATTTTTGAAAGTGCGTTGGATTGCACCTGTCTTCTTACTCATTGCATTGGGATACTCTGTTTATCTATGGCAAAAAATGCCCTCTGAGCTGTCGCCTATTGAAGACCGCTCATGGTTGCGCGTAATCTCCACTGCTCCGGAAGGGACCTCATTCCAATATATGTCAAACTACACTGCCGAGTTGGATCGGTATCTTCAAGGGGCCGTTCCGGAAGCAGATATGATATTTTCGGTAATAGGACGTGGAGGTACCAACTCATCGTTTACCAATGTTATATTAAAAGACCCCAACGAAAGAGAACGTACACAACAAGAAATATGGGAAGAGATGGGACCAAAACTGCGCCAATTTACAGGCGCAAGAACGATTATGACACAACGGCAAACCTTTGGAAACCGCCGTGGAGGAATGCCGGTAGAATACGTAATCCAAGCCAAAAACTTGGATGATCTAAAAGAGATACTCCCCATTTTTATGGAAAAAGTATCACAAAGCCCTGCTTTTTCAGCTTATGACATAAATTTAAGATTTACAAAGCCGGAACTTACTATTCGTATTAACCGCGATAAAGCCGCCTTGCTTGGGGTTTCTGTGGAAGATATTTCACGCACATTACAACTCACTATGAGCGAACAACGTATCGGATATTACATACTCAATGGCAAACAATATCAGATTATCAGCCAGTTTGCTTCGGAAAATCGCGGCAAACCTGCCGATTTGAAAGATGTGTATGTGCGCAACAAAACCGGAACGCTCATCGGTCTAAACAACCTGGTAGAATTTACGGAAACTTCTACTCCTCCACAACTTTTTCGTTATAATCGCTTTGTAGCAGCTACTGTTTCCGCCAATCCGGCAAAAGGCTTTACTCTGGGGCAAGGCATTAAGGAGATGGACAGAATCGCCGCCGAAACGTTGGATGATAATTATAAAACTACTTTGTCTGGCAGCTCCAAAGATTTTGTGGAAAGCTCGTCCAGTTTACTGTTTAGCTTCTTTTTAGCGCTAATATTCATTTATCTGGCGCTTTCTGCCAATTTTGAAAGCTTCCGCGACCCATTCATTATTATGCTCACTGTACCTTTGGCATTAATGGGTGCTCTCATGTCGCTTAACATTTTTGACCAAACCATGAATATTTTTAGCCAAATTGCCATGATTATGCTCATCGGATTGGTTACCAAAAACGGTATTTTGATTGTAGAATTTGCTAATCAGAAAAAGCGAGCCGGAGTTCCGTTCGGGCAAGCCATTTACGAAGCTTCGGTATCACGTTTTCGCCCTATATTAATGACCAGTTTTTCCACAGTATTGGGGATTTTACCCATGGCATTGGCTACCGGATCCGGTAGCGAAAGCCGCGTAGCAATGGGGATTACTGTTGTGGGAGGGATGCTTTTTGCCACATTACTGACACTGTTCGTTATTCCGGCAATTTATACTTATTTGTCTTCTCAAAAGGTAGTGAAAATTGAGGAGGAGGTTCATTCCAAAGCCAACTTATTATAAAATTTTTCATAATTCAATTATTTTAATATTCCAAATTCCAAATCCCAATTATAATCGTTGCGTGTAAGGCTGCAGCGTCTCACAACAAGAACATTGCTAAAACCGAGGCATTACCCTCGTTTGACAATAATTGCTATTTTTGCCGCGAGTTGCTTCGTTGGGAAAGTGTGTGAGAAGCCGCCATCTCGCAAAACTTCAGGAGCGTAAATATATGGCAAAAAATAAACTATGAGTAAGATTCTTATCACCGGAATGGGCATCGTGTCGGCATTGGGCAATAATATGGAAGAGAATTTGCAGGCACTACAGGAAAACTGTAATGGAATTGCTCCTTTGAAGTACCTGCAAACCGAACATGCTATATTCCCTGTTGGTGAAGTAAAATTAAGTAATGAAACAATGATGGATATGCTTAATATCAAAGCGGATAATCCACACACCCGTACAGCTCTCTTGGGTACGCTCGCAGTGCAAGAAGCATTGGAAAAAGCAAGTCTAAAATCTAAAATTCCAAATCCCAAATCTAAAATAGCTCTTATCAACGGTAATACCGTGGGGGGGATGGACAAAACAGAGCAATATTATCTTGATTTTCTGTCTAATAATACTCGAGATGAATATATTGCTATTCACGATTGCGGAACATGCAGTGAAATGATTGCCGATTATTTTGGTAATCTATTCTGCCATGTACAAACCATATCTACAGCTTGCTCATCGGCAGCAAATGCCATTATGGCTGGTGCAATGCTAATTAAAAGCGGAAAGGCAGATATTGTAGTTGCTGGTGGATGCGAGTGTATTACAAAATTTCATCTCAATGGATTTAACACCCTAATGATACTTGACCCCGAACCGTGTAAACCTTTTGACGCGAACCGTCGCGGAATTAATCTTGGAGAGGGGGCTGCATATATAGTTATGGAACGGGAAGAGACATACCCAAAATCTCTTTGTTGCCTTTCTGGCTACGCCAACACCTGCGACGCTTTCCACCAAACGGCCTCTTCGCCCGATGGCGAAGGAGCATATCGCGCCATGAAACGGGCCATGGAAGTAGCCGGATTGAAACCGGAACAGATTGACTACATTAACGCACACGGTACCGGAACAGAAAATAACGATTTGAGCGAAGGAATGGCAATTATGAGACTTTTCGACGAGAAAATTCCACCGGTTTCTTCAACAAAAGCCTTTACAGGACATGCCACAAGCGCTGCCGGAAGTATAGAAGCGGTTATCTCACTTTTAGCATTGCTACACAATTTTATTCCAAACAATCTGAATTTTTCAAAAAAAATGCCCGAGCTGTCTTTTGTCCCTTACAGCAATATGAGACAATTAAATATGAGATATGAGACTAACTCAAATCTTAAACCTCAAATTCAGCATGTTTTGACTAATTCTTTTGGGTTTGGCGGAAATAATACAAGCTTGATTTTTAGTAAAATATGAACAAGATTTACATAAACTCCATAAAACAAATTTCCGCCCAGCAGCCTTTGGTTGATGACTGGTTTGAAAATCCTGTTTTTTATTCAGAGGCTTCCGTGCGGGCAATAGAGCCTGATTATAAGCAGTTTTTCACACCAAACGAAACACGCAGGTTGAAGAAAATTTTGAAACGAGCATTGCTTGTTTCACGGCAAACCATGGCGGAAAGTGGTGTTGAAATGCCCGATGCCATCATAACTGCAACAGGGTTGGGCTGTATTGAAAATACTGAAATTTTTCTTGATAAACTTATGCGCGAGGGCGAAAAACTGCTCAACCCCACACCCTTTATGCAATCTACACACAATACCATAGGCTCCACTATTGGAATGGACTTAAAATGCCATGGATACAATACCCATTATTCTCAAAAGTATGTATCGTTTGAATGCGGATTGCAGGATGCATTTTTGCAACTTCAAAATGAGAATATTCACAGTGTCTTGCTAAGCGCTCATGATGAACATTCTCCCATTTTTGATTCTATACTGAAACATCTAAACTGCTGGCATTTCAGCAATGGAGGCTTTAAAAGCGAGCTTGCCATCAGTATGATGCTTACCAATCAGCAATCATCAAAAAATTTGTGTTGCGTGGATGATATGTTGATGTGTTATAAACCTTCTATTTCAAATCTTCAAAAAGAGTTGCAAAAATTGTTAGAACAAAATTGGATGAAAATGAGCGAAATAGATGCTGTTTTTGTGGGCATTAATGGCAATGAAAATAATGACAGTATCTATTTTGCAAATGCAGAAACACTATTTCCCAACGTGCCTGTGGTACGTTACAAAAATCTTTTCGGCGAGCATTTTACCGTGTCGGGACTGGGTTTGTATGTGGCGGCAGTATGCTTGCAAAGAGGCAAAATTCCAGATTTCTTGAGATATGAGATGTTAGATATGAGGCTATCAGATATGAGTTCTCTCACATCTCACATCCCAAATCCCATATCTAAAATTCTGTTTTACAATCATTCTGAAAACAAAGAACATACAATTATTTTATTAACTAACGAAAAACAGTAATCAACGATGTGGAAAATACTTATAATAGGAACTATACAGGCAGCATTTTTGTCGGTGGGGCAAGTGTTTTTGAAACTTGCTCTAAATCAAATTGAAACATTTAGTTTTTCATGGAAATGGTTTGTATCATTGCTAACCAATTGGTGGTTAGCCGCCATGGGAGTAAGTTTTACCATTGCAGGTCTAATGTGGGTATATATGTTGAAAAATTTCCAATTTTCGGTGGCATATTCTGTAACAAGCATCGCCTACATATTCGGTATGTTGGCAGCCGTTTATATTTTCCATGAAACTGTGCCAATTACACGCTGGATCGGGGTTGGATTAATAGTTTTAGGAGTATTTTTAATAGCTAAATAACAAGATGAAAAAAATATTCACCCTAATACTTTGCATAGTGTGCTTAAACATATACGTTTTTGCTCAACCAGGCTACAAACCCGCCTCCGAACTGCAACAAAAAGAGGTGATGCGGTTAATAACTGAATCTACAGAAAAACTGAAAACTTTGCAGTGTGATTTTGTTCAAAAAAAGAAATTTTCAATATTGGAAGAAGAATTAGTATCAGAAGGAAGATTGTATTTCAAACATATAAATAAAATTCGCTGGGAGTATCACAGACCCTACCTGTTTGAATTTGTCATGAATGATAATAAAATAATGCTCAATTCTGAAGGAGTAAAAAATATCATGGATGTAAATTCAAGCAAAGTGTTTAGCGAAATGAGCAAATTGATTATTGCCGGTATTAATGGATCGGGAATTTTTGACCCCGCAAAGTTTTCTCTTAAATTTTTGATAGGTGAAAAAGATAATATGATTGTACTGACACCTAAACAAAAAGAGATAAAACAAATCTTTAAAACAATTACGATATGTTTTAACCTGTTAGACCAAACAATTAATACAGTTGAAATTGAAGAACTAAACGGAGATAAAACCTTTATTGTTATGAAAAATAAACAACTAAATAAAGAATTGAGTGATGAGATATTTGCTATTCGTTAGTTCGCTTTTCTGTTTGTTTATATCTTGTTCTTCTACTAAACAAATAGTGTCAAAAACAGAGGACTCTATAATTCCGTTCTGGACAACAGAATTGTTGGATAATGTAAAAAGAAATGATTTTCGAATGATACTGTCCTCATCAAAAACCAATATTTCAGGAATTTATGTCGTAAAACAAGTAAACAGAGAATGGCGAGGCTCTATAATAAACGAATTTGGAATTAAGGCATTAGACTTTATTTCTACTTCTAAAGAAAGCAATTTACAGAATGTCATACCGTTTCTTAACAAATGGTATATTAAAAAAGTGATAGCTTCAGACATTCAATTTATTATGGAAATTGACAATCCTGATTACAGCAAGGGTATTCAATCGCAGAGATACTTTATTTCAGATACTTTGACTGTAAATTTTAGAAACAAAAAGGAACTCCAACGGCTTCCCGATGGAGAAATAAAATATAAAAACCATAAATATGCCCTTACCTATTCATTAAAAAAAATATATGAAACTGAAAGATGATTTTTTTATAGTAAAGAACTTCTGCCAAACTGCATCAGGGATGGATTACGCCATAGAGCTAAACCCTAAACATACTATTTTTGGTGCGCATTTTCCTAATAACCCCATTACGCCAGGTGTTTGTATCATTCAAATTGTCAAAGAATTATCTGAAGATATGTTGAAATGTGAACTGTTTTTGAAAGAAGCAAAAAACATAAAATTTCTTAATGTAATAGATCCGTTGAAGAATCCAGATATTACATTTTCAATTTCTATCGCTTCGGAGAGCGAAGAAGAACATAAAATCAATACTGTGGTTTATACTCATGATCAACAGTTTGCCAAACTATCCATGCTATTTCTAAATGAACAATGAATAATGAATAATGAATAATTCTGATATTTGTGTCGTAATTCCTACTTACAACAACGAAAATACGTTGGTGGCGGTGATAGATTTGGTGCTGGAATATGGTTTTGAGGTAATTGTGGTTAATGACGGTTCAACCGACCACACTAACGAGATTTTGAACCAATGTAGAGATAAAATAAAAATTATTTCCTACGATATTAACAGGGGGAAAGGCTTTGCGTTGAAGAGCGGTTTTAATTACGCCCAACAAAGAGGATACAAATATACTTTGACTATTGATTCCGACGGACAACATTATGCCGGAGATATTCCGTTGTTTGTAGAGGCAGTTGAAAAATATCCGAATGCAATGATTGTAGGAAATAGAAACCTTGCACAGGATAATATGCCAAAGAAAAACAGTTTCGCCAACAGATTTTCAAATTTTTGGTTTGCCGTACAAACAGGACAAAAATTGCCGGATACTCAAACCGGATTTCGATTGTATCCTTTGGGAAGAATGAAAAACATTCGCCCCTTCACATCTCGTTATGAAGCTGAGTTAGAGATCCTTGTTCGCTGTGCATGGCGAGGAATCCGGATAGTTTCTATCCCCATCAGGGTTTATTATGCTCCTGATGAAGAACGGGTGAGCCATTTTCGCCCTGGAGTGGATTTTTTGCGTATCAGCCTGTTGAACACACTTTTTACAATTTTGGCAGTACTTTATGGCTATCCGGTAATATTGTTTCGGCATATTAGAAAAATAAAACGCTTGCCATAAATTGATTAAAAAATAAAACAATTGAATGAACATATAAATGGAATCCAATGGTTAAACTAATTCTCTCTCTTTATAACTATTTTTCTAAACGTAAATATATATTATTTAGCCTGTTAGCTATATTAATTCTTTTGCTTGGATATGCAGCCTCCCGTATTAGTTTTAAAGAAGATATTTCTGCCTTTTTACCAAAAGGTCATAATACAGACCGCATTAACTATGTGTATCAAAATATGGCTTCGGCAAACAAATTGCTTCTATTCGTAAGTATGGCAGATCCCACTGCCATAACCGATGAAGAATTGATTATCGACGCTGTTAGCCACTTCGTTGAATATCTGAAGCAAGCCGATTCAACACAAATCTATTTCAAAAAAATAGAATATCAAATAGACCAGCAACAGATTCTTACCGTCTCGCAATTTTTGACGGAAAATATGCCCTACTTTCTCACCGAACAGGATTATCACCGCATGGATACCATGCTGACAATTGACAATATCACACTCCAAATGAACAATAACAAGCGTATGCTCATGTCGCCCATCGGTATGGTAATGAAGCAAAATATCATAGCAGATCCGCTACACTTTTCCACGCCCATTTTGTCGGGATTACGCGACTTTCAAGCAAGCGATCAGTTTCAACTATACAACGATTTTATTTTTTCAAAAGATAGAAAAGAGGGGATTATTACTGTCGAATCGCAGTTTTCCATGAGCGAGAGCAAACAAAATGCGTTGTTATTGAAGCTATTAGATAATGCTACGGCACATATACAGTCAAAATTTGATAACAAAATTAAGGTACATTATTTTGGATCAGTGGATATTGCCGTTACCAACGCCAACCGCATTAAAAAAGACACTCTTCTATCTTCCATTATTGCCATTGTGCTTATCTTAAGTATTTTAATTTATGCTTTCAGAAGCACGAAAAGTATAATGCTCATGTTGGTTTCGCTGCTTTTCGGTTGGTTATTCGCTATAGGATTGCTCTCTGTTTTGCGAGCTGAAGTTTCGATTATTGCCGTCGGAATTAGTTCTATCATTATTGGTATTGCGGTGAATTATCCTTTGCACATCATTATGAATCGCAAACATGAGCTTCATATCCCCAATCTCATTAAAAACATTGTTACTCCGCTCACTATTGGAAATATTACCACTATTGGCGCCTTTTTGAGTCTTCTGTTTATCAGCAGCAGTGCCATGCGCGACCTTGGACTCTTTGCCGCATTACTGCTTGCAGGGACTATCTTTTTTGTGCTGATCTTCCTTCCGCATTTGCTCGGGAAAAGCGCTAAAACCATCTCTATTCTTGATGAGCAAAAGCTCACTTTTTGGAAACTGCTCTCATGGAAACCCAAACGCAGCAAATGGTTTGCACTTATCTTTATTGGCTTATCCATTCTGTTTTGCATACTTAGTTTCAACACCAAGTTTGATTCGGATATGCAAAATATCAATTTTATGACAGAATCTCAAAAAGCCGATTTAAAAAAACTCCTTTCCACACTGGAGCAAGGGCAACAAACTGTTTACTATGTTTCCACAGGTGAAAATATGGATGAGGCGTTAATGGCTTTCGAAAATTCAAAGGCAGCGTTAGACAGTTTGCAAACCGCGGGAACGCTAACAAAAGTAAACGGTCTTGGAGTTTATTTACCCTCAGTAGCAATGCAACAGAAACGCCTTGAACAATGGAAACAGTTTTGCGAATCCAATAAAGAGATCCTTGCCAAAGTTAACGATATTGGCGTTGAAACCGGCTTCAAACCCGGCGCTTTCAATTTTTTCAATCAGATTATCAATAAAAATTTTGAAATACAGGATGTCGACTTTTTTGAACCGATAATATCTTCTTTTGCAAACAATTATATTTTAAATGAGAAAGATGATTATATGGTGATGGCAATCTTGCATACCTCACACAATGAGCTGGATATGCTGGAGGAGGAATTGAACGCTATAAACAACAAGTCGTTTTCGTTCGATGCAGGAACAATTGGGCGCAGTACGGTAAGTGCGCTTTCTGACGACTTTGACAAAGTGCTTTTTATTTGCGGAACTATCGTGTTTTTGTTTCTTCTTTTTACGTTGGGGCGAATTGAACTTACGCTACTCGCCTTCCTGCCGCTTACGCTCGGCTGGTTTTGGATTCTGGGAATTATGGATATTTTCGATATCCGCTTCAATATTGTTAACATTATTCTTGCTACATTTATTTTTGGGCAAGGCGATGATTATACCATTTTTATGACGGAAGGGTTGACGTATGAGTACGCTTACAAACGTAAATTGCTTGCCTCATACAAAAACACCATAATCTTATCTTCGCTCGTTATGTTTGTGGGGATGGGTTCGCTTATTTTGGCGCAACATCCGGCTTTGCGTTCGTTGGCAGAGATTACCATTATTGGTATGGGAACTGTGGTGTTTATGGCGTTTCTGTTACCGCCCATTATTTTCAGATGGCTTACACAAAGCAAAGGAAAACAGAGGCTTATGCCAATTACATTACGCAACCTCATTTCATCAATTTATGTATTGCTTGTTTTTACTTTTGGAAGTTTTATACTCACAATAACAGGATTTGTAATGTTTGAATTGGGCAAAACTACCGAAAAGAAATTGCGGTTTCATCTATTACTCCATTGGGTCGCACGTTTTGTCGTGATGCGTATCCCGCATGTAAAAACAACTTATAATAACTTTGATAAGTCAATATTTGACAAGCCTGCCGTAATTATTTGTAATCACCAGTCGCATATAGATTTAATGTGTATCATGAGTCTTACTCCGAAATTGATTATACTGACCAACGATTGGGTGTGGAACTCTCCTTATTTCGGGCGAATGATCAGGTATGCCGACTTTTACCCCGTATCGAACGGGATAGAAAATGCTATGGGTAAACTGCAAACCATTGTTAAACAAGGATATTCGATAATGGTTTTTCCTGAAGGTACGCGCTCGGAGGATTGCTCTATACAGCGTTTTCATCGCGGCGCTTTTTACTTGGCAGAACAGTTGAACTTAGATATTTTACCTGTACTCATTCACGGCGTAGGACATTTTTTACCCAAAAAAGAGTTTATGCTGCGTAAAGGCGAAATACATATCAACGTGTTGCCTCGAGTTGCTTATAATGCCATGGGTGAGAATTATGTGGAATCTTCAAAAAACATGCGAAAGTTTTATAAAGAGGAATATGCAAAATTGGCTGCTGAAGTTGAAACTGCTGACTACTACACCGATTTGGTGATTCATAACTACATTTATAAAGGAGCTTCGGTGGAGCGAGCGGTACGCCGTAATCTTAAAAAGCACCATAATTATCGTGAATTGATTGAAAATTTATTAGACAAGCATAAAGTCTTAATTATTAATTGTGGATACGGAGAACTATCATTGCTGCTTGCGCTTGTTCATAAAGAAATAGAAGTAACTGCAGTAGAAAATAATCCTGATTTTTTAGAGCTGGCAGCAAATTGCAACTCAGTGCCTTCCAATTTAAACTATGAACCCTCTTGTAATGAAGAAGAGATTAGCAGGTATGATGCAGTTGTTCTTCTAAAGCCTGCGGAAAGTTTAATAAAAAAGATAAAAGAAAGAAATATTAAAATGTATGTAATCAATGAATAAACATGTAATAATTATTGGTAGCGGGCTTGGTGGCTTAACTTGCGGCTATATACTTGCAAAAAGTGGCTATCGTGTTACTATTTTGGAAAAACATTCACAGCTGGGAGGCTGTTTACAAACCTTTACCCGCGATGGTGTGAAGTTTGAAACAGGAATGCACTACATTGGCAGTATGGACGATGGGCAAATATTGAACCGATTCTTTCGCTATTTTAACCTGCTTGACAATGTTCCAATCAGTAGATTAGACACAAACGGCTACGATGTTATTTCTCTTGCCGGACAACAGTTTCCTATCGCCAACGGCGATGAGAATTTTGTGGACACCCTTTCCCGTTTTTTTCCAAAAGAGCGCACAAACCTGCATAATTATTGCGGTTATATAAATAAAATTACTGACTACTCGGTATTTTATTCAGACAGAGAGCGGCTGCATAATAATTTTTTGAAAGAGCCTGCTTTTATTCGCAGCGCAAGCGAGTTTATCTCGTCATCTGTAAACGACCCGCTCTTGCGCAGTGTTCTTTCTGGAAATCTGCCTTTATATGCTGGTATTGAAAACAAAACGCCGCTCTATATACATGCGCTTATTCACGATTTTTATAACAATAGCGCATTTCGTATAATTGATGGAAGCGATATTATCGCAACTTCACTTACAAAATCGATCCGCGCCATGGGTGGAGAGGTGCTGACACGTTGTAAAGTAGTGAAAATAAATTGCGACAACACAAAAGCAACAAGCGTAAGCATAGACGGAGAGCATGGAGAAATAACTGCAGATTACATCATTTCAGGTATGCATCCTTGTCGGGCGCTCGAACTTTTGGATACACCCATGATTCGCAAATCCTATCGCGCCCGCGTAAACAGTTTAGAAAACACCATTTCTAATTTTACAGTTTACATACGTTTCAAAGAAAACGTTATACCTTATCAAAATCACAACCTCTATTATGCTGTTGACCCTAATATATGGGAGAATGTAAGTAATTACTCAACCGATAAATTTCCTCTTGGATTCCTGTATATGCACAATTGTTCAGAGCCAAATCAAAAATATGCACGCGGAGCCATCTTGATGTCATATATGAATTTTGATGATGTTGCGAAGTGGCAAGCTACCCGCATAGGGCAAAGAGGCAGTGAGTACGAAAATTTTAAACAGGAAAAAGCAGAGCAGTTACTTGATCTATTAGAGCAACAATTACCCGGAACGCGTCTTGCTATAAATAAATACTATACTTCATCACCGCTTACCTACCTTGATTACACCGGAACGGAAAAAGGAAGTATGTACGGTATCCTAGCCGACTGCAAAAATCTATTGAATACTAAAATTTTACCGCGTACAAAAATCCCAAATCTTTTGCTCACCGGTCAAAATATTAATATTCACGGAATATTGGGTGTGATGATAGGATCTGTGATTACAGCAGGAGAGCTGATAGATACGCATGACATCATAAAGCAAATTCATGAAAAATAGTAAATTATGCCAAAATTTATCTCTCAATTTTACATAAAAAAAATACTATGTACTACAGTATTGCTGTCTATGGCAGGATACATCTGGGGGCAAAATAATAATGCTGTAATAAGAACGTCGAAAGATTATCTATTCTGTGCTGAAGGTGCTTATAACAGAAAGACCACTGAGCAAACAAGCAACATTATTCCTCAACGACCGGAATATCTAAAAAAACTGACATCTACAGAGCTGGCTATTTTGAATAAATCAGGGTTCTATGAAGATTTTATTACAGGCTATGCAGGCGCAGTGTTTATAGATACACGCGACAGCACAATCATTATAGCACACAGAGGCAGTGAATTGGCGGGTATAAAATCGGATATAAGGGATATTGCAGCAGATGCACAAATCTCTGGTTCGAATATAATAAACAAAGTTATTACAAGTATTGCAAAAAAAATTAGACCCGCAGAGGAAATCAATGAAATGCTCGAAATAGGTCTGCAGTATCCTTCGGCAAAAAAATTAATCGAAACAGTTAAACTACAATACCCTAACAATAATATTGAACAAACAGGGCACTCATTGGGAGGAAGTACAACACAACTGTTGGCATATGAATTTGGCACGAAAGGAGTTGCTTTTGATCCTGCTGGCGTTGGAAATAAAATCCATCTAGACATCGCAAAAAAAGAGAATGTTAAAAATATTACCAACTATAAAATACATCAATCACTTGTCAGCGCATCGGTAACAACAGGGAAAAATATCGGAAAAATAATAGTAATATATCCAATATCTGATGGGAAAATAACTGCCACAAAAGCACATGGCATTTTTGAAATTTATAGCCAAGCGCTTAATCATAATACAGGTTGTTTTAAAACGTTTGACGAAGTTGCACAGGAACTATGGAATAATAATGGATATATATCAGAAATAGAATTAACCGGAATACTAAAACCAGCGATAGTTAAAACTAAAATTCAGGATAAATTTGAAACATTCAGCCAATATAAGGAGTATCTTAAAAAAATAAATAACATTACAGAGCAACAAGAATTTAATGATGATATAGACGCATTAAATAAAAATAGCGTACAGTTTTATGAGAATGAAAATGGTCAGGTAACAAAAACAGCAGGAAGTTTTATTTTGATTGACAACACTATGGAAAAAGGAACCTATAGAGCGGTTGAGCACAAAGAAAAATTGTATCTTTTATTAAATGAAACAGATTTGTTAAAAATAACTGCAGAGTTTCTGGCTAATAGATTAGAGCAAAAGGCAGGAACTTTTAAATTTCACAATGATAATACTAAAGAAAAAAACGAAAATGAAGAGTAAAATAATAATTTTTGTTTGCTTTTCGGTAGCTATCAGCCTACCTGTTTCGGCACAAAAAACTGTTAAAATTTGGGGTAATAATCCTGCTTCTTCTAAAATGAATCGTGCCGAGGTAGTTGTTTTTCAGGCAAAAGAAAACCCATCCGGAGTATCAGTGATCATTTGTCCGGGAGGAAGTTACTGTTACCTTGGTAAAAAAGTGGAGGGAACGAAAGTCGCTAAATGGCTCAACAAAAATAATATTACAGCTTTTGTACTCTATTATCGCGTAGGAATCTTTGGAAACCACCATCCTGCAATGATACAAGACTTACAGCGTACAATCCAATTGGTAAAAGAGAATTGTGTAGCGTATGGCATTGACCCCGATAAAGTTGGCATTATGGGATTCTCTGCCGGCGGACATTTGGCGGGAACAGCAGCAATCTACTCTCACTACAAACCCTATTTTGCCGCAATGATTTATCCGGTTGTTTCTATGCAAGATAGCATCTGCCATAAAAAATCAAGAAAAAATCTGTTGGGCAAAAATTATGACGATAAGTTAAAACAAATGATGAGCCTGGAAAGTAATGTGCATGCCGGTATGCCTCCCATTTTTCTTATGCATTGTACAGGAGACAAAACCGTTGACTATCGTAACAGTGTAGTTTTTGCAAAAGCATTGACGGGAAGCAACATAAAACACAAATTTTTATTAATTGACGAATATGGGCGCGGCGGGCACGGCTTTGGCATCAAACCCAACGGAAAAGCAACAGGGTGGATTAAGGAGTTTTTGGAGTGGATGGTGGGTATTGAGTATTAAGTATCAAGTAGTTTAAAGAATTTTTTATGCATAATTTTAAAGAATTTCAAGAAGAAAAATTGAAAATTGCACTGAAATATTTGCAAGACAGCTCACCCTTTTACCAACGTTTGTTTCAGAAGTATAATATTGATATTAGAGAAATTAAAACCTTAGTAGACTTACAGCAAATTCCTTTTACCGAAAAAAGAGATTTACAACATCATAACGAAGATTTTTTTTGCGTTCCGAAAGAGAAAATCGTTGATTATATCACAACCTCAGGTACACTTAGCGATCCGGTTACTTTTGCCATGACTGAAGCCGATTTGGAAAGATTGGCTTACAACGAACAAATCTCCTTTGAATGCGCCGGTGCCAAGAAAGGAGATATTTTCCAACTGATGACCACCTTAGATAAGCGTTTTATGGCAGGGTTGGCTTACTTTTTGGGTATTAGAAAATTAGGCGCAAGTATTATTCGCGTGGGGAATGGTATTGCCGAACTGCAATGGGATACAATTCAACGTATTAAGCCTAATACTGCTATAGTGGTTCCCTCATTCATTCTTAAACTTATTAAGTATGCGGAAGATAACGGCATTGACTATCAAAACTCAAGCATAAAGAAATTGGTTTGTATTGGTGAAAATTTAAGAGAACAGGATTTTTCGCTGAACCTGCTCGGGCAAAGTATAAAGGAAAAATGGGACGTTGAACTTTACTCTACCTACGCTTCAACCGAAATGGCAACCACTTTTACAGAGTGTGAATTTGGTTGCGGCGGGCATCACCACCCGGAACTCATTATTTGTGAACTGATTGATGAAACCGGAAAAGTTGTACCGGAAGGTGAAACAGGAGAACTAACTATTACTACACTCGGAGTTGAAGGGATGCCGCTCTTGAGGTTTAGAACAGGAGACTTGGCAAAGTTTCACTATGAACCTTGTAAATGTGGGCGAACTACCATGAGAATAAGTCCTATTATAGGACGATTAAACCAAATGATAAAATACAAAGGCACAACACTCTACCCGCCCGCCATTTTTGATGTGTTAGACAATGTTCCGTATCTTGAAAACTATCTTGTTGAAGTAACCGATAACGAATGTGGAAATGACGATATTATGATAAAAGTAGGGCTGCGTGAAGACCCAGGATTTGATGTAATAAAAGACCTTAAAGACCGTTTTAGAGCGCGTATTCGTGTAGCACCCGAAATTGAGATATGTACAGTAACCCATATAAAAACAGTCAGTACTCCCGAAATCAGCCGTAAACCCATTAAAATAATAGACAAACGACGAAAATATTCCGTATGACCCATAACTTTGACGATATTCGCCCTTACACCGATGCTGAAATACCCGCGGCGATGAAACGTATTGCAGAAAGTGAATACTTGCCTGCAATTTGCAAATTTGCTTTTCCTGAAAAAAAGTTGAATGAAATCCAAGTGTTGCTGCTAAGTTGTAAAAATATTTATGATTTTCAAGTAAATGTGATGTATCAATTCAATAAACAGGTCATCGCGCAAACAATAGATACATTTACCTGCAGCGGGTTCGATTATTTAGATCCCAAGAAAAACTATCTTTTCGTTTCAAACCATCGCGATATTGTTTTAGACCCTTCTTTACTGCAATCTGCTTTATATGATGAAGGATTTCGTACTACAGAGATTACCTTCGGAAATAATCTCATGAGACCTCAAATAGTTGTCGACATTGGTAAATCTAATAAAATGTTTAAAGTAATTAGAGGTGGACATCCTCGTGAGCTTTATAAAAATTCGGAATATTTATCAAAATATATCCGTTTTACCTTGACCCAAAAGAAAGAATCTATTTGGATTGCTCAAAGAAACGGACGCACTAAAGATGGCAACGATGCTACCGATCAGGGAATTATTAGTATGTTCTGTATGAGCAGTAAAAATAATCTAATGAAAGCAATTGAGGAATTAAATATTGTTCCTGTCGCCGTTTCGTACCAATGGGAGCCTTGCGACTTTTTCAAAACGAAAGAACTGTATCTGTCGAGTGAGAGAATAAAATATGTAAAACAAAAAGATGAAGATTTGACAAGTATTTTAACAGGCATAACACAGCAAAAAGGAAAAGTGCATTTTAGTATTTGTAAGCCGATTGAAAATGTAGAATATAATACATTCCCACAAGAACCTCCTAATAAATTCTACAACCATTTGGCTCGTTTGATTGATGAAAAGATTTACAATAACTATAAATTGTGGAATACAAACTACATGGCTCATGATATTCGTTCCGGGACCCATAAATTTGAAGCACATTATACGCTTGAAGAAAAAGAACAGTTTATGATAAGGTTTCAGAATATTCTAAATCAGATAGAAGGAAATAAAGATATAATTCGCTCTATTTTTTTGGGAATATATGCTAATCCCATAGATAACGCAACCGTGTAATGTAAAAAAACTACAAGTTATGAAACCACATATCCCGATTTTTATACTCTTTTTTTCCCTTCTCTTTATTTCTTGTGTGCAAAAACAGGTTCCTCCGATACCTAAACCGATAGGCTACTTTCGTTTGAAAACCCCAAAGCCTGAGTATCAACGTTGGGACAGTGTATTGCCGTTTATTTTCGACTATTCTAAAAATTCAGCATTAAGTTTCCAAAAAAAAGACGATAATATCTATTGGATTGACATTCACTATCCTTCATTATCTGCAATGTTTAAAATGACCTGTTTTCCGGTAAGAAACAATCTGCATACTTTAATGTGGCACGAAGAAGATGAGGTAATGTTTCATGTAGAAAGAAGAATGACCGACGATATTCAATTTTCCACAGTAAATGATTCTAAAGCACAGGTCTTTGGTAAGTTATATGAATTGGGAGGGAAACATGTGGCAACGCCGTTCAGGTTTTGGCTTACAGATAGTTTACACTATTTCGTGAAGGGCGCACTATATTTTGATTTTGCACCTAACAACGATTCTTTAGCACCTATCATTAATTATCTGAAAGAAGACGCGCTTTATATGGTGGAAAGCTGGCAGTGGAAGATTAAATAAGAGTTATATTTTATTCGCCAACTCCGCTAAACACACATTTCCCTCGCTTATAACACGCAATTGCCCCATTAGGGCGTTTACCCGGTCTTGCGCATTTGTACTTTTTCTGTACGGAATAAATTTTTCGCTCAAATATGGAATGCGCGCCTCTAGTTCCTGCGGATCCATCTTCTTGAATTCTAACACAGAAAGTATTGAATCGAAATCCATTTTTGGATGTAAAAACAATAGCTTCAATATTTTATATGCAATAGAAAAATCTATTTTTTCTTGTTGCAGGAATGCAAACAGTTCGTAAATTCGGTGTAGTTGGAATTTGATTTTTTGATGTTGCCCGTGCAAATGTTTTAGTTTATGACCAAAGAAAACGCCGACAAATTTGGGATTCAGTTGCAACTCATCTACAATTTGTTTGATAAGCGGGAAATAATTGTGAGTAAAGATGTAGTTAAAGCAATCTTGCGGCACCTCCCACTTTAGTAATTGTGCGTAACGCTCAACTACTTCTTCCGAAATATTTTGGCGAAGTTTTTCAATATGTGAAGAGGTGAGCGGAATGGGCGCGGAATCAGTATCGGGGTACATTCTGTCGGCGCCTGGTAGTACGCGCTCAAAGATGGTTGTTCCATCTACAAACGATTTTCGGGTCTCGTTCGGCACTCCGTCAAAAGCCATAAGCGCCCGCTCTTCAATGGTTTCCAAAGCTGTTTTCACATCGGCTTCAGGCGACCAGAAGATAATTTGCGCATCTTCATCGCCGGCATTAAACAACTCCTGAATCTTTTCAAAAACATTGTTGCTAATCACATCATCTACATCTTCGCTGGTTGCCAAATTTGGTTTTTCAATGCAGGCAATCACTTTCAAACGGTTGGTAAACTCATCGTAGAACGGTTTTGTGGGTTGGGTGAAGTGGGAGAGCAAACCGCTGAATTTCGGTAAATTTACCGCATACAATTTTTCGTTTCTTTCAATAGCTTGCTGAATAGGAGTATAATAAAAATGGTAGTCGTTGGGATCCAATTCTATCATTTGCATTTTCCAATTTTCTTTGGAGATACGTTTTTTTAGTTTTTCGCGAATTGCTAACAGCGCCCATTGTCTAAACGCTTCTACATGAGTTAGTTCTGGTATCCATTTAGTTCGGGAAACCCCCTTTATTTCTACGCGAGTTCCGCCGGTACAACTCACATTTACATCTTCGCGTCCTGCACCGATTCCGGTGCGTACTTTTCCGGTGCTGCGGTTCAAAAAGCGGATATAATCGCACGCTTCTTTCACTTCATCGGGATTTTTCATATCAGGATAGGTAACCGTTTCAATGAGTGGCATCCCTAGGCGGTCGGTACGGTAAATGCGTTGATGTCCGATGTCGGAGACTTCGCGGCAGGAGTCCTCCTCTACACTGAGTTGAATTAAACGTACATTTTTGTTCTTCAGTGGAATGTCTCCGCCAATACCCACAATAGCAGTACGTTGGAAACCGGTAGGGATAGAGCCGTCTAAATATTGTTTACGGGTAATGTGCACTTCACCCACGATATTCATCTTGGAAGTCAAGGCGATTTCAAGCGCAATATCCAACGCTTCTCTGTCAATAGGGAAGGGCGGCGTGTCGTCCACATCATAAGTGCAGGCGGTAGTATTGGCAATGCGGTAAATAATTTCTTTTTTTGTACGAAATTCCATCAACGCGGTGCCATCATATTCGCCTAATTCTGATAAAGTTGGACGCATGTGGCGAATCAACTCCGCATCAAATTCGTCGGGCTTTTGATAGATGCCGGCAGGGCAGCGACAAAACAGTTTTCTCTTAGTTAACAACTGTTGGTGCACTTCCAGCCCCGACATAAAGCCGATTCTGTCGTAATCTTGTTGCGTAGCTTCTTTACGGGAAACATAGCCAATGGCACTTTTTGTTTCCTCAAAAATCTGTCGTGGTTTTCGTTTTTTCATATACTTAAAACGCTAATATGCTAATAGTTAAATTTCGACTATGGTAACATGCTCTTGTGTAAACAAGGGGTTGTACAAGCGGGTGCGAAAATACAAAAATAATTGGTTGCCCTGGCGAGTTCTATTAAGATATTCGGGTTTGGGCATATTAATGCGGACACCCAAAAAGCGCTCGTCGTGGATTAAATTTTTTGTTTCTTTTTACTATTGATTTTTTGTTTTTTTTTCGCTGCGGTTTGCACAAAATTAAAAAAGAATATTTTTGCCGCAGTTTTTAAATCTTTAAATTATCATGAAAAGAATAGCATTATTTTTTTTTATTATTGCAACTCTTGTTGTATCAGTAATATTTACATCATGCAATAGAGAGGACGAAGCGAAAGATGTGTATGTAGCCGGCAATAGATTCTCCGGCCAAGATTGGGTTGCTACACTTTGGAAAAACGGCGCTGCCCAAACGCTCTCGAATAGTAGTTCTGGGGCTTATTCCGTATATGTATCAGGTAGCGATGTTTATGTTGCTGGATATGAAAGCAACGGTTTTTATAATGTTGCCGCTCTTTGGAAAAATGGTGCAATACAAAGTTTAACCGACGGCACAAAACAGGCAAACGCTTATTCTATATTTGTTGCCGGAAGTGATGTCTATGTTGCTGGTTATGAATATGAAACTAATCCACAACTAATTTCTATTGCAAAGCTCTGGAAAAATGGAGTAGTCCAAAACCTCACTGACGGAAGGTACAATGCAGAGGCTACTTCCGTTTGTGTATCCGGCGGAAATGTGTATGTTGCAGGATGGGAATATAACGGAGAGCGGCTTGTTGCCAAACTATGGAAAAATGGCAAGGCACAGAATCTTTCCGATGGAACTTACAATGCGAAAGCAAATTCTGTGCATATCGCAGGAAATGATGTATATGTAGCAGGTGCAGAAGGCAATAACAAAAATTATAATGTTGCTACCGTTTGGAAAAACGGAGTAGCACAACGTTTCTCTTTAGGAAATTCTGATGGAAATGCTACATCTGTTTATGTATCAGATGGAAACTTATATGTGGCAGGATACGAAGTTAACAGAGTTCCTGTTGCCAAATTTTGGAAAAATGGAATTCCTAAAAATCTCACCGATGGAACCCTCTATGGGTATGCTCAATCCATTTGTGCCTCCGACACCATTGTGTACGTTGCAGGATACGAAGTCAATGATAACTCTGTTGCAAAGCTATGGAAAAATGGCATATTCCAAAATCTGTCAGATGTAAATGATAATGCAGCAGTTTATTCTGTATTTGTGGGAGAATGAACTTTAAACAAAAACTCATAATAGGTACATTAGAGGGTTGTCAAATTCGACAATTTTATGATATTTGCAACCCCAAAAGTAAACAACATAACATAATGAAATATAAGCTGGGTTGCTCGCTTTTTCTATTGCTTTCTTTTTTTTGTGTGCAGGCGCAAATTCTAACCTTGGAGGATTGTGTACAACAAGCCCTTGAAGCAAATTTCGGAATCCAAATGGCGAAAAATTCGGAAAATATCAGGCGCGTGAATTTAAAAAGTTACACCGCTTTCCTCCCTTCAGTTCACGGAGATGTAAGCCACAGAAGTAGTTACGATAATATTACCCGAACTAATGAGAGTGGGGTTGAAACAACGTTCAGCAATATTAATAATTTTAATGCCGGCGCTTCTGCTAATCTTAACTGGCGTATTTTCGATGGACTCTCTGTGTTCTTTACCCACTCAAAAAATAAAGTGTTGTTAGATATTGGTACATTAAGCACGGTATTGGAAATGGAGCAACTGATTGCAAATGTGAGTGCCGCATATTATAATGTGTGGATTCAAACCAAACTGTTAGAAGCCACAGAAAATATTGTGGATATTTCTATGCAACGTTTTAATATTGCTAATAGCAAATACCAAATTGGCACCATCTCAGGATTAGAATATCGCCAAAGTAAAATTGACCTAAATGCGGATAGCTCACTTTTTATGCTTCAACAACAAGCGCTTACAAATGCTTATATTTCTCTGAATACTTTAATGACAAAAGATTTAACAAAAGAGAACTATGTGCAGGACACCTTGGTGCTGTTGCCGCTTTTCAATTACAATCAAATTGTAGACAGTGCCTTACAAAATAATACATCTCTGTTAATCAATAAAAAAGGGATTAGATTATCGGAGTTAGAGTTGAAAAATAGCTTGTCGCACTTTTTTCCAACGCTTGATTTTTCTACCGGATACCAGTTTGCGAATGCAAAAACGCCAAGCTCTCCGATTACTCAAAATATGTCGCACGGTTTTTATTGGGGGTTTACTGCGCGTATTCCCATTTTTAGCCGTATGGAAAACTTGCGCAACAATAAAATGGCAAAGTACCAGTTTCAAAATGCCGAGCTTCAATTTAAAAGCGTTGAACTTAATGTGTTGTGTGCTCTGGCAGAACTTTACAACATTTATAAGAACAACCATTCGTTGTTGAATTTTGAGATGGAAAACGTGGCGATTACTTCCGAAACTTTAGAGATTGCCCTCGAAAAATATCGTATAGGATCGCTGTCGGGCGTTGAGTTTAGAGAGTTTCAGCGCTCATATATTGAAGCAGTTAAACGATTAATGAGTGCTTCTTACCAAGCAAAAGTATCTGAAATAGGCTTACAGTTGTTAAGCGGAAAGTTAAAATAATATCCATGAATATTAAGAAAGTTATCTACATCTCACTCCCCATTTTAGCCATACTTATTTTTGTATGCTATAAATTTCTCTTCTCAAAAACCGAACAAGCAGTTGAAAGTATAAAACCCAAAAGCGGCGGAGCAATCTCTGCCAAACTTTATGTGGTGGAACCCAACTTATTAAGTAGCGGTATCAACGCTATTGCAACGCTACTTCCCAACGAAGAAGTAGAACTCATTAGCGAAGCCGCCGGAAAAGTGGTAGGTATATTCTTTGACGAAGGGACATCGGTAAACGATGGGCAACTCCTTCTAAAAGTGGATGATGCCGAGCTGCAAGCCCAATTGAAACGTGCTGAATATCAACTTGCGCTTACCAGTGAACGTTTAAACCGCCAAAAAATACTTTTAGAGAAAGATGCCGTAAGCCGCGAAGAATTCGATCAAGTGCAAACCGACTATAATATTTTGCAAACCGATATTGATCTTTTGAAAACCAAAATTGCCAAAACCGAAATACGAGCACCCTTTGCCGGAACTATCGGGTTTCGTGGCGTAAGCTTGGGTAGCTATTTGCAGCCTAACACAGTTATTGTAAGGCTAATAGATCAAAGCAAATTGAAATTGGAGTTTACCATTCCCGAAAAATATGCTTCAACATGTTTTATTGGAAATAAAATAAAGTTCCGTGCCGAAGTTTCTCCCGACGAGTTTGAAGCCATAGTGTATGCCGTTGATCCCAAGGTAGATATTGCTACAAGGACCATAACAGTGAGAGGTATTTACAATAATGCCGGTAGAAAATTACTTTCAGGCATGTTTGCCCGTATCAATCTTGTTATCAGCCAATCCAATGAGGTGCATTTGATTCCTACAGAAGCTATTGTGCAAGAAATGGACGGCAAAAAGGTATGGGTGCTCTTTAATGGAAAAGCCCACTCACGATCTATTATTACCGGCTTCCGCAGCAATAATCAAGTGGAAGTAATATCCGGCTTGCACACAGGCGATACTATTATGGTAACGGGATTGATGCAAGTGCGCGAGGGAGTAAGTGTAAAGGGTGAATAGTTTAAGATTTAAAATTAAAGGGTTATGAGATATGTTGCCAAATAAAGAAAATAATAATAGGTTTAAAAAAAAACTATGAGTTTGAAATTACGTTTAATTATCTTGAATTTTCTTGAGTTTTTTGTTTGGGGAGCGTGGATGATGACGCTTGCCGCTTACGGATTTAAAGAGCAAGGCTGGGATGGCGCTGAGTTTGGATTGGTTTTTTCCACTATGGGCTTTGCCTCTTTAATTATGCCTACATTGTTCGGTATTATTGCCGATAAGTGGAAAGCAAACTATGTGTTTGCACTTTTGCATCTGTTTTTCGGTGTTACAATGTGCTTCCTGCCATTGATTGGTGCCCCTATGCCATTCTTTTGGGTTTTATTGATTGCCATGTGCTTTTACATGCCAACAATAGGTTTAAATAATGCAATTGGTTTTGAAACATTAAAAAAAACAGGGAAAGACCCTGTTATATATTTTCCGCCCATTAGAGTCTGGGGAACTGTTGGTTTTATCGTTGCCATGTGGCTTACAAACTGTTTTACAAAAGATTGGGGTTTTGGATACAGTATAAAAGTTTCGTTTATTATTTCGGCAGTGGGTGCCATCTGCCTGTCACTTTTTGCTTTTTTCGCACTGCCTAATATCACTAAAGAAAAAGAAGAGAATAACCAAAAGGCATCATGGATAGACAAACTGGGGTTACGCGCTTTTGTGCTGTTTAAACAAAAGAAAATGGCTATCTTTTTTATATTCAGTTTAATGCTTGGCGGGGCATTGCAGTTAACCAACGCTTATGGCGATGCTTTCTTACAGGACTTTCATATTTTTCCGAAAGGTTCTATCGTATTTGAATTTTCAACGATGATTCTTTCCATTTCTCAAATTTCGGAAACCTTGTTTATCCTTGCCATTCCGTTTTTTATGAGGCGATTCGGGATCAAGAAAGTGATGCTGTTCAGTATGGCTGCATGGATGTTACGCTTCGCATTATTCGGATTGGCAGGCAATACCATTCTTGGCTTCGGGTTAATTGTAACTTCCTGCATTATTTACGGTATGGCTTTCGACTTCTTCAACATTTCAGGCGCACTATTTGTGCAACAGAATACCGACTCTAAAATACAATCTTCTGCACAAGGTGTTTTTATGCTGATGACCAACGGTATAGGTGCTGTTCTTGGAAATCTTATCGCAGGATATATAATTGCAAACTACTTCACCAACAAAGCAACCGGTGCGATCACATGGAATTTACCTGAAATTCCCAATGTTTGGTTTATCTTTGCGGCTTATGCATTGGTAGTGGGGATACTGTTTGCATTTATCTTCAAACATAAGCATAACCCCAAACAGTTTGAAGGACTAAAACATTAATATTATCTCCCAAATTTTATTAAAACTCTTATTACTACTTCCTAAATATAGTTTTTCAACTCTCCAAAGGCTTCTCCAATCATAGCTGCCGCATACTTCAAGTCTTCTTCAGTATGTCGATAACATACATAACCATGATGATAGGGCTGCAAAAAAACATTGCGGCGAATTAGTTCAGTATAGAAAGCAGGGCGCAACTTCTTGTAAAGCCCATCTTTATCCTTGTTAAATGTAATGAACGGCATGAGAGGTGCACCCGAAAACTCAACGTCATATTCTACGTCTTTGATTACATCTTCAATAAGTTTTCCAAAAAGCTCTCCTTTTTTGCGAACACCTTCTAAAATATTGTCTCTTTGAAGTATCTCTATCGTTTTTAAGGAGGCGATTTGGTCAACACTGTTCGGGAAGAAGGTAGAAGATAAGAACACTTTGTCTGCCAACACTTTCATATACTCTTTTTTACCTACTACAGAGCCTATCGGATATCCGTTCGCCATTGCTTTTCCGAAAGTGGAAATATCGGGAGTAACCCCATACTCTTTCTGTGCGCCGCCAATATTTACGCGAAAACCGCTTCTTATTTCGTCGAATATCAATGCTGTACCATATTTGTCGGCAAGCGCTCTCACTCCTTCTAAAAATCCGGGTTTTGGTTCTTGTACTTTTTCGGCGAGAGGATGTCCTACGGGAGTAACGATAATGGCAGCCATATCATCGCCATGCTCTTTCATGATATCTTCGAGTTCATCAAGGTCGTTGTAATGAAACTCATACACATCTTCGTAAAGTTTTTTTGGGATTCCTCCCTTTACTTCCACGCACCAGTCGTGCCATCCGTGATAGCCGCAGCGCACAATTTTTGTTCTTTCCGTAGCGCCGCGAGCCACTCTGATAGCTGTGGTGGTTGCATCGGACCCGGTTTTAACAAAAACCGCCATCTCAGCCGAGGGTATCAGTTCTATCAACTTTTCAGCCAATTTGTTTTGAGGAGGTTGGGTCAACGAAAAGCAGAAGCCCTTGCTTCTAATTTGCTCAATAGCGGCATTGTCAATCTCTTCTTCGCGGTGCCCGATGATGATAGGGCCATAAGCGCACAGAAAGTCAATATACTCATTACCGTCCACGTCGGTAACCCTGCCGCCCTTGGCGTGATCAAAGTAAATAGGATACTCTCCCGGCACAAAGTTGTAGGGTCTTCTAATACCTGCAACGGCTCCTGGAATAATGTTCAGCGCATGGGCATACATTTTGTCGGATAATTCTAAATTTAATTTTTGGGGCATAATAATTTATTTAAGGTTTAAAGATTTAAGATTTTAAGTTTCATCTAATTATCTAATCATTGTTTCACAGCTTTCTTTATAATTTTTTCTTCTTTTGTAGCGACTTTTACAAAAAAGATACTTGCCGGCAGATGTGAGATATTGTTGAGCATGTTGTGTGCCTACATCTCCCAAACCGCCCCTTCTCTGGTATCTTTGATAGTAATTCCCAATGCCGCCAAATGGTTGCGAATAGTATCAGCAACCGCCCAATTCTTGCTTAATTTGGCTTCTTGGCGCATCTCTATAATCATATTCATCAGCCCTTCGGTAATCTCATTGCTACCAGCGCTCTTTTCTTCGGGAAGCAATCCTAAAATATTGAAAAAGAAAACTCTGAAGTTAGTTTTCAGCAATTCAATATCTTCTTTTGTTAATGAAAGATGGTTTTCTTTTACGCTGTTAATAATACGCACAGCGTCGAAAAGCTCGGCAATTAGTTTAGGAGTGTTCATATCGTCGTTCATGGCATCGTAGCAACGTTGCACCCAATCAATTATGTTTTCGCTCGACTTTTCTTTTGCCGGTATTTTATCCAACAGTTTTTCGGCGGCGTACAGTTTTTGCAATCCCTTTTCAGCAGCTATCAGCGCCTCGTTCGAGAAATCTACTGTACCACGGTAGTGTGCTTGCAAGATAAAATAGCGAATAGTCATGGGCAAAAAGGCTTGTTCCAACAGCGGGTGCTCACCTGTAAAGAATTGAGTAAGGGTGATGAAATTTCCCAAAGATTTGCCCATCTTCTGTCCGTTAATGGTAACCATATTATTGTGCATCCAGTATTTCACCGATTCTTTGCCGTTTACCACCGTAGCTTGACACACTTCCGATTCGTGATGAGGGAAGAGCAAGTCCATACCACCGCCATGAATATCGAAGTGCTCTCCCAAGTATTTTGTGCTCATTGCAGTACATTCGATATGCCATCCGGGAAATCCATCGCTCCAGATCGATCTCCAACGCATAATGTGTTCAGGAGCAGCTTTCTTCCAAAGTGCAAAATCGGCAGCATTGCGCTTCTCTTCCTGTCCCTCCAATGCACGGGTATTAGAAATCATCTCTTCCAAAACTCTGCCCGAAAGTTTACCGTAGCCAAACTCTGCATGATACTTTGGCACATCAAAATAAACAGAGCCATTTGAAATATAAGCGTATCCCTTATCTAAAATCTTCTCAATCATTTCAATTTGCTCCATAATATGTCCTGATGCGCGCGGTTCAATGGAGGGGCGCAACACATTCAACTTATCCATCGCATGATGATAGCTGTCAATATAAAATTGCGCGACCTCCATGGGTTCAAGCTGCTCTAAGCGCGCTTTTTTTTCAATCTTATCTTCTCCCTCATCGGTATCGTTCTCCAAGTGTCCAACATCAGTAATGTTGCGCACGTAACGAACCTTATAGCCAATATGCGTGAGATAGCGGAATAGTATGTCGAAAGTAATGGCGGGGCGTGCATGCCCTAAATGAGGCTCGCCGTAAACCGTAGGACCGCAAACATACAGCCCAACCTTGCCCGGAAAAACAGGTTTAAAAGACTCTTTTTGCTTGGAAAGGGTATTGTAAAGTTGAAAAAACATTAGCAGGTAATGGTTGATAATTAATGATTATATATCGGTCGGCAAAAAAATAAAAAAAAACGTAATTTATGTATGATAGGATATTAACATTATTTATCGCTAAAATGCCATCCCGCCCCAAAAATAGGGACGTTGCATTTTTCTGCAATCTGCAATATATTTGACAATAATTGCGTTGTGCTCTTGAATATCAATTGCTTTTCGTTTCTTTTTTACTGCTGGCTTTTCAATCTCTATTGTTTCTTCTGAAAATATAATACTTGTGGCTGTGTAAACTACAGCGCCATTGGCTTCTATTACTTCCAAAATCATGCCGGGGAGTCCGCAATATCTGTCCGGCCCGATGGGAATAGGTAAATCCAAAGCAAACCATGCAATGACCTCTTTCCCTTTAATGGAATCATAACAGGAGGCGTTCATACAGATGCGTCCTGCAATCTCTTTCAGGTCGTTTTTTATCTTCCAATTCTGACAAACAATAGAATCTTGAATTACATAATCCTTGCTTAGCAGGGTCATCACGTCGAAAGTTTCATTCTTCTCTCTATCTCTATATATAATATAATCATCTCTTCGCCATCTTTGGGTTTCATCTTGTTTCCCTTCAAAACGGTTTGCTACAGGATTAAACCTTAATTCAGCTTTCCTTTCCCAGTCGCTGTCTCCTCCCCACGTATAAGTATTCCGTTCCCTGTCTGCTTTCGACAAATAATCGCAAGAAGCATACATTTTTACCCAATCGCTGGTAATAGTATAAGTTACAACTCCATTTTCCTGT
>Ga0123353_10000593_pt1 | contig 44284 bp, 48 predicted proteins | sample TergutLab28metaG_3_FD_92763 | JGI IMG/M metagenome (GOLD analysis project Ga0123353, IMG submission 92763) | Labiotermes labralis P3 segment gut microbial communities from Petit-Saut dam, French Guiana - Lab288 P3 | ecosystem: Host-associated > Arthropoda: Insects > Digestive system > Gut ... | reverse complement strand
TTAGTAAATGCCGATTATTATGGGCGCTGTGGTGTGGTAATAAAACGAAAACTTGGCGAGCTAACATTTGAAAATCCGGGTGGCTTTCGTGTTCCTATTGAACTGGCAAAAAGCGGAGGAGTGTCAGATCCCCGCAATTCATTTTTAATGAAGATGTTTAATTTGTTAAATATCGGCGACAGAGCCGGAACGGGTGTTCCAAACATTATACGTGTTTGGGAAGATGCGGGTTTAGGAGTACCACAATATGAAGAGGTAATGAATTTTTCACGCACAAAGCTAACATTACCTATCGAGTATATAAGCGATAAAACTGAAACAAAGGAAATTGATACCTCGCTTTGAAACTCAATATTTGTATGATATAATGTGTTAACCATGACTAAATGGTTTTATCAAGCGATTCGGGGGGAATCTTATGCCTTTACAACAATCATCCGAAAATAACCATAATATTAAAGGCTTACAGGTTGGTTCTTATTTCCGTGCGCGTATAGCCGCGCTCATTATGGCTCTTGTGGTTATAGCAGGGCAAACATGGATTGCTTACGCGATGAATTTCGATTTTGTATGGGCATTACCTATTATTTCAGGTGTGTTACTGACTTCATCCGTGCTTGTCTATACGGGCAGTAATACTAAGCCGAGAAAGGCTGAGCGAGTGCTGTCGATTTCTGTTGTTGTTCTCTTTCCGTTAATTAATCTTATTTGTATGGGTTGGTTTATATATGATATGCTCAATCCTGCAACAGTAACATTGCCACATCAATTATTGCTTGCAGGTTTTGCATTATGGATCGTCAATATTGGCGTCTTTTCGCTGGCATATTGGGAGCTTGACGCAGGCGGTCCCGAAGTTCGCGCACTTGGTCTGCCAACAGTTTTCCGCAATAAAATATTTCCGGATTTTGTCTTTCCTCAGCAGGAATCAGATAACTCTCAACTGGCGCCTAAGAACTGGATTCCGGGCTTCGCAGACTATCTTTATCTATCGATTACGACAGCAACATCATTTTCACCCGCAGGAGCGACTCCATATAGCCATCTGGCAAAGATGATGGCAGGCGCAGAGGCATTACTGAGCTTGTTTATTCTTGGCTTAATCATATCACGCGCAATATCACTGTGAGCCGAGTTATATGTGTATCTTATGCTTGGGAACAGCGGAAGGCAGTAGATATTGCCCCGCTACAAAGAGGCTTCGATTTGCCGAAGAATAAAATGAAAGATGGCAAGTATCCTGTAGTCATGTCAAATGGTATCAATGGATATCACACAGAGTACAAAGCAAAAGCACCAGGAGTTATTACTGGGCGTTCAGGAACAATTGGGAATCTCCACTATATAACATCTAATTACTGGCCTTATAATACAGCATTATGGGTTACTGACTTTAAGGAGAACAATCCACTCTATGTTTTTTATATATATAAAATACTGGGTTTAGAGCGTTATGGTACCGGGAGCGGAGTGCCAACATTAAACAGAAATGATGTTCACGATGCAAAAATATTCATCCCAAAACCAGAAGAACAAGCTATCATAAGCAACTTCTTCCGCCACCTCGACAACCTCATCACCCTTCATCAGCGTGAGCTGGAAAAGCTCAAAAACATAAAAAAAGCCCTGCTTGAAAAGATGTTTGTTTAGATTTAGTTTTACAGTCCCTTATAATATTGCGGATTTCTTGTATTTACATTATACTTTACTCATAGTACCCGATTGTGAAGGAGGGGTTTTACCGTGTTAGTATACCACGGAAGCAATGTTGAAGTAGATAAGCCCAGGATAATTACACCCAACCGCACATTAGATTATGGCAGAGGGTTCTATACAACAGTTAATTTACAACAAGCGGAGAGCTTTGCAAATAACGTTGTTAACCGAAATGATGGTCGAGGAAAACCAACAGTCAGTTATTATGAGATAGATTATGAGAAAATCAAGCGTGAGTTTATTGTCCTGGAGTTTAGCAATCCTGATGATGCTTGGCTGGATTTTGTTTACGCTAATCGTGCGGGAAAATACATCGGCAAGCAGTATGATGTAGTAACCGGTCCTGTTGCGAATGACTCTGTCTATAGAGTTTTAAGGTTATTTGAAAATGGCGATATAGACCGAGAAACAGCAATAAAGAGACTAAAGACAACAAAACTGTTTAATCAATTAACGTTCTGCACCGAACAGGCTATCAAAGAACTACGGTTTGTTAAGAGCGAGGTAGTGAAAGTAGAACAAGAGAGGTGATTGTACAATGGATAATGACAGCTATATAGGGTTTTTAGCATTAAGTACTTATTCAATTATTGAGATTCTTGCACAAATGCTGAGCATTTCAAAACTGAAAGCACTGGATATATTCTATAATTCACAATTCTACAAGCTTTACGAATGCGAGAATACAAAGCTATGGCATTTTAGCAGCACTACACTTGCAGAGATAATAAGCAATGAAGTAAATAATGGGTTCTTGGAGTTTCCTGTTGAGGGGTGATTTTTATGCATGAAGATGATTTGAAACATGTTGAGTTTGTTGTTTATTGTGTTGAAACTTATAAGGGGATTAAGAAAATCAACGGTAATGCCGCATATCAATTGCTGAAAGATGCAGGAGCAATTGAGTACATCGACAACAACTACGAAGCACTGCATACATTCAGTGATGAGAGCATAGTGTGGAATATCGACGAGTTTCTAAAAAACCGTATTTAAGGATAGCCGAAAACATAGACGCTTGGGAACAGCGGAAGCATAAGCCAACGAGCCTGGAAATGAATCCTCGGCTCGTTGCATTTTTTGTATATTAAACTCACTTATCGTTATTACCAGTCTGCGATAATAAGATACTATTGTTCCTTCTCCTTGTTCCTTCTCCATTGAAGATACCGAACCACCATGATAATATATCATCATGGAAATATATAAAAACCCCAGCTGCATAAAAGTCAAGGGCAGCCATATCCTTCAAATCAACTGCGCATATTGCAAATGTTATATTGCGCGATATCAGAAGGTTGGTGAAACCAAACTGGTCAAGATGTACAATGATAGAATCATTGAAGGCACAATTGATTTTTCAAAGCATCATGGAGCATTATTCTGCCCGGAGTGTAATAAGCAAATCGCTACAAGGTCTATAGTAAAGGCTGACAAAAAAGAAGCATACAGGCTCACCCCATCTGCTTTTAATAAAAGAAAAGTATGACAAAGGAATAATTAATCCTTGTTACAGAGATGTGTAGATTGAAACAAACAGAGCATCGTAGAATGAGTGAAAAGGACACATCCCCTACAGCTTCTTCTTCAGTTCAAACAACAAGCTCAACGCCTCAAGCGGGGTGAGCGTATTCAAATCTATGTTTTTAAGTTGCTCTGCTACTTCACCTGCCCCCATGTCCGTTAGCGATATTTGTCCTGTATCTTCTATAGGTGTACTGCGCTGGCGATGTGGCACGCCTTTTTCTTCTTCCAAGGTTTTTAATACCGCCTTAGCCCGCTTAATCACTGTTTCCGGGACGCCTGCGAGTCCTGCTACTTCTATTCCGTAGCTGTCGTCCGCTCCGCCGGGGACAATTTTCCGCAGGAATATTATATCGTCACCCCGCTTTTTCGCTGAGATGTTAAAATTCTTAACGCCTTCTATTTCATCTTCCAATGCAGTCAGTTCGTGATAATGCGTTGCAAATAGTGTTTTCGCACCCAGCTTTTTCTTGTCCGCGCAGTGCTCCAGTACCGCTCTTGCCACAGACATGCCATCATATGTCGATGTACCCCGGCCTATCTCATCAAGAATCAACAGTCCGTTGCGTGTTGCGCTTGCGAGAATATCGGCAACCTCGGTCATCTCGACCATAAATGTTGATTTACCTGCCGAGAGGTCGTCGGATGCGCCTATGCGCGTAAATACCCTGTCTACTATACCTATCTGTGCTGAACGTGCAGGTACAAACGATCCCATCTGCGCCATTAAAACTATAAGCGCGGTCTGGCGCATGTATGTCGACTTGCCCGCCATATTCGGACCGGTTATTATTGCTGTTCGGGATGTTTCTATATCAAGATATGTATCATTTGGCACAAACAAAGACCCTTGCTGCATTATTTCTACAACGGGATGACGACCGTCTTTTATGTCAATAATACCCGATACATCAATTTCCGGCATGCAATAATTATTGACAACCGCTGTTTCCGCAAAAGAACACAGTACATCAAGTTCGGCAACATTTCTTGCTGTGGTTTGAATACGTCCGACCATTGCCGCAATTTTCAAGCGCAGATCTTCAAACAGCTTGTATTCGAGGGCTGTCAAGTTGTCCTTTGCGGATAATAGTTCTGTTTCCAACTCCTTGAGTTCCTGAGTTATAAATCTTTCGCAGTTTGCCAGTGTTTGCTTTCTTATATAATCGTCCGGTACATCTTCTGACGATGATCTCGGTATTTCGATATAATAACCAAAAACCTTGTTAAATCCGATTTTGAGTTTTTTTCCTGTACGCTTGCGTTCTTTTGCTTCAATATCAGTAAGTACCACCAGACGATTTTCATGCAGTCCCCGCAATCTGTCAACTTCTGCATTAACACCGTCCTTAATAAAACCACCCTCACGAACAGAAAATGGCGGGTCATCAAGAATGTTCTCGTCTATAAGCCCGGCTATATCTTCGAGTGTGTCCATAGCAGCCATGCGGCATAGTACAGTTGACTTCATATGCATAAGCTGTGACGTGAGTTCGGGAAGAACAACCAAGGAAGAGGATAGTGCTTTTAAGTCCTTACAACCTGCATTACCGTAAACAATTTTTCCTATCAAACGCTCAATGTCGTTAATTTTCTTTAGCGATAGAATAAGCTCCCCACGTGCAACCGTTGCGCTAAAGAGTTCCTGTACTGCACTTTGTCTGCGTTTTATTGATGCAGTTGAGAGCAGTGGTCGCAATATCCATGCACGTATCAAGCGCCGCCCCATAGATGTTTTTGTTTTATCCAAGACCCAAAGCAAGCTGCCTTTTTTCTCACCTGTTCTAAGTGATGAAATCAACTCTAAGTTGCGCATGGTGTTTATATCCATCTCCATATAGGAGTCGTCATTATTGCGACGTAGTGTTCTAAGATGGGAAAGGTCAGTGTTTTGCGTATCTGAAACGTATGACAGTAGTGCGCCGACTGCCGCAATGCAGGGGGATGGTTCTCCTTGAATTGTAAGCTCCGAGTAGATATCGTTCCCAAAATGCGCTCGTACTAAACTGTCGCTTGTCCCGACAAATCGTTCTTCATCATGCTGCACCAAACATCCATGCCGTGTTTTCAAGTATTCACTTAAGTGCTTTACCATATCCGCATCGCCGCCTATTATGCACTCAGCGGGGGAGTATGCGCTTAGCTCGTTTTCGATGTGCCTGATATCGTTTTGAGCAAACTCCGTAACAGATACATCACCTGTAGACAAGTCTGTAAAGCATATTGCTGATGTATCGCCAAGGTATGCCGCACACAGATAATTCGACTTACTTTCATCAAGCATCGAGGATTCCATCAGAGTTCCCGGAGTAACGGTTCGAACAACATCCCTGTCCACAATGCCTTTGACTGTCGCAGGATCTTCCAGTTGCTCACATATTGCGACTTTGTATCCTTTTGCTATAAGGCGGGCGATATATGGCTCAGCAGAGTGATACGGTACACCACACATCGGCATTCTTTCGTTTGGATCGCTCGATTTATCACGTGTTGTCAGTACAATATCAAGCTCTTTCGCAACAAGCTTGGCATCGTCGCCAAACATCTCATAAAAGTCGCCAAGTCGAAAAAAAAGGATGCTGCCGGGATTGCGTCCTTTTACATCAAGATATTGCCTCATCATCGGTGTCATTAACTCTTATCCCCTAAATCCTAAATCCTAATTATACTTCGCCATTGCTTCTTCTACTCCGCTTATGATTATCATTTCCAAGGCGGCAGCGGCTTTTAGTGCTGTTTCAGAGATGAGTATTCTTTCTTCAACGCTGAGTTTTGAAAGCACCCAATCTGCCATGTCGTACTCTTCGTGCGGCGGTGAGCCGACTCCTATCCGCACTCTGGGGAAGTCTTCGCCTCCGCATTTCGCAATTATGTCCTTAAGCCCGTTATGTCCACCTGCAGAGCCGCGGCGGCGGACTCGCAGCTTTCCTGTGGGGAGCGACACATCATCAGATATCACTACTACATTTTCAAGCGGCACTTTGTAGAACCTCATTGCTTGCTTTACCGAACTTCCGCTGAGGTTCATATAGGTTTGTGGTTTGAGTATAAGAACTTGCTCTTCGCCAAGCTTAACAACAGTAGTCAATGCGCTGAACTTGGCATTATTTATTTTAGTGCCGATTTCTTTAGCTATGATATCAGCGGTAATAAATCCGGCATTGTGGCGTGTATTATCGTACCGCAGTCCGGGATTACCCAAGAACACAGCTATCCACGCAACCGGCACTTTTTTTCTGAAAAACATGCTATTAACCATGCCTTTCTGTTGCACAAAACGCAATTAAAACGCTTTCATTTCTGCATTCTGCATTATCATTTTCCATTTTCAAACTGCATCACCTAAACAGTGTAGATATCGAGACTTCTTCAAAAATACGGTTTATTGCTTCCGCAAAGAGGGGTGCTGCTGTCAGATACTTTATTTTTGCGCTCGGCTTTTCTCCGGGAAATGGTATAGTATCTGAGAATATCACCTCTTTGATTACGCTTTCTTCTATCCTTTCAATGGCATTTCCGGAAAGCACGCCATGACTGGCGCATGCGAAAAGTTCTTTTGCTCTGCCTACTTCAACGAGTGCTTTTGCAGCTTCGCAAAGACTTCCTGCTGTGTCCACCATGTCATCGTATAGTATAATCCTCTTACCTTCGACAGAACCAATTATGTTCATAACCTCCGATTGATTTGCTTTTTCACGCCGCTTGTCTATTATAGCTAACCCCAATCCCATTTTCAGTGCAAACGCCCGGGCGCGGGCAACCGAGCCTATGTCGGGAGATACGATTATTGTATCGCTTGAGCCTTTGAATTTTTTTCTGTCATAGTAGTCAACAAATAGCGGTGCACCAATCAAGTTGTCAACAGGAATGTCGAAAAACCCCTGTATTTGCGCAGCGTGTAAATCCATTGTCAAAACTCTGTCCGTACCTGCTGCTGTTATGAGATTTGATACAAGCTTTGCCGATATCGGGTCACGAGCTTTTGCTTTTCTGTCCTGCCGGGCATAGCCGAAATACGGCATTACGCACGTTATCCTGCTTGCCGAAGCACGTTTACACGCGTCCACCATAATGAGCATTTCCATAAGATGGTCATTTATAGGTGTGCATGTTGATTGGATGATAAATACATCCGAGCCGCGTACCGTTTCATTAAGAGACACGGCGATTTCTCCGTCAGAAAAAGCTGAAACAACCGTGCTCCCCAGACGTAAACCAATGTTTCGGCAAACGTCCTCCGCAAATGGGATATTAGAGTTACCACATATGATTTTTATGTCCTTACCGTGTGCCATAGTGACCTCCATGTTTATAAATTATACTTCTGCAGCCTTTTCCATATCTTCTAATACAATTGTTGTCAGGTCTTCGCGGGTGTGTTCTTCTAAGGCTGATACCCTGTCGGAGTGGACTGTGACGATGTTTTCGAAGAAGTTTCTTACGTGACGGGCATTCCCGAAGTTTTCGTCACGGTTTTCGTAGATTATTTTAAAGTGCTCACGCGCAAACTCCTGGGCATCGTCGGTTAGCTTGTATTCGCTTTTTACACACATTAAATCGAATATTTCGTATAGTTCTTCACTATTGTAATCTTCAAAGAAAAAATATCTGTTAAACCGTGATTCAAGACCCGGATTTGAAGTGATAAACCGCTCCATCGGATCGCTGTACCCTGCAACAATCACAATTAAATCGTCTCTGTGGTCTTCCATCAGCTTTAGGAGTGTTTCGATTGACTCGCGCCCGAAATCGTTTCCGGCTCCCGTATCCGGAGCAAGCGCATAAGCCTCGTCAATGAATAGTATTCCGCCCAACGCACTTGTCACAACTTCAGATGTTTTAATTGCTGTTTGACCGACAAAGCCGGCTACGAGACCGCTGCGGTCAACCTCTACAAGCTGTCCCTTTGACAAAACCCCTATAGCTTTATAAAGCTCAGAGAGAATACGTGCGACAGTCGTTTTACCTGTACCGGGATTTCCTGCAAACACCATGTGCAATGACAACGGCGGGTTTGGGAGTTCATTTTCCTCACGCAGCTTGCGGATTTTTACTAAGTTTATAAGGCTTTTTACGCTTTGCTTAATATTATCCAGCCCAACGAGTGCATCAAGTGTTTCAAGCAGCTCTTCCTGAGTTTTCTCAGCAACGGGAGCTTCTTCCGTATCTGTCTGTGTATCTGTTTGTGTTTCTGTCACTTGCGGCGGCTCTCCGTCTGCAAAATCTTTTGTGCTTGTTTTTTTATTTGCTTTTGTTTTTTCACCGTCTGCTGCCGGCGTGACTTCAGTATAGGACGTATCAGCAGCGTTTTTTACGATATTTTTCCCTGTTATTGTTCCCGATGTTTCCCGAAGCAGTTCATTTGCCGCATTTTCCGCTTGTCTGATTGTCCCGATAATATCTGCAAATCCGCTCAAACTGTCGAGATATGCTCCCGCCGGCTTCATATCTCGTAAGAGTTCTTCCCTGCTTTTTTTATTGATATCATCCAAACTGTCCATACTAATGAACATACCCTTCTGCCGGTTTAATCATTATCCCAAATAATAATTGTGCCGTCGTTGATAACAAACTCATCAGGGGACACAAGCCCCAGTACTTCTTCCGCAATGCGTCGCATAACATCAGGATCATCTATATGAGCAAGCATATATTCCAGGTCTGCGATTCTTTGCTGCAGCTCCGCTGCTTCTACCCTTGCTTCCTGCAATGAATCCAGAACATCTACGTGATGTCCCCAAAAGTTATACAGGCTGATACCTGCATAGACTGTAAACGCTAATATAATAATTATAGTGATTATCCTTGATCGTGATGACACAACTCTCACCCCGCATGAATTATACACCATTTTGTGCAGTAATAGAAGTAATTTTTTTGTATAGTGCGGGGGGACGGTTCATCAGTCTTCAAAGGAACAAATACCGGGGATGGTTCATCAGCTTTACGCTTAATAAAACTTACTATATTCAAGTGAATTATGGTATACTTACATAAAAACTTAGAAAGGTTATTACAGGATGTATACAGCTTCGGTTTTAACAATTAGTGACAAATGTTATGAAGGTATCCGGGAAGATCTTGGCGGTCCTGCTGTTCGTGAGATTTTGGAAAGTGCAGGATATGTTGTTGAATATATGTCCACAATTCCCGATGAACAAGACATGATTGAGCAAACACTTATCAAATGTGCCGATGAGCTTGATATTGCGCTTATCGTGACGACCGGAGGCACGGGTTTTTCAAACCGTGATGTAACACCTGAAGCGACAATAGCCGTTTGCACAAGATTAACCCCCGGAATCCCGGAGGCAATGAGAGCTGAGAGCCTGAAAATAACAAACCGCGCAATCCTCGCCCGCCAACAAGCAGGAATACGCGGTGAATCGCTGATTATTAACCTGCCCGGCAGCCCAAAAGCAGCAAGAGAAAACCTCTATGCAGTTCTGCCCGCGCTCGAACACGGACTTGAGATGTTACGTGGTGAGAAGCGAGATTGTGCTGTGTAGGACAGATGAACGGTTCACAACAATTCAACATCCCTCGCCTTTAGCGCGTCGATGATATCGAAAATACTTTCTGCTTTCTTTTTCAGCACGATTCCTGTGAAGTAGCGTTCGCCTCTGCCGTGGGAATCTGTGCCTGCTTGTATTGCGAGGTCATATTTAAGTGCATACGCAAGAGCTTTGTTATTTGACGATTCTTTATCGAAAGAGTTGATTACCTCAATCCCGTCAATCAAATGCGGTGCGACGGGATAGCAATGGTCTATATAATAAGCATCCCGATATGGGTGTGCTTGCGCAAGATAACCGCCTGATTCTTTAACAAGCGTACAATAATCTTCCGTACTCATAATGTCCAAATCAGGGTACGACAGTAAAAATTCCAAATCCAACCCGTATGTTAAAAATTCAGAGCCGGTAGTGTTTCTCCGCTCCCACCCGAGAAAAACATCCAACCCTATTTTATCTCCTGCTTTTTTCGCGTTTTCATATCCTTTTACAAAGTGTCTCATTTTATCTTCCCATGACAAATTCATCGGACAGTTTGAATATCCGTTAATAAAATGGTCCGTAACAATAATTCCGGTATATCCCCTTAATTTATACGCGGCAGCCTGTTGCTTGCCGGAAGCAACCCCACATGCACTAGCCTCCGACGTGTGCATGTGCGTTTCATATATGAATTCCATAAACCCTCTGCACCTACCAACATAGTGTCGAACAATAACATTATTCTACGCTAACTTCGCAGAACAATCAAGAGTATTTAAACTGAGATAAGGGAGGTTCATCCGTCTTTCTACTCATCAATAAATGACACTGCGATAGCTTTAAGCCCCAGATGGATGCCCAATACGGGACCTATCTTTTGGAGTGTTATTTGCACATTAGGAATCATTTCCTTTATTACATGATAAAGATTTGTTGCCATTTGAGTATCTCCGATGTAATTGATAACGACTTCTTGGGTGTTTTGGTTGATTCTTTCGGATAGTTTTTTTATTAGCGCGGTGTTTCCATGGACAACTGTGTCCGATACTATTGAGCCGTCTTTGCAGAGCAGAATTGGCTTTATATTCAAAAAAGTGCTGACGCTCATGCGTACAAACCCCATTCGGCCGCTGTTTCGTAAAGGGGTCATATCGCTGACGGAAAATGCTATTATGATTTTTTCACGTATTTCAGGAAGCTTATCCAATATTTCATCGAGATTAGCACCGTTATCAATCATTTTTTTCGCTTCCTTTACAAGCAGGTACAGACCACCGGCAGTAAATCTGCTGTCAAACACTGCTATTTTTGCATTTTCAGTTTGTTTTGCAGCCATGTGCGCTGTGCCAAACGCACCGCTGAGCCTTGATGAAATCGTAATACATAGTATTTCGTTGCCTCTATGCAGTTCTTCTTCAAACGCACTGAGAAATGCAGCGATATTCGGGTGTGAAGTCGTGTAAACGCTGTTCCCTTTCAAGAGTTTTTCAAAGTCTCCATTTTGATCGCTATATGACTCGCTGAAGTTTTGTCCATCAACAGAATAATTAATTGGAACAAGCTTTATTCCCAGCTCCTGTGCTTCGCTTTTCTTAAAGTACGAGCTCGAATCTGTAACTATTGTTATCATGTTGTGACCCAACCTTTCTGTTAAATTACAAATGAAAATGACAAAAAATAATTATAAAAAGACCAAAAGAAGTAGCTTCTAGATACTTCTGAATCTGTCATATCTTTGCGTTGTCAGTTCCTCGGTATTCATTGCGTTATATTGTTCTAATGATGTAATTAGCTGTAAGCGAAGGCCATCTATGAGAAGGTCGGTTTCTGCTATAATTTTGTCAATTATCTTTAATTCCATCAGGTCTTGTGCTGTCAGTTTCAAGCATTCGGCGGCTTCCGGTGCTTTTGTGCTGTCTTTCCAAAGTATACTGGCACAGCCTTCGGGAGATATGACCGAATAGGTAGAATTTTCAAGCATCCAAACTTCGTTTGCAACGGCCAGCCCAAGTGCTCCGCCACTGCCGCCTTCGCCGATTATAACGGATATTATCGGTGTTTTAAGAGTCATCATTTCCATAAGGTTTTCTGCTATGGCTTGTCCCTGACCACGTTCTTCCGCTCCGATTCCGCAATATGCTCCGGATGTGTCTATAAAGCATATAACAGGACGCTTGAATTTTTCCGCCAGCTTCATTTGGCGAAGTGCCTTGCGGTATCCCTCGGGATGTGATGACCCGAAATTCCGCATGGAACGTTCTCTTACAGTATGTCCTTTTTCTATGCCTATGACGGTTACAGGCATGTTTTCTAAATACGCAATACCGGCAACAATTGCTTTATCATCCGCAAAACGGCGGTCTCCGTGCATTTCAAGAAAATCAGTAAAAATACCATTTATCATATCAAGAGACGTAAGTCGCTTCTTATCGCGCGCAGCAGTAACTCTTTCATATGCTGTCATTCTTCTGTTCCTTTCTAATATATCGTCATTGCAGCTTCCGAGCCGCAATCCCCTATGAAATTGCAAAACTCACAAGATTACGGGTCAAGCCCGCAATGACAAGGGTTTATGCATTTCCAACAGTTGCGTCAAATATGCCTTTTGTCGCTTCCTGAACACTATTTTGTCCACAAATCCATGTTCCAGTTGGAATTCGGCTCGTTGGAATCCGTGAGGAAGTTTTTTTCTAATTGTTTGCTCTATTACTCTGGGTCCTGCAAATCCTATCAGTGCATTTGGCTCGGAAAGAATTATATCCGCTTCCATTGCAAAGCTCGCTGTTACACCACCGGTGGTGGGGTCAGTAAGAATGCAGATATATAGGTTTCCTGCATCACTGTGTCTTTTGACCGCTCCGCTGGTTTTTGCCATTTGCATCAGCGATACCATTCCCTCTTGCATACGTGCTCCGCCTGATACGGCAAAGCCTATAACCGGGATATTCTCTTCAAGCGCACGCTCAAAAGTTCTGGTTATTTTTTCGCCTGCGACACGTCCCATACTTCCCATCATAAATGAGGGTTCCATCGCAAATATAGCAACTTTTATCCCACCGATAACACATACACCGCATACCACGCTGTCAGTTTCGGCACTTTGCAGGCGCGCAGCTTCAAGCTTGGCATCGTATTCGGGAAAATTAAGGATATTGCTTGGTGTCAATTCATTATCAAACTCGACAAATGTACCTGCATCGGCAAGCATATGAATTCGCTGCCGGGCATTCATCTTAAAATGATGTCTGCAATAAGGGCATACATATTTTTCGTTTTCCAACTCATCTGAAGTAAGGTTTTTCTTACATCTGACACATGGGATGGTGGTTTCTTCCGTCATCTCATTTATATCGGAGGCAGGCTTCCCTTGTCCTTCAAGTGTATTTTTCGGTTTTCTAAATCTCATAGTAAAGAACATTCCTTTCTATATATATTTAGTTAGATAATCTGTTGTATATGTTGAATCAACAAACTCCTCTGTTGACAGTAATTCCGTTTGAAATGATCCTGTGTGTGTTACGCCTTCTATTATCAGTTCGCAAAGAGCTGCTTTCATTTTGCGGATTGCTTCATCTCTTGTTTTTGCATAGACTATCAATTTACCTATCATTGAATCATAGAACGGGGGTATTGTATAACCTTGATAAATTGCGGAGTCAAACCTCACCCACGGACCGTTTGGTACATGAAGCATTTCGATTTTTCCGCCTGACGGTCTGAAGTCCTGATAGGGATCCTCGGCATTTATCCGACACTCAATTGCATAGCCGTTAAATTCAATTTCATCTTGGGTAAATCCAAGCTCCATACCTGCTGCAATGCGTATTTGCCACTTAACAAGGTCGATGAGAGTAACCATTTCAGTTACAGGATGCTCAACCTGTAGGCGTGTGTTCATTTCCATGAAATAAAAATTGCCGTCTTTATCATAAAGATATTCGATTGTACCTGCTCCGCGATATCCGACCGCCTTGCCTGCCTGTACGGAAACGTCTATCATTTTCTTTCGTGTTTCATCTGATATTATTGCTGCCGGACTTTCTTCAATGAGCTTTTGATTCTTACGTTGTGTAGAGCAATCACGCTCTCCAAGGCATACAACATTACCGAAATTATCTGCAAGCAGTTGCATTTCTATGTGCTTAACAGGAAACAGGAATTTTTCCATGTACACCGCTCCGTCACCGAATGCTGATGCTGCTTCGGCTGTTGCGGTATTATATGCCTGTTCCAGTTCTTCCATGGAGTTGACGTGACGGATTCCTTTGCCGCCGCCGCCGGAACGTGCTTTGATGAGCAGCGGGAATCCGATTTTTTCAGCTTCTTTTTTTGCATGTTCAAGACTTTCCACTAAATCACAGCCGGGGATAACAGGAACGTTTGCTTCACGCATAGTTTTTCTTGCCATATCTTTATCACCCATTCGGGAAATCGTTTCGGCTTTGGGACCGATAAACACTATATCATTATCTGTGCAAAGCTTTGCAAATTCCGCATTTTCTGATAAAAAGCCATATCCCGGGTGTATAGCCTGTGCATTTGATGCCATTGCCGCAGAAATAACAGCCTCTCTATTCAGGTAACTGTTTTTTGAAAGTGCTCCGCCAATGCAGTAGCTTTCATCTGCAAGATTTACATGGAGTGCCTCACGGTCAGCCTCGGAAAACACCGCAACTGTGGCGATCCCCATTTCTTTGCAGGCGCGTATTACACGAACTGCAATCTCACCTCTGTTAGCAATCAGGATTTTTGAAAACATGCTTACTCCTCTCGCACAACCGCAAAGGACAGATCTCCGGTTACACATAGCTTATCATTTACATAACCACTGCTTTTAACAAAATAGAATGGCCCTTTTTGTGCTGTTTTTTGTCCTTTGAATGTTATTGTGTCCCCGGGTGTTACTTTTCCTTTGAATTTGACATTATTCAGACCAGTAAAATATGGTGTAAACCTCTCTCCGTCGGTTTGAACAAGCAGGCAGGATGCTTGTGCCATCATTTCACATAAAATCACACCCGGAACAACGGGATTACCGGGAAAATGCCCTTGCAAAAAGAACTCATCTCCGCGCACGGTATAACGCCCGATTGCCACGTCATCAACAATCTCGACTTCATCAACAAGCAACATAGGTTCCCGATGCGGCAGTATGCTTTTTATTTCATCTTTTTTCATTTTCTTTCTCTTTCTTTGTATTACTAAAATCATCATAAAGAGCTTAATATGATTTCCCTTGAGTTATCATATTTCTGCATTCTGCATTCTTAATTCTGCATTATTTAATACATCTTAAATAAAACTTGTCCGAACTCCGCTATGTCGCCATTTTTCACACAGATATCAACAATTTCACCGTCTTGCTCCGCAATTATTTCGTTCATTAACTTCATTGTTTCAATAATGCAAAGCACATCACCTTTTTTAACTTTACTGCCAATGCTTACGAAATTTTCGGCATCAGGTGAAGCAGCGGAGTAATACACACCCACAAGCGGTGATTTTACTTCAATCAAGTGATTAAAGTCGACCGATGGATTTCCGGATGTATTAAGTGATACTAATTCCACGGGGGTAGGTGCAATTGTCGCTGCCGATACTGTGGGTGCAGGTGTATTTGCAGGAGCTTGTCCGGGCTGCGTCAACATAGATACGGCTGTTACTTCCCGTTCAATACGGATACGGTTTTCACCTTCGCCTACTTCAATAGCACTGAGTCCCTTTGCACAAAGCACATCAGCTAATGCTTTTACATTCTCAAGATTCATAGTTTGTCTCCTTTGTTAGTTGTTTTTATTCCCTATATTTTAACCCATAAATCCCAGTCTCTAAATCCTATTAAAAATAATCGCCGCATTGTGACCGCCGAAGCCCAGCGAAATCGACAGTGCTTTGTCTATGTCTGTTTTTCTTGCTATGTTCGGCACATAGTCGAGGTAACAATCCGGGTCGAATTCTTTATATCCGGCGGTCGGGTGGATCGTTCCTGTTTCTATTGTCTTAATTGCAGCAATGGCCTCGCAACCGCCTGCGGCTCCGAGCATATGCCCTATCATAGATTTTGATGAACTTATTGGGATTTTATACGCCAGTTCGCCAAAGAAGTTATTAATTGCAAGTGTTTCCGCTTTATCATTGAGCGGAGTAGAAGTGCCGTGAGGGTTGATGTACAGCTTTTCATCTGCCGTTAACCCTGATTCTTCCATAACAAGCCGGATAAGCTCAGTAGCACCCAGTGCTTCGGGATGTGGAGCGGTCATATGATATGCATCGTTAGTGTTGCCGTATCCGCTTATTTGGCAATAAATTTTCGCGTTTCGTTTTTTAGCATGTTCATATTCTTCCAATACAATGACCCCTGCGCCTTCGCCCATGACAAATCCGTCGCGGCGTTTGTCAAACGGCATAGAACTGTTATCAGGGTCGTTTGTAGTGGATAGAGCTTGGCAGTTGATAAATCCACCCATAGCGAGCGGGTTAACGCATGCGTCTGCCCCCCCTGCAATGATTGCATCTGCATGTCCGTACTTTATTGCGCGAAATGCTTCTCCGATAGCATTTGTAGCTGATGCACATGCACTGACTGTCGGCAGGTTCGGTCCCATTGCGCTATATCTCATTGCAACGAGTGCCGATGCCATATTCGCAATCATCATAGGTATAAAAAACGGCGATATACGTTGCGGGCCTTTGGTTAACATTTTTTCTGTTTCTGTAATAAATGTTGATATACCGCCAATTCCCGATCCGATGTACACACCCAATCTGCTCGGTTTTATAATTCCGGCGATTCCACTCTCTTCAACTGCTTGAACGGCAGCGGCAATTCCGTACTGTGCGTATAAGTCTGTTTTCCTTACATCGCTTTTTTCTATATATTTTTCGGGGTTAAAGTCTTTAACCTCCCCGGCTATTCTAACTTTTAATCCACTCGCATCGAACTTGGTAATTTCAGCGAAGCCGTGTTTGCCCGTCGTGAGGTTTCTCCACATAGTTTCTACATCATTACCAACAGGCGATATACACCCCAGTCCTGTTACAACTACTTTCCTCATATTGTCGCTCCTTTATATTCTGTGGGGAGCACGACGCCCCTACATGCACATGCCGCCGTCTACCTTTATCACTTCTCCTGTTATGTATGATGACATGTCTGATGCCAAGAATACTGCTGCGTTTGCTACTTCTGTTGCTGTTCCCATGCGCTTTAGCGGTATTGTGTTGTTTGCGTGGTCTACCACCGCTTGCGGGAGGTTTGCAGTCATGTCTGATACTATAAATCCGGGGGCGATGGCGTTGCAGGTGACTTTTTTTCCTGCAAATTCTTTTGCCGTGGTTTTTGTGAGACCTATGACTCCTGCTTTTGAGGCTGAGTAATTTGCCTGCCCCACGTTGCCCATTATACCGCTTACAGATGCTATGTTGATAATCCTGCCGCTTCCGGATCTCATAATTGAGCGTGACATGTGTTTGGTCATATTAAATACGCCTTTTAAGTTTACGTCAATGACCGCGTCAAAATCCGCTTCGCTCATGCGTAATAATAATCCGTCTCTGATGATTCCTGCGTTGTTTACCAAAATATCAACTGTTCCAAAATCAGAAGCGATTCTTTCGCAAACAGACTTAGATATATCGAAGTTTGCTACATTGCATTCATATACTTCTGCTTTTACTCCAAAGCCTTCTGCTTGTTTTTTTACATCAATTGCAAGACCTTCGTCACCAATATAGATTATTGCAACATTTGCACCATTCTCCGCCATCTTCAAGGCGATTTCTTTTCCTATCCCTGTCGATGCTCCGGTTATAACCGCTGTTTTTCCTTTTAACATTTCTTCTCCTTTTTTGCCCTCTTTGGAAAGAGGGTGCCGCCCACAGACGGAGGGTATTTTTGGGCACTTACGAAACCCAAAGGGTAATTTATCTATAATGTGTCAACTCAATTCATTCACTGTCTTCTCAAGTGATTGCAAATCCGACACATTATGAACGGTAACATCCGGATTTATTTTCTTTATCAGCCCCGACAGTGTTTTTCCTGGTCCGACTTCGATGAATGTATCAAATCCATCGTCGATCATATTTTCTATTGTCTTTTGCCATAGGACGGGGTGATTGATTTGCTTTGCTAATAATTCCTTTGTTATGTCAATGTCATATACCTGTGCGGTTGTATTTGAGTAAATAGGAATCTCAAAACGGTCTAATCTCTCTTTCACTAAATACCCGGCTACACTTTCGCTTGCGGCATCCATGAAAGGACTGTGGAAAGCTCCGCTGACAGCAAGTTTAATTGTCTTTCCTCCATTTTCCTTTACAGCGTCTTGTAGTTCTTCCGCACTGCTCTCTGCACATGCCACTACCACTTGCCCCGGAGAATTATAGTTGGCCGGGTAAGTCCCCGTAAGAGAGCCGCATATTTCTTCTACCTTTTCATCCGCTAACTTCAACACTGCAAACATGTTTCCTTTGCTTTTTTGAGCACATTCATGCATTGCTTTTGCTCTGTGACACACAAAATTAAAAGCTTGGCTCCTGCTCATGATTCCGGCATAACAGGCTGCCGCAATTTCTCCTAATGAAAAACCTGCGACACCGCCTGCTTTTATACCTTTTTCTGATAATGCAGATGCGCAAGCAAGGTCTGTCAAAAATACAGCAGGCTGTGTGTTAACGGTAATATCAAGTTGTTCTTTCGGACCGCGGAAGCACAGATCCCTGATTGCAGCGGACATATCGTACAATTCCTTCACACTGCTAAATGCATCGTATAAATCCTGCCCCATTCCAACATTTTGTGCTCCTTGCCCAGCAAAGACGAGTGCTAGCTTACTCATATTCTAACCCCATTTTGTTTTATATTACGACCTTCATATCTGACAAAATTGATCTTGTTTCATCTATCAGCTCGTCAATAATTTCTTTTACCGTTTGCTCTTTTTTTATCAGTCCGGAAATTTGACCTGCCATGAAACAACCTCTTTTTAAGTCGCCTTCTACTGCCGCCAGTTGTAATGCGCCTGTTCCAAGGGCTTCGATTTCTTCATTCGAAATTGTAGAATCATATTCCTTGCTGAATAAATCTCTGGAAAACGGAGTTTTTAGCGAGCGTACAGGGTGACCCAACCGCTTTCCTGTGGCTATGGTATCTATGTCTTTTGCCGCAATTACTTTGTCCTTGTAGTTTTGATGGATTCCGCACTCTTTTGCGACTAAGAAACGAGTGCCGAGTTGGACTCCGACAGCGCCAAGCATAAACGCTGCTGCTATACCGCGACCATCGCCGATTCCGCCTGCCGCAATAACCGGTATGTCCACCACATCGCACACTTGCGGTACAAGTGCCATGGTTGTGAGCTCGCCGATATGACCGCCCGCTTCACCGCCTTCGGCAATGATGGCGGTTGCTCCGCAGCGCTGCATCATTTTTGCAAGTCCTGTTGATGCAACAACCGGAATTACTTTGATACCTGCATCTGTCCATAAGCTCATATATTTTGACGGATTACCTGCACCTGTTGTAACAACTGCGATTTTTTCATCAGCGACAATCTGCGCAACTTCATCAGCATACGGACTCATAAGCATTATGTTTACGCCGAACGGTTTATTTGTCAGTGTCTTCATTTCTCTTATCTGCTCAGACACATATGACGCAGGTGCGTTACCTGCTGCAATAATTCCGAGTCCTCCGGCATTAGACACCGCTGCCGCTAATTTTGCATTCGCAATCCACGCCATGCCACCTTGAAAAATAGGGTACTCGATTCCGACAAGGTCACATAATGGTGATTTGATCATAATAATGACCGCCCTTCTCTATAGCTCAAACATTGTACATTCACACATAACTACACCCTGTTATTTGTCATTTATCATTTGTGCTTTGTCATTTTTTATCACATTGCGCTCTCGATAACCTTGACTAAATCGCCGACTGTTTGAATGTTCTCATCCATTTCAATCGTTATTGAGAACTCTTCTTCAAGGTTCATTACCAACTCTACCGTATCCAGAGAATCGAGCTCAAGCTCTGCAAATGTACTTGCTGCTGTGACTTCGAGGTCAGGTTCGCTTTTGTAGTCTCTCAGAATTTCTGTAATTTTCTCTAACATGATTCTTCCTCCTAAATTTTATTGAGTTTTTTATTTGTATTTTATTCAGCACGGTGCTGTTGTTCCCAAGCTATAATCCGGCTTTCTGTCTTTAAACAGAGCTTGCAATGATCACTCCCAAACCAAAATGCAGCTTCCTGCTGTCAGTCCCGCACCGAATGCGGAAATAAAAAGTGTATCGCTGGGGTTAATTTTTCCCTCGTCCAGCATTTCGCTAAGAAGCAGAGGGACAGAAACTGAGGATATGTTTCCGTATTTATCTATGTTAACAGGGAACTTCTCTTCAGGTTGTTTTAGCTTAACTCTAATTGAATCAATAATGCGTTTATTCGCCTGGTGCAAAATGAAGTAATCTATTTGTTCGGGAGATAAACCTGTTGTTTCCAGTGCATGTTTTACATCTTTACCAACTATTCCCACTGCAAACTTAAAAACTTCCTGTCCTTGCATTTGCAGATAGGCTTTTCCTCTTTTCTCTGCAATGAAAGGGTTGTTTCCTGTATCAACAGGCAGATTTAGAATTGTTGTGTCAGCAATTGCGGACAGGGATGTATATTTTAACGCATTTCCGGCTGTTACTACACAAGCTGCCGCTCCGTCTCCGAATAGGATACATGTATTTCTGTCATTCCAATCCATCTGCGAGGACATCATTTCGGCGCATATAATCAGGATGTTCTTTGCTTTACCTGCTTCTAAGTATGCTGATGCTATATCAAGCGCGTATACAAATCCTGTACAGGCGGCATTTATATCAAATGCGGGACATGTTGTTCCAAGTTGCTCTGCCACAGTGCAGGCATGTGATGGTGTACGATAATCTCCGCCGAGTGTTGCGCATATAATCAAGGAGATATCACTTGCAGCGAGGTTCGCTTTATCTAATGCTTGTTTTGCTGCGGTAACAGATAGATCGGTCAAAGTCTCGTACGTACAAACATATCTTGTTTTGATACCAGTACGTGTAACAATCCACTCGTCATCCGTATCGAGAAACCCTGCAAGGTCATCGTTTGTGACACACCGCTCGGGGATACCTTTTCCCATACCGATTATCTTTAAACTCACGTTATACTCCATTTCAAACTTGATGATGTTTTCCTTACATTCCTTGCTGTTGACAGAAGATAACTCATTGCCGGCTGTCGGCAGCAAACAAATCCCTGATTCCTCACGCCTTAGCTTGAAGTTTATCCTTAAAGAACTCACTAAGCTTTGACACCGCTCTAAAGAGCACTTCTTTCTCATCATCCGTAAACTGTCTGCTGATATTTCTAACCATTCTCGTATGGAACAAACGGTGTGCTCTCTCGACTTTTTTGCCCATGTCCGTCAGGCTGATAATTATCCTGCGACCATCCTTTGTGCAAGGTGCTTTTTTTATGAAACCTTTACTTTCAAGCTTCTTAATCGCAACTGTAGCAGTCGGCATAGAAATATTAAGTAGTGATGCAACCTCACTAACCGTTGTTTCTTCATTCTCTTGTGTGCCGATAACTTCAATCATATGCGCTTCAGTAATTGTGACAGGGACACTAAAGATTTGTTTTATTGAAATCTCTTCATATTTAAGAATCATATTGAATGTGTCTACAAGAACATGATTCAAGCTCTTTTCAAAATTATCCATAATAAGAACTCCCGCTCTTCTGCTTTGCGTCTGACTGTCTGCAAATTGCGCTTTCTATTAATCGTTTACGGCAATTAATTAGTTATACTAACTAATGTTATGCGTGATAAGCATCATAAAGCACATAAGATAAAATGTCAATAGTCATATTTCACAAAATGTTCATAATCTCCACAAAACACACCAAATATCAACACCGTTGAAGCCGCAATATTAAACCTGCGCCTTACCCCTTTGAATGCACCACACGCTATGTTATAATATAGCTGACGTTTCAAACTAAAGGAGGAAAATAATGGCAATTGGTTGGATAAACCCGGAGGATTATTCGTTTGACTGTTTATTATTCTTGGAGCGTTTTCAAATACGCTTGATGATGAATTCGGGCGGATGGTGTAACGACAAGACGGAGTGGCAGCGTAATATCGGGATTGCATTAAACGCAAACCCTGTGGTCAAGGAATACATGAAAAAGCGTTGCCCTGAATGTGCAGAGATTATTAATGAAATCTCCGCAAACGCACCAACACCCGCGGATAAAACAGAAGTCCGTAAAGCAGAGGTTTATGCACTGGCGAGTGTAGAGGATTTTGTTATATACACGGTCCCGCAGGTTATAGCAGAGCAATGTGAGTTCATCTATGGCTGGGACAAGCAACGCTTGTTTGACTTAGTAGAACTGACAGACAAAACTGTGCTTGATGTCGGAGCAGGTACAGGCCGCTTGGCATTTGCCGCCGCTGAGAAAGCAGCATGGGTTTACGCAAGTGAGCCTGTGGGAACACTACGCGAGTTCATGCGTGATAAAATCGCAAGCGAGGGAATAAAAAACATCCGCATACTGGATGGGTTTGTAACAGACCTGCCTTTTCCGGATAACACGTTTGATGTAGTTATGTCAGGTCACGTTATCGGCGATGATTATGACAACGAAGTCGCCGAACTCACAAGAGTATGCAAGCCCGGTGGATGGCTCCTTGACTGCCCCGGCGACGAAAAAGGCGATGCGAAACTAGACGAAAGAGCTGTAGAAAACGGTTGGGAATCAATCCACTATGTCGGAAGCTTCGGCAAAGACGTGTATTGTTACCGCAAGCAAGTGAAAAAGTAGCAGGAAGAAAAGGAGCGTGTCAAATATTTTCCGGAAAGCTGGTTAAATGTAATGAGACAAAAATGCGTTCTTAGTTTGTTCGTGATGGTAATTTTTGGTGTGTGCGGTTGCATGGGTATTAGCTTTGCAAACGAAAGAGAGATATTGAGGTATCTCGAAACTAAATACGATGAGAAATTTGTCGTGGTACAGAGAGGATGGGCAAATAACGAGACTATCGCTTATGCTCATCCCGTCGGAAATGAGTTTGAACTTTTTAAGGTGCGAGTAGATGGAGCAGGGCGAGCCAAAGAGTTCAGCGACGGTTACGGATTTATTTTCGCCGAGGAAGCGATATTACCTGATTACAAAGCGTTTATAACTGATGCATTGCCTGATGCCAAAATAACATTGCGGATTGGAAACCCTATGAATGTAACGAGAGAAACTCATGCAAGAGGGGTTTCTTTTGAGGAGTTTCTGGAAAAAGAATCTCCGCTTGGTATAAATGTCTATGTATTTGTAAGCGATGATGCGTTGAATGACAAGGAAGTATTTTTTGAAATGCTTAGCAATGTATTATATGAAACTCCTAACAGAGAAATTCATCACGGATATGAGATAGCATTTGTGAAAGCAGACCGCCTTGCCGATTTTGATGCTTCCTTACATAGATGGACATCATCTTTAGAATACGGGCGTGAAATTAAGGAGATTGTAGCATACACCTATTTAGGATTCGGTATGACTGTACACAAATCAGAAATCAACGAAAGGTTGAACTCCAACTTCATAGATGTGTCAAACCTTCCCGCCGAACCGCGAATTGACAGGGTAGGGGATGAAGATAATGACTGATGGCGTTGCGCATACTTTTGTGTATGCAGCGTAACTACGTATACAGAGTGAAGATGGCGGCTAAACAGTAATGAAGCAGGCGAACAGTTCGCATCCTTCTTTCTTTTGAAAATAGTAGAAAAATTATTTTATACAAGTTATTCAGAGTGTTGTGTATACAGCAGTTATTTTTTTACTCTTTTTCGAATAATGCTGTGACAGATTCATCATTTTCGTACCATAAAATGTGAATCAAACGTGTAATGACAAGGCTTTCGCGATGTGCTACAGTGAAAAGCAAAAAGGAGATTTTTATCATGACCGAAATGGAAAAACTATTCAGTTCAAAGGAATGTATGGACAAACTATCAAACGGAATCGACCCGATTAGCGATGAGGTTTTACCGAAAGACACCGTTCTCAATAACGTCGAGTTATTGCGTCATTTCTTCTATGTGTCCGACATCCTGAGACAAGTTATCGAAAACGGCGGCAGTGTCGCCAAGCGTGCACAAAGCAGGTCGTATCTGCCGCCATTCAAACTACCAATCGAACAACACAGTCAAATCGAGATAACAACGACTCCGGTTATGATAAAACATTTCACCGACCGCATAAATAGTCAAATTGATGAAAAAACAATGCGAAAGCTCAAAGTGACGGCAATTACCGGTTGGCTGGTAAGTAACGGTTTTCTTTGCGAAGAAATCATAAACGAAAAGAAAAGAAAGAAACCGACAGAAGAAGGCGAAAAACTTGGCATCTATTCCGAAAACAGAGAAGGTTACTTCGGCAACTATTTGGCAATTCTCTACAAAGAATCTGCACAAAAGCAAATAGTTGACAATTTAGAACAAATAATAATGATTTCCAACGGGGAGTAACTATTCACAACAGTTTTGAAGCGTATCTGTACAAAAACGCTACTCCACCGGCAGAGGGTGGGCGGTTATCGACATCAAGCGAAAGTGAGATGATGCCTATGGTGCAATTTACTTTTCATGTATTCGGTTATTCCGTGTCCATAAGAGTAGTGAAGCTTACAGGCAAGCGTAAAAGCCGCCCCCGGAAAGGCTAGCGGCTTTTACTAAGCTGTAATCCTTACGGGCTAACCGCCATGAAAGGAGGTTTACGCCCTTTGCCTAACATTAACAGAGTATACTTTAATTGTCAACAAAAATCTACTCAAAAATCAGGTTTTTCCGAGGTTTTAGAACAGAAAAACAATAACTTTATACGTGATACATGTTACCCTGCTTTTACTACAGGTATCCATATTTCGCAAACTTTTCCGGTTTCGGTCATGCAACGTTCGTCATAGAGTTCAAAGTCTACACAGTTTGGAGCGTACTCATAGCCGGATGACGGGAACCAGTCGTTGAATATGAACTGCCATGTTCCTTGTATTGAGTCTACAAAATCCTCATCACTCGATAAAGGCGTCGAAAATACTGCGTATGTTGCTTCCGGAATCTCGCATGTGTGGTATTCGGACGGGATTGACACACCGTCTTTGATTTCAAGACCAATTACATACTCATGCTCGCCGGTTTCCATATCCGGGTTAAAGCATGCTCCATATTCAGCGTGCTTTTTCACAAAACTTTCGCCATGCAGTTTTTCATTACGTCCATCTGACATGTATGCTCCCCAAAAAGCGGGGATATCTGTTGAGTTCTCTCCATCAGTGTTTTTTGTTTTAATAACATATCCTGCGAGTTTTATTGCGGGCATCGTTTTGATCATGGGTTCCATTACTATTCCTCCAACATTATAATTTTTCATCTGAGCAAGTGATATTCTGACCGGCACTTTGTAGTGAACACGTCTTCGGTAGATTTCGGGCGAGCATCCGAAATATCGTTTAAAAGCTTTCGTGAATCCCGAATGTGTTTCAAACCCGTAGTCCATCGCTATATCTATGACCTTGCGATTTTCCGATAATTGCGCTGCCGCAAATGCAAGCCTACGGTTTCTGACATATTCCATGACAGAATACCCTATACACCAACGGAACACATGGCAAAAATGATACTCCGAAAATCCGGCGCGCGCTGCTAAAATCCCGGCGTTTATTTCCTCACTGATATTCTCATCAATGTACTCCAATATATCTTGCATGGCTTCGTGATAACTCATATATACTCCCTGCTCAGCGTCCCACAAATATACCCGTAAAATTGGAATGTGGCACACTTGATGTTAGAGCAAGTATAACACACAAACGCGCCCCCGCTGTTCCATTTCTGCGGAGTTTTGTTTGGGAAGAAGTATAATAATGCTACCTTTTTGTACTATTGGCATACTGTGAGTCACGTTTTTCGGCGTAAAATACGAAATAGCCGTCTATTTCGTGTATCTTAACTCCGCCGAATATTGAAATTAGTTTTTTCTTATACCAATCCTTGCGTTTTGTGACCATGTACATTTTTCCGCCTACTTTTAAGCGGTTGAAGCCTTTTTCGATAAAGCGTTTTGGGATAGAAAACTCTGTATGATACGGAGGGTTTGAAAGAATCAATGTGAAATCATTATCTTTTATTTCACTCACTCCATCACTCAAAACAGTCTGTATTCCACCGACCCCATTTGCTTCAGCGTTTTCTCGTGAGATTTCTACACATTTGATCTCAACATCGCTCATTACAACACTTTTTTCGCCAATACACTTTGCGGCATAGATTCCGACAATACCATATCCACAACCCAAGTCCAGTACCTTGTCTGTTGGTAATAACTCAACAATGGAAAGCATTGCAAGTGTACCCTTGTCGATGCTTTCCGGTGAAAACAATGTGCTGTCGGTATTGAAAACCAGATCAATATTATTTATTGTTGTATTTATCATTTACTTTATAAGCACCGCTCTAACGGGTGCACCATCGCAGTCGCCTATTTTTATTGGGAACGCACAAAGTGTGTATTTTCCGTCTGCAACTCCTTCCAGCGTTACATTTTCTATAACTGCGATTTTTGAACCCAGTATTATATTATGAATCTCAACTTCATTATCGCGCGGTGCTATGCTCAGAGCGTCCGTAACAATTGTAATGACCCCCATGTCAACAATGTATTGCGCCGCTTCTCTTGTAAGATAGCTGCGTCCGTTACCGTGGATAACCAATCTCTCACAGTTTTCGAACTTACCCTCCAACATGTCCTTTGTTATCAAAGTATCATAAGGCACGGTAACAACACGGCATTTGCCGTAATAGTAAGATAGCTCCATTTTGTCGATTCCAATGTCGCTCTCTCCCACAAAGTGACTAAACGCATCAGCATGTGTCCCTATGTGACTGCCGCTGGTAATCATGCTGACATTGGCATGCGCTCCTTTTTGCATGTCGGAAACCCGCTCAATAACAACCGGCGACGACCCCGGATATAAAGGTGCTTCTTGCACAGTGCGTGTAATATCAATTATTTTCATGTTGTTGCTCCTTGTTCTTTGTTGTATAGCTTTTGTTGAAAATTATATCATTAAATAAAGGAAAATCAAGACTACCCTCTCTCGTCATTCTGCGCGTCAGTCGCAGAATCCACATTGCAACTATATACTTCCAGAATAAAACTTATACACAGTAATAGATTCTGCGACTAGCGCGCAGAATGACGGGTAGTTCTATTCCACATTCCACTCGTATATATTCTGGAGTCTTTGTCCCTCTTTGTACAAATCGTGCCATTCGGGGAGACTTGTGGTGCGGATTAGTCTTGCCCCCAGTTTTTCGCAAACTCGCATTGAAGCTTTGTTTGTATGGTTGTTGGTTATCAGCAGCTTTATCATCCCGTGTGCTTTTGCTATCAGAAGCAGCAAGCGGCAGGCACGGACTGCATAGCCGTTTCCACGGTAGTTTTCGTCAACGTTATAAGCGATTTGTCCGCCATAGTATAATCCATCGGTATATCCTATCCTAAGAGCAACTTCTCCTATTGCCTCTCCATCCTTGCAAATGTTAAGTATATAACCAGGCACCCATTTTTTATCAGGTATTGCGGGGGTCTTTTTTTTGCATGTCAGATAAATCACGCCATCAGATAATTCCGGCACTTCGATGAAGTCATCAAACACAAAAGGCAATGCGTTGTAATAAGCAATCTCATTTTGCACTTCCCACATCTCGCGTACAATTCCATACATATCGCTATCTTGGAAGCCGTCATGGTTTTTGTACTTATGTCTTGCATGACCCTCGTATACCATTGCTGCGTTTAGCATAACCTTGCCTGATGCGGGGTTCTTTACAGAGTGGTATGCTTCTATACGTTCAATATCCGTGTTTATAAACATATAATTTATGACTGCTTTTACCGCTTCGCTTGTGTAGCCTTTTCCCCACCAGTTGCGACCTATGCAGTAGCCAACGTCGGCTTTGTAATCGTACTCGGTGATTATTATTCCGATTGAACCTATCATTTCGCCGTCTTCAAGGCATATTCCCCAATGATAGGTATAATCGTTTTTGTAGTTTTCAAACCATTCCTGTATGATTTTCCTTGTCTCATCAACATCCTTATGCGGCAGCCACCTCAAGTAACGAGTAACTTCCTCGTCATTTGCCCAGTTGCGAAACATCATTTCCGCATCATCAAGCTCAATCCGCCGTAGGGTTAATCTATCCGTCTTTATCATTTGCGTTCCTGCGTGTTTCATCACTCTCTCTCCTCTATTTTACGTCCTACATACATCAAATGTTCAGACCAGCTAAGGTATTCTTCTTTTTCGCAGAGTTTTTCGGCGAGGTCGAGCATTGCTTTTTTTACTTCGGGTGGTTGTTCCATAAACTTGTGTACATTTGGAGCCAATACGCTCTCTTGACCAAATAAGTGCAGTTTTTCAAGCGGGAAACGGTTCATAAATGGTATAACTTCATGTTGGTTGATGAAAAATGCTTGTGTGAAAGCTGCTCCGCCGAAGCTCTCTCCCGAGACAAGCGGAGTTAAGAATCGTTCCTCGTATGGGTCGGCAAATTGTTCGGGGACATCACGCAATCCAAAGACCAGCCCGCCGCTCATGCTGATAAATGCCGCATACAGCATGCCACCCGTCTTGAGTAGCTGCAGTGCTGAATCAACTGCTCTTGTTCGATCCAATTCCTCAAGCAAATGATATAACGGTCCCATTAGCAAAACATGGTCAAATTGCTCGCTTATAAGTTTGCTTACCTCTCTTGCGTCTCCGCAAATTGCACGGATAGATAGTCCGTGTTTTGTTGCATACTTGCTTGCGTGATTTATGTTTTCGGATGAGAGGTCAAACAAAGTAACATCACAGCCTTTTTCCGCAAGGTAAACAGAATAACGCCCCGGTCCTCCGCCTATATCCAGTACTGTATCGCCCGGTTTGATGTATCTGTCAAGCATTCTGCATGTGAGCAGAAACTCCGGCTTATCCGCAAGACGTCCCCACTCAACCTCAACAGAGCGGTCGTAGAAATCCTGAACTATTTTGATTCTTTCTTCGTTTGTGATATTTCTTTTTTTACTCTCTTCCATTTTCTTGTCCTCTTTTCATTTCCACATTTCAATTTTTCTAAAACTATAAACGGCTAAAGGTTTCGTATAATCCCTTAGCCGTTTTATGCTTTATTGCTCTTATATTACAAGATTAACCTACATCAAGCAACAACGGACTAAGCCTGTGTCCCGCATCGGGAGCACTGACATAGTATCTGTACCAAAAATGTTGTAGCTCGTATATCTGTTCACAGTGTCTGTCCTTTCGAAAATCTTGCTGATTACAATAACTCAATTGCAAGCGAATGTCAACATGAATGTTTATCCAAATAAGTAAATACAAAATCTCTCGTCATTGCGGGCTCGACCCGCAATCTCATGAGTTATACGTTAAATTCAGGGGATTGCGGCTCGGAGGCCGCAATGACAGACTGAGAGTAACCTGCAACAAATTGCTTGTTTTATTTGTATTTATAATGTATCATATTGCATGGATTGGTGGCTGCTGTTAGCCATCAGCATTTATAGAAAACTATGACGAGGTGATGACCTATTAGTAAGGAATATGAAAAGTTACCAAAAAACACTCTATCTCCTCGTTTTATCATTTCAGGACTGATAATCGCGGTGCTGCTTGTCGTCATACCGTTGGTAACGGTGTTTCTGCTCACGCAGGCTTTTGACGAGCAAATACGTAACGAAACGCATCAGGTATCAAATTCCATAAATCGAACTGTACAATCATTTGTAGAGGGAGCATACAACCTTATTTATGAACTGGCGGTAAACCCCAGTATACTCACAATGGACACCGATATACAAACACCGATTATAGAAAGTACTGCGCATCGGAATGACTTTATAGAATTACTGTACCCCACAGGAATCGACGGTTGGCAAACAGCGCGTTCCGACGGAAACGACCCTGCAGACAGAAGCACCCGCTGGTGGTTTATCCGCTCGATGGAGCAAAGATCACCATTTGTTTCAGGGGTATATTATTCAGCCACAACAGGGATGCCGTGCACAGCTTTGTTTATACCCATGCATCACGACTATGAAATGATAGGTGTTTTCGGCGCAGATATTAGCTTGGAATATATACAGTGGCTTATTGAGCAGTTCGCCAACCCTGAAAACGGGCGTCATTCTTTTATTATTGACGGAGACGGCGGTGTTGTTGCACACCCTGACAGCTCATATTTAGAAACGCTGACAAACTTCAAGACATTGGTACGCATAGTTCCTGAAGTCGATGAACTCGGGAACACACTTGTCGATCCGGAAAACGGAAATATTATTACAATGGAAGAGGAATTCGTTATATCTGATGATTTTAAAGCAGTAATTGATGCTGTCATGAGCGGCAGAAGCGGTTTGGAAATCATCAGTCATGAAAACAACACATATTATATGTGCTTTGAACCCATCCATATGCCGGGCTTCTCGGATTCATGGTCTGTCATTACTATGCAGGACAGGAACATTGCAATGAATGTTGTTACCCGGCTTACCTTCGGGGTGATTTTCATCATAGCGTTGATTCTGGCGGTATTTTCTCTTCTTATAGTCGGGTTTGTAAGGTCTTTACGTCGCACATTAGGCTTTCTTGAACATGCCAGAAGTGATGCCGAACAAGCAAGCGTGGCTAAATCCGCGTTTTTAGCCAACATGAGCCATGAGATACGAACTCCCATGAACGCAATTATCGGCATGACGGCAATCGGAATAAAAGCTACAAATTTAGAACAGAAGAACTACGCACTGGGCAAGGTAGAGGGTGCCTCCATCCATTTACTTGGTGTCATTAACGATGTGCTGGACGTTTCAAAGATAGAATCAGGGAAGTTTGAGCTTTCACCAATAGACTTTAATTTTGAGAAGATGCTAATTCGTATAATTGGTGTTGTAACGATGCGAATGGATGAGAAAAGACATCGGCTCACCGTATATGTAGACCGCAATATTCCCCCATATATGTTCGGTGACGAACAGCATCTTGCGCAAGTCATAACAAACCTTGTGGGTAATGCTATTAAATTTACACCCGAGAACGGGTTTATCAAGCTGCAAACATATTATCTTGGAGAGAGTGATGGTGTTTGTGAGGTTAAGATTTCCGTGACTGATTCGGGAATAGGTATAAGCTCCGAACAACAGGCAATGCTTTTCCAACCTTTCCAGCAAGCGGAGAGCAGCACAACACGCAAATTCGGAGGAACGGGGCTGGGGCTTACGATTTCCAAGAGTATTGTAGAAATGATGGGTGGTAGAATATGGGTAGAATCAGAGCTTGGTAAAGGCGCAACATTTAGCTTTACAGCTAAAATGAAGAGTGGCAATGCTCCGGAGTACGAAGATCTGGAAGTTGATTGGAAAAGCATACGTATACTGGCTGTAGATGACGATCCTTATATTTTACAAGATTTTAAGGGCATCGTGGAAAAATTCGGCGGTCATTGCGACATTGCCGAAAGCGGTGCGGAAGCGATTGCATTAGTTGAAAATAACGATGCTTACAGCCTTTACTTCGTTGATTGGCAAATGCCCGAAATGGATGGCTTTGAGTTTACATCGGCGTTGAAGCAAAAAATGTCCCATACCGACGATCCATTTGTTGTCATGTCTTCAGCTGCTGATTATACTGTTTTAGCAGATAGGGCAAAGGAAGTCGGTGTTAACAAGTTTTTGCAGAAACCGCTTTTCCCATCCTCTGTTTCTGATGCTGTGAGTGAATATCTTGGATGCAAAAAGCGAAAAGTCAAAGGAACAGTTGACGAAAGCGAGGGGTCTTATGAAGGACGCAACATCCTGCTTGCTGAAGATGTTGAAATCAACCGTGAGATAGTGTTGGCTCTTTTAGAACCAACAGGTCTGGAGATAGACTGTGCGGAAAATGGCGAAGTAGCAGTTAATATGTTTGCTGAGTCGCCGGATAAATATGATGTGATTTTTATGGACATGCAAATGCCCGAAATGGACGGACTTGAAGCGACTCGCAGAATAAGAGCACTGGATAACCCGAATGCTAAAAAAATCCCAATCATAGCAATGACTGCAAATGTCTTCAGGGAAGATGTCGAAAACTGCATGGCAGCAGGTATGAATGACCACCTCGGAAAGCCTTTGAATCTAAAAGAGGTATTGGCAGTACTGAAAAAATATTTAGCGTGATGATGACACATACCGTGACAGTTACGGGGTATAACTCCGATGGCGAAGGGGTTTCCCGACTTGAAGATGGCAGGGTTGTTTTTATTAGAGGTGCAGCTCGTCACGATGTGTTGGAGGTTTCAGTTATTTGGGAGCGTTCAAAAATCACTCGGGCAGAGATAGTCCGGTTGATAAGTGCTTCTCCTTTTCGTATAGAATCAGATTGCCCGGTCTATCCTAAGTGCGGTGGTTGCGATTTCAGGCATATAACATATGAGGAAGAACTGGCAGCTAAGCTGCAATGTGTAAATGATGCATTGCGGCGAATTGGCGGTTTGCCGGTTGAGGTTGAAGTTAAAGACATTTTACATACAGGACAGATAAACGGATATAGAAATAAAGCTGTCTTTCACTCCACCGGAAATGGCACTCCATTTGGTTTTTATCAAGCCGGAAGTCGTGATATAGTGCCGATTGAACATTGTTTGTTGCTGAAAGATGATTTGAATAATGCAATTCGTGATTTAAATCCAAATGACACAAGGGTAACTGAAAGTATAACACTACGTTCGGGACGAAGCGGGGTTAACATGCCGCTTGAAGAAGAACTGGATGGCTTGGTATTCAAGGTTGAAGGGTTCTTCCAAGTAAACACAAACGCAGCGCTGTTGCTTTTCCAAAAAGCTCGTGAGTATGCGAGACTAACTAAGGAAGATACACTAATCGACCTATACTGTGGTGTGGGTGCGTTGACACTTTTTATTGGCAGAGATGCAAGCTATGCTTTGGGCATCGAGCACAATCCCGATGCTGTTAAGACCGCGCGGGAAAATGCTAAGTGCAATAGCTTCTCGCATATAGAGTTTGTAAATGCGGATGCTGCTGAGTGGGTGTCTGATTTAACCACACCTGATTGTGTTGTTGTTGACCCGCCCCGCAAGGGTTTGTCACAGGGTGCGGTGCGTAAGATTTTTGAGTTGTCACCAAAACGTTTGGTTTATATTTCGTGCAATCCGGCGACTTTGGCACGTGACCTAAAATTGCTAAAAGGTTACACAATAAGAGAGATATGCGCTGTCGATATGTTCCCAAGGACTGCAAATATTGAGTGTTGTTGTTTGCTAAGTAATTGATTACATACTTAAAGGTATATGATGTAAAGGGTGTTTTCTAATGCTCCGTATGGGGGCATTTTTTGATACCTACTACATTATGTGCAACCGTCCTGTCTGCGGTACATTCAGGCGTTTGTGGGTGGGTGGTGATAGTTCAAGAAGTCGGGGTGTTCGCACCTCGATTTTGTTTTGCTCAGATAATCTCAATGACCATGATTATAACATACTTTTTGCAGTAGACGGCTTAATGCTTATTTGCAAAGGTTAGATTTTGTCTAACCAACCCCAAAGCTCATCGAAAAAGAACAAAATTATGCCGGTTGCCATAGGTGTAATCCAATTAACAATACCTCCTGTGCTGCCGCCAAGTAGGCTTGCTATCAGTATTCCTGTGCCTATTCCAAAATTCAATAATCCAATAATTTTCATCACCGTTTTTCCGGTGATTACAATCTGCTTTTTGTCCTTGTTTTCCATTTCAATCTCCCATTATATAAATTTAGCACTCTGCGTAAAAAAGCATTACTGTCGCAGAAAATAAAAGCTATCCAACCACATCATAACACACCCAATATACACAAACAAGCACCATACACAAGGTCACTTTTTAACGAGTTCCTTAACAACCAAGCCATAAGCTTTTGAAACACAGTCGCCATCTTGCCTTCAAAGACCCAAAGGGCGCGCTTATATACCACAAAGGCTATGCCTTAGTGTTATGCGCTTACCGGCCACATTGGATGTGGCGTGTTGTGCCTATCGTCACAACATCGGATGACATAGTTCTTGCCAATCTGTATTAGATATAATGTACTCTGTGTTTTTTGAGTCATTATTACCCTGTGTAGATCGCGCTGAAAATGTAGACGAATTGTTGCGACACTGTCGCACCAATTTATAATATACGTTTCTTAATCACTGTATCCAGGTATGATTTTTTAATGTCGCGAGCAGATTTGAAAAAAGTCAGTTCCGATTTTGATAACATTTTTCTTTCTATCTTTAACGATAATAATTCCATTGTGCAAAGTAAATCAGTTGCTTGGAATAGTTTGTAGTTTGCCGGAACAACCTTTGTAAATTCAACATCGGTCAGAGCTATATTAAATGCAGTTATAAGAATGTTAGTTAACTCTCTTTGTCCGTAATCATAGTAGCAAATGATACGATCGTATTTCATTAAAAATACCATGTGTTTCTTTAGAAATGATGAGAGTTTTTTTGTGAGTTTGTCTACCAAATCGTAACTGTTTATACATTGCTTTTTCTCTACAATAACACTGTGATATGTAATATCCGATGTTCTTGTAAAGTTATGAATTGCGTTGAAAATACGTTTCCTCTCAAGTAAAGTTAAATCAAAAAATTCATCTTCTCTTCTGATAAGTGGAGCGGTATGTATAGTATAATTCGGCATTCCATAGTTCTTGATTTTCAAGTTGAGAATCTCTATATTTTTAGTAATGTCTATTGATTGGTCATGAAAAACAAGCGTAACGATGTAAAAAGATGAGTGATGCTCATAAGCACCAAAATCTCCGGACTCGTCAATAAATATACTTAGTTCTTTCATAAATACAACCCCTAAAGGAAAATGGCGGGGTAACTCCCCGCCGTGGTAGGACCCGGGTCTTTCGACCAGCCCCAGCGATTAAGACTTAATCGCCTCGTATCTTGAGTATAGGGGTAGACTCATGCAATGTCAAGAAAAATTTTATTTTCTAATCAAAAAGAAACCCCTTGACGCCACACACAAAGGTACGTGCAACACTGTTTGATAATTATACAATCGTTCCAGTGCACTATGAATGTAGTTGTGTTTATCACTGAAAATAATATACCAAATATTCGACAGTGCCTTGGAAATTTAACAATAAACCAAAAATCATCGGGGGAATATTTAAATAAACACTGCCGTTTCTAGGAAGTTTTTTCAACATTAACAGCAATCCCAGATAAAACGCAGGAAGCGTGTCGACTGTGTATCTTGCTCCGAACTGGTGTCCACCCATTGTCCTATGGAATGAAAATGCCAGCAAATGTATTGCGATTAAAAATAATAGCATGTAAATTACAACACGGTTATTGTCTTTTATTATTGATTGATTTCCAGAATCGTTACAGGTTATATCTCCGGCCAATAACCCGGCTTCATTTCTCGCAACCTTACCTTCTGAATGTCTTAGATTAACTCCTGCCTTATCAATGCTTTTGCACTTTTGAAACCCCTTTATTAAATATACAATAAAGTAAACAACAAAACTGACAACAATAGGTGAAGCCAGCCAAAACGCAAATCCATAAAATAAAGGGAATCCGATGAAATCCATGCTAAAAAACATCCTGCCGAGGTTAGCCAATACACGCCCAATGTAAAATTGCCCATGCGGGTCGTTAACGAACTCGGGTAAATAATTGTGTCCAAAATCGAATATACTGCCAAACCGGGCATAATTATGCCATAAATAAAACGTGCCCATCGTAATTGCGGGAATGGCATAAACAAAAATCCTTTTTAGAAATCCTGTAAGCGGTTTTGCTTCTCTACGGTATATTAGATATAGCACAACAGGTAAATATAGAATGTTAAAAGGACGGCAACCCATTGCGGCACACATGAAGAACAGAGACAAAAATGAATGTTTCCTGTTGTCGGTAAGCGCATAATAAAATGCCATAAGAGTTAACAAAAATGCAAAATTCTGAGTAATATACCATACAGCACCCCACAGTGATATGTGCAGATAGTTTGTTCCTAAAATTAGGAACAAGCTAAAAATCACAGCATGTTTTTTGTTGCTCAAAACCCTTATTCCCAGCCTGTATGCATAAAAAAGAGACAAAAATGAAAGGCACAATGCAATAGCATGATCAGGTGTGTTTATGCCAAAAAGTAATACAAATGGCAGCATAACTATGGATGGAAACGGGGGAAAACTCACATAATACCGCCCTTCAAAAATGGCAAGCTCAAGCCACGGAACATTTTCAGGCAAACTCAGCCGACCATGAAGCCAGCTTTCAGCCTGCCTTGAAAAAGTGTTATAGTGATTTCCTGCAATAGGGCTAAAATTCACGGAAAGCGTATAAATCAATGAATAAACAACAATTGCACATAGTAAAATGAAGACATACGGTCCGTATTTATCTGATAAACGATTATTCAACGTCATGAAACTGAATATTCCTTTTCTAGCCAATGAGTATTACAAATTAAACTCATTCGTTACCGCACGCTAAACAGTAAATCACCGTAAGTCGGGAAGGGCCAGTGTTTTCTAGATACCAACAGTTCCATTTCGTCTGTCAGTTCTCTTAGCTCGCTCATCTTTACAAGCACAGAGTCCTTGTAATGGTGGGCTTTCTTTAAAAGGTCTTTAATTTCTTCGGCTGCACATAGCTCATTGAACAGTTCTGTTTCTTTTTTATGCAAAGCATCAGATATTTCAGACAAACGTTTTACTGTATCGCGCTCATATTTGCAGACTATTTCCGGCAAAAACGTTGATTTAGCTGTCGCTGCACTGCTTAACTCCCCGGCATAAATAGCTCCGGCGGGGAGGATATTCCTTTTAATAATTTTGTATATCGTTACAGCTTCGATATTGCAGAGCTTACAGTAGTTTTCGAGCCCTATTTCGTATCGGGAAAGCAACTCGGAGTGCGAAAACACCTTATGCTGCTCAAAGAGTGCGATGTTTTTGTCTATAATCATGTACGGTAATGCATCAGGTGTTGTTTTAAGGTTTAATAATCCGCGTTTTTTCGCTTCGGATACCCACTTTTCGCCGTAGCTGTTGCCGTTAAACAGTATATGCTTGTGTTCTTTAATTGTCTTTTTTATAATTCTATAAAGTGCTGTGTTAAAATCATCTACCCCTTCAAGCTCATCAGCGAACACCCGCAATGATTCCGCTACTATTGTATTGAGAATTGTATTCGCTTTGGCAATAGACATTTTTGAGCCGACCATACGAAATTCGAATTTATTGCCCGTAAATGCAAATGGTGATGTTCTGTTGCGGTCAGCGGTATCTTTCGGAAAGCTCGGCAGTACAGTTTCGCCTATCTTCATCATATCTTCTTTATTGCCGGCATCATAGTGGATATCATTTTCTATTGCTTCAAGTATCGCATAAATCTCGTCACCAACAAAGACAGAGATAATAGCAGGGGGGGCTTCACCGCTTCCGAGACGGCAGTCGTTGCCTGCACTGGCTGTGGATATTCGTAGTAAATCCTGATATTCATCAACAGCTTTTATAACAGCTATCAGGAATAACAAAAACTGCGCGTTATCGTGAGGTGTCGCACCCGGATCAAGTAGGTTTACTCCATCGCCTGTTGCAAGTGACCAGTTGTTATGCTTACCGCTTCCGTTAATGCCGTCAAACGGCTTTTCGTGTAAGGTGCAAATCATTCCATGGTCTTTTGCAATGCTTTGCATGATTTCCATAATGAGTTGATTGTGGTCTGTTGCCAGGTTTGACGTTGTATATACAGCGGCTAGTTCATGCTGGGCAGGAGCAGATTCATTGTGCTCGGTCTTTGCAGGAACTCCGAGTTTCCAGAGTTCTTCGTCAAGAGCCTTCATATATGCCGATACTCTCGGTTTTATTGCTCCGTAGTATTGGTCGTCGAGTTCTTGCCCTTTTGGTGATTTTGCACCAAAAAGCGTGCGTCCCGTATACATTAGATCCTTTCGCTCTTCAAACATTTTTTTATCAATCAAGAAATATTCCTGCTCTGCGCCAACCATAGGCTTAACCGTTGTTACATCAGTGTTTCCAAATAAACGCAGTATGCGGAGTGCTTGTTTGCCGATAGCCTGCATTGAACGGAGCAACGGTGTTTTTTCGTCCAGAGCTTCTCCGCCGTACGAGCAGAATGCCGTTGGTATATATAGTGTATTGCTGCGAACAAATGCAAATGAGGTCGGATCCCATGCTGTGTAACCGCGCGCTTCAAAGGTTGCACGAAGACCACCCGACGGGAAGCTTGAAGCATCAGCTTCGCCGGATACGAGCGCACTGCCGGAAAATTCCATGATAGCCCTTCCGTCGCCTGTTGGGGATATAAAGCTGTCATGTTTTTCCGCAGTTATGCCCGTCATCGGTTGAAACCAATGAGTGTAATGTGTAGCTCCAAGTTCAATTGCCCAATCTTTCATAACTTTTGCGACTGCATCGGCAACAATGACATCAAGCTTGCTGCCATCTTGAATCGTTTTATTAAGTGCATCATAGATGTTAGCAGGCAAGCGATGCTTCATAACATGGTCGCTAAAGACCATCATCCCGTACATTTGCGGCAGCTTGTTCATACCAGTTACCATCCTTTGTATAAGTTGAAATTAGAGTTTCTCGTCAATGAATCCTTTTTTTGTCAGTCGCTTGATATACTTAAAACCGCAGGATTTGACAAGTTCCCGCATTTCATCAAATTTATAGTACAGCGACTCTGCATCATGGCTGTCACTTGAGAGAATCACTTCGCCGCCGCGTTTTTGCAGTTCTTTTAACAAATGTACCGCCGGATAAGGTGCCGATAAGCCTCGCCGATACATTGCGCCTGTATTTATCTCAAAAATTTTGCATTCCTTAATTACTCGTTCCATAGCACTGATAGCCGCACTTATATATCTCGGGTGCATTTCATCGAACATGCTGCCATCATCATTATTCTTCGCAATTAGATCAAAGTGTCCAATTATATCCGCACCGGTTTTTGAGACAACATTCGCAACGGTTTCGTAGTAAGATTCCGCCATAGCATAATAATCTCTGTTAAAGTGCATCGCAGCCATTTTATGCAAATGCTTTGCAGGCCCGTCAACGGTGATGTATATGCCACCCTTTTCAACATGATGCACTGCGCCGATAACATAATCTAACCCCTTAGGTCTCTTGTCTGTGAAATAATCCATCTCTAAGCCAAGATAAACTTCAAACGAATCTTTGTATTTTTCTTTAAGAGCGTTGACCTCAATGATATAAGCCGGTGTATCTTCAAGCTTCATTGAATACTCAGGATCAAACGGAACAAACGAGTGCTCGGAAAATCCAATCGAACCTCCGCCTTTTTTTATTGCGGCAATAATCATTTCTTCGGCGGATAATGTCCCGTCACAATAAGTCGTATGCGTATGTAAGCTTTGATAACCCTTAATCAATTAATATTCTCCATATTTCTACATTATCATTTCCCCAACATCACCCGCCGCCTGTGGCGGTATCTTCTTCGGGAAGAGGGCATCCTTCTACCCCAATATGTCGTGAAGCCAGTTCCCGTTTCACATCTTCAAGGGTGATACCCATTTCTGTCATCAACACCAATGCATGATATGTCAAATCCGCGAGCTCGTAGATAGTTTCGGCTTTGTCATCTGATTTTGCGGCGATTATTACCTCGGTTGTTTCTTCGCCAAGTTTTTTTAGTATTTTATCAAGCCCCTTTTCAAAGAGGTATGTTGTATAAGAGCCGGGCTTTTTATTTTCTTTCCGGTCTTCGACTATTTCATGTAATGTATTGAGGGAAAACGGCTTTGTTGCTGTTGCACTGTCTGTTTCGCTATTCGTTGCTCTATCTGCCGATCTATCTCTATTACTACCTGCGTCGGCGACATAGAGGTCTTCAAAGAAGCACGATTCCGCTCCTGTATGACAAGCGGGGCCATCTTTTTTTACTGTCACTACAAGCGAATCCTTATCACAATCGGCTCTAATGCTTACAATATGTTGAATATTACCTGATGTTTTGCCTTTTTGCCAAATCTCATTGCGGGAACGTGACCAAAAAAACGTTCTTCCTTCATCAATGCTGATGTTCAAGCTTTTCTCATTCATATATGCAAGCATAAGAACATCGCCCGATTCAGCATCAACCACCACGGCGGGAATAAGCCCGTCTTTATCAAACTTTAGTTCAGAAATTTCAATCATTTTTGTTCTCCATTGTTTCCGTCATTCTGCGCGTAGTCGCAGAATCTATTGCGGTGTGTAGGTATTCTGTCGGACAAATAATATAATTGCGACATGGATTCTGCGACTACGCGCAGAATGACGAGAGCATGCACCTCGTGATTGGCAACCCATAGTTTTCAATTTTCTACTTGTATTCCGTCTCCCGGCCTAATCATGCCACCCTGCAGTACAGAAGCGAATATCCCCTCGCGAGGCATGACACACTCGCCTGTTTGCTGTTTTATTGCACATCCCTCGTTATGGCATTCCTTACCGATTTGCGTCACCTCAAGGATAGTTTCGCCAATAAACAACTTTGTCCCAATTGGAAGCTCATGAAGACATATTCCGCTTGTAAGTATGTTCTCTGCAAAGACGCCCGCTTCAAGATCCGATATCTTACTGCGCAGCCTGTCGGTGCTCTCTACAGCAAGCAAACTAACCTGCCTATGTCCCTCGCCTGCATGAGCATCACCCTCTATACCATAATCTGCCTTAACATATACATCGGGAACAGATGTCTTAGTGATACCCTTAATATTACTGATACATACCGCAATAACAGAAGTCATACAAAATTCTTACCATCAAAATCTAAACAGTTCGGAACTGTTTTACAAAACCTATGCAAAGCAACACATTCCTTACACTTGTCAAACCATTCGCAATCGGTTTCCGGACATTCACATATCAGATTGTTTTTGTCTGCTAACACTTCATACGGATTAAATTTACTTTCCATTTTCAACTTTCAACTTTCAATTCTATAGTCCCCCGATACCCCGCCTGTTTTACTTAATAACCGAATGTCGCTTATCTTAATATCTTTTTGTACGGCTTTGCACATATCGTAGATTGTGAGCGCAGCAACGGTAACTGCAGTGAGTGCTTCCATCTCAACACCCGTTTCTCCTTTGCAGCGGATCGTTGCGGTTATTTCTATCGCGTTTCGCTCTTCGTCGGGATCGAACGAAATATCAGCACCTGTTATAGCTATGGGATGGCACATCGGGATAATTTCCGAAGTCTTTTTTGCAGCCATTATCCCTGCAACTTGTGCAACCGCAAGAACATCACCTTTTTTCATCTTGTTGCACATAATTAAATCAAAAACTTCGGGATTAACAAAGACCGTCCCGCCCGCAACCGCTGTGCGAAGTGTAGAAAACTTGCCGCTTACATTAACCATTATAGCACGTCCATCACCATTAAAATGTGAAAAATCCTCCATATAAACTCCCTCGCTATATTTTGTCTACTCTAGCACAAGACAGGGGGACAGGTCAACTGTCTTGTCCTTGTGTTTGTAGGGAAACAGTGTTTGATGCATGGACAAGACAGTTGACCTGTCCCCCTGTCTTGTATATACTATATCAAGAAACTGAAGGAAAAAGGAAGGAATTATCATATGTTATCACAAAAAATAAAGGATAAAGCAATCAAGCTGGGTTACACAGCGTGCGGGATTATTCCTGCCGATCCGTTTGACGAGTATGTAAATGAGCTTGAAAAACGCTCCGGATTATTCCCGGAATCAAAGAAATACTACGACAGTTACCGCAACTTTTATGACCTTCCGGATAACGGCAAATCGATTATTGTATGCACACAGAGATACAATAAGTACCAAGTGCCAAAGGATGTTGAAGCTTATTATGGAAAAATGTACCTGTTTGACAATCGAATAGACTACACAGAGGAGCATCGTGTTAACACCGAATTCGAAGCCTACATAAAGACGCTTGGATTCAACATTCTCGAAGCCACTGTACCGGCAAGGTGGGCAGGTGTCAGAGCAGGCTTGGGTAAATTCGGACGGAATAATTTTCTGTATGATGATAAGCATGGTTCATTTATTATAATAGAAGCATGGGTTGTCGATACGGAGCTGGAATATGATGTCACACCGGAGAATATTTATTTATCCGTATGTAACGACAACTGCCACAAATGCATTGACGCATGCCCTACCAAGGCGTTATCAGGCAAGCTGTTGATGGATGCCGGAAAATGCATTTGCCGCGTTCAGTTTGATGAGAAAGACGCGTTAAGCGATATCATTAGAGAGCAGATGGGTGTGTGGATTTACGGCTGCGATGCATGTCAGGATGTATGCCCGATGAACAAAGGCAAGTTCACGGAATTCACGGAATATCCGCTTCTTTCGGAGTTTGAAGAGTTTATGACGCCGGAGAGTATCTTGAGCATGGATGAAGATACATACAAAAATGTCCTCAACCCGCGATTCTGGTACGCAGGCGAAGAAAATCTATGGTTGTGGAAATGCAACGCCCTCAGATGCATGATAAACTCAGGCGACAGCAAGTATAATAATCTTATCAAGCAAAACTGTGATAATGCAGATGATAGAATAAAGGCTATAGCCGAGTGGGGTTGCAAAAAGCTTGGTATATGAGGTGTTATAGAATAACACGTTTTTTCAGACGAGGGAGGTAGGCATGAAAAGAGTATATCTAATTTTCCTTATTTTCATATTTTTTGCATTATCAGCCTGCGTTCAAAACGGAGGCATAACAGACAATGTTGAAGTTACTATCGGTACTTCAGACAGATTCAGCACTGCGGAAATCGAAAGTGCCGTAGATAGAGTGATAAGAAAATTCGCCGCCGATTTTGTCGGCTGTGAGCTGTTGCAATTATGGTATGATGAGGATGAATCAAACTTCAATGTTGATTCATATATGCAAAGTGGGCGAGGCAGTGTAAATGGAGTAGAAAGAGAGAATGTTATTGTTTTGCATTCTAATTTTTACGTAGATTCTTCAGGCGGTGACGGTAGTTTTAACCCAAATGAAACTTACTATAACTGGAGCTGGATTCTCATCAGAGACCGCGCTAACGGCACATGGCGTGTAGACGATTGGGGGTATTAACCGCCGATTTCATTCATATTCCTTGGGGGAGACGATTCCATAAACTTATGCTTCTTCGGCTTTCCATATATTGCATCCCGTATAACCCGCTCCAAATCCGCACCGTGTAATCCCCTCAGATTTATTTCATCGACGGAATGCAAGCATGGCTTGAGCTTACCTTCGGCTGTTATGCGTATTCTGTTGCATGTCGGGCAGAAGTGTGAGCTTATCGGTCTGATAAGACCGACCGTACCCAACCCGTCGGGTAACATATATTGTTTTGACACGCCATCTGTGCCTGCTTCCTTCAGATCCGGAGCAAGTTTTAGAATGTTTTGTGCGCTAACAAACCTGCTGCTTGCCCAGTCTGCACATTCGCCTATCGGCATTAGCTCTATGAAACGCACATCAAGCTTGTACTTGCGTGTTAAATCGAGTAAATCAAGAATATCGTCGTCATTGACGCCGCCTATAAGCACGGCGTTTACTTTGATTGCGTCAAAGTCGGTTTCAAGCGCAACCCGCAACCCGATAAGAGCCTCATCCAAAGCATTGTCTCTTGTGATTTCGTTGTATGTCGCATGTCTGAGCGAATCAAGGCTGATATTTATGCGGTTCACCCCTGCGGTTTTTAATTCATCCGCAAACTTCGGCATGAGAATCCCGTTTGTTGTCAGGCAGACCTCGGAAATGCCCTTCGTCCCCGCCACTCTTTTGCATATCTCAATTATTCCGCGACGCACAAGAGGCTCACCCCCTGTAATGCGAACCTTGTTAATACCGCATGCCGAACATGCCTGCACAACATCAGCAATCTCTTCAACAGAGAGTATATCCTCATGCCGAAGCCTTGCAACGCCTGATTCAGGCATACAGTAAATACAACGCAGGTTACACTTATCCGTAACCGACAAACGAAGGTAATGAACATCTCTTTTAAATTGATCTAACATAGTATCAATAAAACTATCACTTCAATAGTTCTCTGTCAAGACAGATGAACCGTCCCCCTGTCTTGGTCCCCCTGTCTTGATGGATTGCCACACCGTCTGCGGACGGTTCGCAATGACGGGAAGTAAAACTTTTTTGTAAAACTTTTTACAACTTTGTCTGGTAATTTCAATGAAAATGTGATATACTATGTTACTATTTGTAACTTTCTAGCGCATATTACATCTAGTATATCTCATAGTAAAGGTGAGTTCCCGTGCTCGAAATTCTTTCCCCTGCGGGTAATCCCGAGGGTGTTGTCGCAGCCGTTCAAAACGGAGCCGACGCTGTATATCTTGGTTTTTATGAGTTTAATGCA
>Ga0123353_10000592_pt1 | contig 44307 bp, 39 predicted proteins | sample TergutLab28metaG_3_FD_92763 | JGI IMG/M metagenome (GOLD analysis project Ga0123353, IMG submission 92763) | Labiotermes labralis P3 segment gut microbial communities from Petit-Saut dam, French Guiana - Lab288 P3 | ecosystem: Host-associated > Arthropoda: Insects > Digestive system > Gut ... | reverse complement strand
TTTGTCTCTGACCTATTGTGTAATGGTAGCACTACAGATTTTGGTTCTGTCTGTCGAGGTTCGAATCCTCGTAGGTCAACAAAAAAGTTCTTCTTATTTCATGTAGGATATTGCAAACCAAGTATATTTATAGTTTAGCCAAATATCTATGAAAGTTTTTTCCAAGAACGTAAGGTTTTGGTACTCTTCTCTATCTCTGATGTCCTCGATGCCTGTCACTATTTTGATTCCATTCTTATCGCGATACGTACGTTTTCCATCGGATTCGGATTCGAATTTGTAGCGCTCTTCACAATACCCTCTTGCAGCGTCACAGGCTTTGGCGTCAGTATCATCAAATGCCAGAAAACAGTAATTCATACCTGACGCACCAAAGAAGTAGATACAGTACTGAAGTCCACTACCTGACTCTCCATCATAGATAAGGGCAAAGCCTCCGGTGGAAGTGGAAATCTCATTTTTCACACGATTCTCCGCTTTTTCAATATCTGACAATGACGAGCCAAAAAGGAGTTCAGGTTCTCTCCAAGCGCCATACACAGGAAAGACCGAAACGGTACAAATGGCGTAGATACCTCCGGGAATTTCAACTCGAATGGTAGTTGTGCCTATTCTTTGCGCCTCAACACGCCCGGACTGGTTAACGGTGGCTACCCATTCATCGCTGCTTGACCAATGGTACGAAGCGGGAGGTATCGCCTGAGTGGGGAGATGGAAGATGCCAAGGGTAAATATCTCACCATGTTCCATAAACAACGATTCCCTCTCTAAGACGATTGAAGATATCATCGGGGTAACAACGATCTGACACGTACTTGATAGCGTTCCGTTCTTTAGCTTAACGGTGATGTTGCACGACCCGTCTCCAATGGCAGTCACCTTTCCATACGCATCCACAGTAGCCACACTTTCTCGGTCGGAAGACCACTCCACCTCCTTATCGGTTGCGTTGGAAGGCTCTATTCGATATGTCAGTGTAACTTCATCTTTTACAGTCATCGCAATCGATGTTTGGTCTAACCGAATACCGGTGGTTGGAACTGTCAAAACAGTTATGGTACAACTTGTTGAAATGGTCGGGTCTGTCTCTTCAATGAGGGTGATCGTGGTGGTCCCTACGCCCACGCCGGTTACTTTACCCTCCTGAGAGACCGTGGCGATGTTGGGATTTTCGGAAGACCACAAGGGAAATTCCAAAATTGCACCTGAAGGGGAGATGGTATAGGTCAGAAACGTTTCATCACCACAAAATATAGTTACCTCCTCAATGGTGAAGGCAATATCGACAACCAACTCTACCACTACTACACAGATTGCCCGAATGTGCGGATTATCTCGGTCGGTAAAGATGATTTCCACAACACCCTGACTCAACGCTACTACCTTTCCATCCTGATCCACTGTGGCAATATTGAGGTTTCCCGAAGACCAAAAGGGATCGCCCAATTCAGCGCCCTCAGGAAAGACGGTATAGGAGAGGGTCTCCTCCTGAAAATAGCGCATGGTGAGTTGTTCTCTACTCAGTAAGACGTATCGGGGACTTTTTTTGGATACAGTAATGGCGCACGTGGCCTGAATTTCGGGTCTCTCTGCATCATAAAGAGTGACAGTCGCTTCACCCGGAGTCACCGCCGTGACCGTACCCTCCTGATTGATTATCGCCACCTCTTCATCTGATGATTTCCATGTGGCAGCCATGAGGATAGATCCATTGGGAAGAAGCGTGAATGAGAGAAGATCGGTCTCCTCCTCCTCTATATGGATAGCGGTTTTATCGAGCGTGATTTGGGTGGCTAATTGTTTGGCAACGGTTACAGCGCAGGAAGCAGATAATGATGTCTCGGGAGAGATTACGGCAGCGATGGTAATGGTGGCGCTTCCTTCGCCCACTGCGGTGAGTAATCCGGTAGTTGATATGGTGGCCACTTCACTGTTGGAGGATGACCACTGAATCGTTGGGGCAGGCAAATCATCCGGTTCGTGTGTTGTTGTAAATGCGTATGTGTCTGTGATACGTATCTCTAATGTGCTTTTATCTAAATAAATGGCCGTGACTTCTCTCTCTGGTTCCTTAGGTTTTTCCTCTTCCTCTTCTTTTTCCTTATGGCATCCCGCGAAGAGCAGAATGGTCAAAAAACTTAATAATAACTTATTCATATTTAAATGTTTAAATTGATGCTTCCCAAAAAAAAGAAAAGTCGGCCCTTAAAGTATTGCAGACCGACTCCTCTTCCTATAACCTAAACCTATACCGCATAGACGCAAAATATGGGCAAAAAGTTGCATGGAGTGGAAAAAAAATTTCATTATTCTGCAAAAATATATACGAGTACGTGATTTTCAATGATTTCATAATTTAATAAATGTGTGGAGATGGCCGTTTTCATGCCGTTCCCTTGGATTTTATGAAAAAAACGCGCAAATAATGTGCCGAATTTCTGAGGCGTGAAGGGTTCAATCTCCATTTGCCGCGCAAAATCGACTCCCTCCTGAGAAATACATTTATAGAGGGCCTCTTTGGCGCACCATAAGATTGCCAACTGAGCCGTGCGCATATCCACCTGAAGGTGGTGGGCTGCGGCAGGGAAAGGGCTGGCTTCGGCGGGGAAAGGGCTGGCCTCGCACAGGTAAGAACGTTCGCGGTCAGAGAGCGCCCTTTGGGCTACTGCGGAGAAATTGCGATCTAAAGACTCAATGTCAACACCAACGCGCATCTGAGGGTGAGTCAACACTACCACAAAACGATGTGTGTGGGCAATGGAAACGTGCACACGTGCGGTGTCCATACAATCGTGCGCACGTGCAGTGTCCATACAATCTGATTTTTTGTGCAAAAAAGGTTGTCCGTTGGGGTAGTGGTCTAAAAATACGCCTGATCCAAAGATTTCCTTAAGCAATAGTTGAACTGTTAAGCGCTCTTTTCGGCGTTTTTCGCTCTTTATTCCGGCAACGATTGTAGGTGCATTGGGGAGAAGGGCTTCCAATTCAGACTCCATCTCGGTTTGCTCCCAAATCGCCATCACGCCAACGTCATTCACTATTTTCTTGTCATACAAACTCATAGGGTATGATACGGAATGGTAAAAAAATATTTTTCTTCCATAAAGGCAGGGTGGTAGGAGTTCTTTGCCGTTCTAAGCCCGTCGTCCCCCGCATCGTCTTCCCGATTGACGTAGGTAAAAGAGGCAGCGTTGTGGCGGATAAATTCGCGGTTGATCATTTGATATGCACCCCTGAATTGGGGAAACGCTTTCTCTACGTGCACAATATAGGTGTCCGAATTAAGAGGCTCCCCTATGGTAAAGGCCACCACTTTGCCCGCTACCCGAAGCAAAGCGCCCTCCAAACGCAGCGCTTCAAAGTGGCGAAGCCCCATCTCAACAGCACACGATTCGTCGTTAAGGGATTGATTATAATTGTGGCGCGAACGATTGCGGGCGGAGGACGTCTCATCGCGGATGGAAAGCGTCTCGTCACGTACGGAGGGCGTCTCATCGCTGTAGTCACGGGCGGAGGGCATCTCCTCGCGGGTAAAGGACGTTTCCTCGCGGGCAAAGGACATCTCACCGTAGGCGGAGGGCGTCTCGTCACGGGTAGAGGGCATTTCATGGCTGTCGTCGCGGATGGAAAGCGTCTCGTCACGTACGGAGGGCGTCTCATCGCTGTAGTCACGGGCAGAGCGCATCTCATCGCTGTCGTCACGGACGGAGGGCGTCTCATCGCTGTAGTCACGGACGGAGGGCATCTCATCGCTGTAGTCACGGGCGGAGGGCATCTCCTCGCGGGCCGGGAGTGTCCTGTTGCAGGTACATCCCATCTGTTGGCTCCAAAGTGTGTTCATTTCGATACACTCCGCCAGATTCTGCGGGGTGATTGTCTCGTATTGCCAATCGGGCAGCTCAGCAAAGCGAGCGATGTGGTTTCGCTTAGTCTGGTAGTGCTTTCCGTGCAGGAACGTCAAATCTTCCACCTTATAAATATAGTCCCAACTGTTGCGTTCGGACGTCACCTCAAAGAGACCGGTGGGATAGAGTTGCTGCAATATGGTTGCCTTTTCTGCCCCCACCACTGCCATCCGAAAGTCGCGCCGCTCCTGAAAGGAATCATTCATTAATTTATCTATCAATGACTTAACATCTCCTGTGCCTCCGGGGAAAATATCGTAAGGCCCCCCCCCGTCGTCTGCGCGAAACAGTAGAAAGTCGTTCCACCGTGCAATACGGGTACCATACACAACCCTCCACACAAAAATATTGGTGAAACAGTACTCTGTTCCACGGTAGTCAGAGAGGCGTAAAAGGCTATCTACCCACTCTTTGTCGGATATTTCAGCCTCTTTGTACTCGATCATTTCACTTTAATTGAAAAACTGCGTTACCAAAAAACTTGTGCTCAAAATCCTGATTTACTCCTGAAGCCAACGGTTCAACGTCTCTACCACCTGATCCCTCATCTGCTGAGGCAGGTTCCCGATTCGGGCGCGATGAGACCCCTTGGGTGCCACAACGTAGAGCATATTCGACTTTTGCAGATCGGGCGCGGCAGGAGCAAACCACGGGTCGTACTCCCCATAGACAAAGATAAATTTATCGTCTGAAACGTTTAAAAAACGGATAATACGGTTATAGAGCGTTGAATCAAACTCTATGTCAACTCCCTCAGGTAAAAAGATTTTGGATAGATAACCCTTGGCGTCCTCCAATTTTAACAAACCTTTAAAGGGTTCGGTATCGTAGCCATAATAGCCCAACTCTTTAGCAGCCTGAACAAAAAATGGTGTGGCATTCGATTCCGCTTCAAAGTAGTCGGGACTGCTAATCCGGTTCCAATGGGTAAAGAGCGTCTCGTCGTCCGCCTCAATATCGGGAACCATTCTAATGGGCGTTCCATATTGCCAAAAAGCAAAGGGATATTCCAATACACAAAAATCATACACCTGCTCCAAAGGGATGCGGAACTTCAACTCTTTCGCTTTGCAAAACTCTTCAAAGAGCGGCATGATGCGATCTCTACGCTTTAACAACTCATGCTGAAATGCCAATAGAGTTGCCCGATCTTCCGGCGTACCCACCATTTCCCGCAAAAAAGGCTCATGGCGACCATCCTCCACACCCCGACAGAGCGGACCCACATACGGGATGCTGATGTCCACGTCGTTCGGGAAAAAGGTGCGGTAGATCATGGTCGTCTGCCCTCCTTTACTGATGCCGGTTGACAACCACTTTTGACTATAAATGGTTCGCATCATCCGGTTTACGCGGTGCAAATCATTCGCCGAATTTTCTGCCGTAAGGTAGTCCCAATTCAACGGCTCAGGAGTCGATTCCAAAAAGTAACGATGCTCCACTACAATCAGGTTGGCATTCAGCAGCCGCGCCACTTCATCAATGTACCTTGACGAAGCCGCATACGCAGCGCCATACCCCTCCGTCACCATTACCGTAGGGCGATCTTCTCCCGCGTGCATCACATAGACGCGCTGAGAAAAAGTGCCAATCTCGGGTTGATTATGGTCAACAGGCTGCTGCACAAAGAGTAGATACTTTTCCTCAAAATACTCAGATTTAAGCGTTTCCACCTTTTGAACCTCAGGAAAAGCCTCCAAGGCGAGCCGGAGTGGGGTTTGGGCCGACAGGGAAAATAGCGCAAAAAGTAACGTTGCTGAAATCAACAGATTGCAAATGTTTTTATGTTTCATAATCATACGATATTATAACAACGCCGCAAAGGTATTTAAAAAGTGGCATACATACGCGCAAGCGTGCAAAAATCGCTACCTTTGCACCATAAATAGTATTTGCAGATGAAAAATTTTATCGAAGAACTTACGTGGCGGGGGTTGTTGCATGACGTGATGCCCGGAACTGAGGATCAGTTGAAGAGAGAGATGACTGCGGCATATATTGGGTTTGATCCCACCGCCGACTCCCTTCATATTGGACACCTGACTACGGTAATGTTGCTAAAGCACTTTCAGCTGTGCGGGCATAAGCCTGTGGTGTTGGTGGGCGGAGCCACAGGAATGATTGGGGATCCATCGGGAAAATCAAGCGAGCGAAACTTGCTGGATGAAAAAACGTTACATCACAATCAGGAGGCAATCAAAAAACAGTTTGCCCTCTTTCTTGACTTTGACTCAGACGCTCCAAACGCCGCCGTGATGGTGAACAACTACGACTGGATGAAGGATTATACCTTTTTAGATTTTACACGCGATATTGGCAAACATATCACGGTCAATTATATGATGAGTAAGGACTCCGTCAAAAAGCGTATTTCGGGAGAGGAGCGCGAGGGGATGTCCTTTACTGAATTTACCTATCAGTTGGTGCAGGGGTACGACTATCTCTATCTCTATGAGCACCTGAATTGCAAGTTACAGATGGGTGGAAGCGACCAGTGGGGCAACATCACCACCGGATCGGAGTTGATTCGCCGCAAAATGGGGGGCGAATGTTTTGCCCTCACCTGTCCGTTGATTACCAAAGCCGACGGAGGAAAGTTTGGCAAAACCGAGCAGGGGAATGTGTGGATAGACCCCCGCTATACCACACCCTACACTTTTTACCAATTTTGGCTGAATGTCTCTGACGAAGACGCTGCAAAATATATCAAGATTTTTACCCTCCTGTCGAAAGAGCAGGTTGAAAACGCCATTGCCCAACACCTGACAGCACCCCACGAGCGTCATTTACAAAAGATGCTTGCCCAAGAGGTTACCTGCATGGTGCATGGAAAAGAGGAGTTTGAAAAAGCAGTTGATGCTTCGCGGATTCTCTTTGGTCAGGGCACCTCCGATATGCTCAGAGGGTTTGATGAGGCCACTTTTTTGTCGGTGTTTGATGGGGTGCCACAATTTGACATTTCCGCCTCCAACCTCCCCTCAGACGTAATTGAGTTGCTTGCCGTCAAAACTGCCATCTTCCCATCCAAGGGAGAGTGTCGTAAAATGATTCAGGGCGGGGGAGTTAGCCTCAACAAAGAGAAAGTAACGACAACCGACCGGTTTGTTGACCTCTCGATGCTTTTGCAGGGGAAATACCTTTTGGTACAGAAGGGAAAAAAGAACTACTCTATTATCAAAATCAATCATTAACACCATGGAACAACAGGAGAGCACCCGCCAGCGAAGGGTGGGACGTCAGTTGCAACGCGATCTGGCAGAGATTATTCAACAACAAGGAATGAACGTCTATCACGGCGCTATGATTACCGTAACTTCGGTACGAATGAGTCCCGACTTAGCATTGGCCAAAATCCGGATCAGCATCTTCCCCTCCCATCAGGCGGAGGAGGTGCTTGAAATTGTGCATCATCACGTTAAAACCATTCGGGGAGAGCTTGGAAGACGGGTGGCCAAACAGTTGCGGATTGTTCCGGAGCTGCTGTTTCAGTTGGATGATTCGTTGGATTATGTGGAGCGTATTGACGAACTCCTCTCCAAATAATTGGATGTTTACAAAAGATGCACCTTCCCCTATTCATATCCCGCCGTTACCTCTTTGCCAAAAAATCGCACAATGTAATCAACATCATCTCGTGGATTAGCGTGGTGGGGATGATGGTGGGGACGCTTGCATTTATTGTGATTCTTTCTGTGTATAATGGGTTTGACAGTTTGGTGCAGTCGCTCTACAACACCTTTGATTCCGATTTGGTAATCAAACCAAAAACCGGAAAGTACTTAGACGGAGCAGATTGGGTTCTACAACAAATCAAAGACGATCCCTCCATTGCCGCCTATTGTGAGGTTGTAGAGGAGACGGTGGCGTTGCACTACCGCGACCAACCGGTTGTCCCTGCCATTATGAAAGGTGTCGATTCAAACTTTGTGGCGCATAGTCCCATTGTTAACTATTTGATTCAAGGGAATTTTGCATTAAAATTCGGAGAGATTGATCAGGCGGTGCTGGGACGGGGGGTCGCTGCGTCGCTGGGGGTAAACGTTTACTTTATCGATCCACTCTACCTCTACTTTCCCAGCCGCACCGCATCAATCAGTATGCTCAATCCGCAAGCCTCTCTGTTGAAAGAGCGCCTCTTCCCCGCAGGCATCTTCTCGGTTCAACAAAACTTTGACGACAAATATATCTTTGTCCCGCTCTCATTGGCTCGAAACATCATGGAATACACTTCAGAGGCGAGTTACATTGAACTACGGTTGCACCCCGGCGCACCTCTGAACAAGATTCAAGCCCGTTTCGCCACTCTCCTCGAACCCTATAACTACACCCTGCTCAACCGGTACCAGCAAAACGAGACACTCTATAAAATGATGCGTACCGAAAAGTTGGTGATCACCTTTCTCCTTCTGTTCGTTCTGCTGATAATAGCCTGCAATATATTGGGTTCTATTGCATTACTCGTCATGGAGAAGCGGGAGGACATCGAGACGCTCAAAAGTATGGGCGCCTCCGACAAGTTGATTAAGCGCACCTTTCTCTACGAAGGATTGACCATTGCCTTTTTCGGCACCCTCTCCGGAATGGCGCTGGGGATAGCCTTATGTCTTTTGCAACAACACTTTGGCTTTATCCACATGCCCGGAAACTTTCTTGTTACCGCCTATCCCGTCGAAGTGCGATGGGGCGACATTTTTGCTGTTTTGGGTTCGGTATTGCTCATTGGATATTTAGCCGCACAAATCTCTATCTATTTCTTTATCCTCCCGCCTACCTCAAAATCTTCGACTGCAGCCCCGAAACCAAATTAAAATCGTGGGAGTGCGATGGTGATGTGAAAATATTGTGGTGTTAACAGAGGGATTTTATAGCCCGCTTAGATTGCTCTTTGGAGTCAAAGATGCCATATAGCGCAGAGCCACTGCCGCTTAGGGAGGCGTACACGGCGCCTGATGCGTATAATTCCTCTTTATACTTTTTTAAGATGGGGTATTCGAGGAAGAGTACCGCCTCAAAATCGTTAACAACGCACTCTTTCCACGTGCTGATGGGCTGAGAAAGCGCCTCATGCAATGAACAGGGGTGTTGAGGTGTTGAACGCGCTTGTTGCGATGAGGTTGTGCCCAATGACTCACAGTGCAAAGGGGTTGTGCCCAATGACTCACAGCGCGATGAGGTTGTACGGTGCGCCTCTGCCATTGCGTAGGCTTGTGCTGTTGAAATAAAAAAATCCGGCTTATATACAGCAATATGGAAGCCGGAAAGATCCAAAGGGATGGGGCTGATTTGCTCCCCTCTTCCTGTGGCAAGGGCGGGGCGTTTGTACAGCATGGCGGGGCAGTCCGATCCAAGACGAGCAGCATATTTCTCTAAATCCAATTCGTTCATGCCAAGCGAGAAATAGTCATTTAACAACCTTAACGTATATGCTCCGTCTGATGAACCGCCCCCCAAACCGCTGCCAACCGGAATCTGCTTGCACAAATGCAACTGTACCGGCGGCAAACCAAAGTCAACTTGTAACATATTGTATGCTTTCATACAAAGATTATCTTCCAAAGCGCCCCCCACCGACAAGCCATATAGAGACAACTGCGGCGCTTGAGATGGTTTAATCTCCAAAATATCACATAATTCCTCAACAGGATAGATCACGGTCTCAATTTCATGGAAACCATCCCCACGCTTCCCTTTTATCCGAAGCCCCAAATTTATCTTTGCATGAGGATAAACAATCATACCCCTGAAAACTATTAAACTATCAAATTATCCACACTTAGAATCCCCACAATTCTTGCAAGTAAGACACCCCTCCTGATAGACCAACTCCTGAGAGCCGCATTTGAGGCACGTCTGTCCCGACTTCCCGTTGGCGCCATCTGGAATATAACGCCTCAATGCCCTTTCCACTCCGTTTTTCCAAGTATTGATTGTTTCGCTGTCGAGGTTTAGCCCCTGCACCAAGTGTACCACATCTTCGATGGGCATACCGATCCGCAACACACCCGAAATCAACTTGGCGTAGTTCCAATACTCCTTGTTGAACATGTGGGAGATTCCACCTATGGTGTTGGTATATCCAAACCTATCGACATACTGAAAGTCGTAGCGAGAGTTCTCTCCCTCTTTGACCTTTACAATAGACCCCATACTTACCGTTTTGGGAATGGGACGGGTCTCTTCGTCCACCATACCGGTAAAGATTTCGTAGGGGCGTCCGTTGTAAAGGCCCACTAAGGCAATCCACTGTTCATTCCGATTTTTAAAGCGAATCACCTCTCCGTCTAACGCTTTGGGGCGAATACGTGGCAGGGCTTGGGGACCTTCGGTCTTATTATCATTTTTAGAAACAGGCACCATAACCCCGTCTCGAGAGCCATCCCGATAGACCGTAATACCCTTACACCCTGATTCCCACGCCGTTTTATATACTTTTGCAACCAAAGTTTCGTCAATATGATTCGGTAGATTTACCGTAACGCTGATGGAATGGTCCACCCATTTTTGTATCTGTCCCTGCATGGTTACCTTTGCCACCCAATCCACATCGTTGGAGGAGGCTCTATGGTATGGAGATTTTGCCACCAATGCAGCGATCTGCTCATCATTCATCTGTTTCACCTCCGCAATGGGATGGCCATTAATCTCGCACCACACGATGAATTTGTGGTGAAAAACGTAATACTCTTCCCACGTATCGCCTACCTCATCGGTAAAGGTGACATTTGATGTTTTATCGTTGGGATTCACCTTTCTGCGGCGCTTATATACCGGCAGGAATACCGGTTCGATGCCAGATGTCGTTTGGGTCATGATGCTGGTGGTTCCGGTGGGGGCAATGGTGAGCATCGAGATATTCCGGCGGCCAAACCTAAGCATATCTGCGTAGAGATCGGGGTCTTCTTTGCGGATGCGTCCAATCATGGGGTTGTTCTCTTCGCGTTTGGAGTCAAAGATAGGAAAAGCGCCACGCTCTTTGGCCATCACCACAGAGGCGCGATAGGCCTCAACGGCAAGCGTCTTTTGCACCTCTACGGCAAACTGCAACGCCTCCTCTGAACCATAACGCAATCCAAGGGCGGCCAACATATCTCCTTCTGCTGTGATTCCCAATCCGGTACGTCTTCCACCAAGCGATTTCTGGGCAATCTTTTTCCACAAATTTAACTCGACCTCTTTCACATCCTGATCTTCGGGGTCACCCTTTATCTTCTGTATAATCGCCTCAATCTTCTCCATTTCCAAATCTATTAAGTCGTCCATCAGCCTCATGCCCATACCCACGTGTTTATGAAAGAGGTCAAAATCGAAACAAGCCTCTTTGGTAAAGGGATGATTAACGTAACTATATAAATTGATAGCAATTAACCTGCATGAATCGTAGGGACAAAGCGGAATCTCCCCGCAGGGATTGGTACTGATGGTACGGTAGCCCAAGTCGGCGTAACAGTCTGCAACAGACTCCCTCAGGATGGTATCCCAGAAGAGGACGCCCGGTTCGGCAGATTTCCATGCGTTATGGATAATCTTATCCCACAACATAACCGCCTCAATCTCTTTCTGAACCCTTGGTGCTTTGGAATCGACGGGGAATTGCTGGATGTATGGTTTTTTCTGAATTACCGCCCGCATAAATTCATCGTCAATCTTCACCGACACGTTGGCGCCCGTTACCCTGCCCTCTTTCATCTTGGCGTCAATAAAGAACTCGGCATCGGGGTGCTTGATTGAGATCGAGAGCATCAAGGCGCCGCGCCGTCCATCTTGCGCAACTTCACGGGTTGAATTGGAGTAGCGCTCCATAAAGGGCACTACACCGGTGGACGAGAGGGCGCTGTTCAGAACCGGACTCCCACCCGGACGAATGTGCGAAAGGTCGTGCCCCACCCCTCCGCGGCGCTTCATCAACTGCACCTGCTCTTCGTCAACCTGCATAATGCCTCCGTATGAGTCGGCCGGATTATGGTGCCCGATTACAAAACAGTTGGAAAGGGATGCAATCTGGTATTCGTTCCCAACTCCGGTCATGGGACCTCCTTGGGGTACCACGTACTTAAAATCCTTAAATAGGAGAAAGATATCCTCCTCCGAAATCGGATTGGGATAGTTGTTCTCTATTCGCGAAAACTCGGAAGCAAGGCGACGATGCATATCTTCGGGTGTCCGCTCATACAAATTACCAAAGGAGTCCTTCATGGCATACTTGCTAATCCAGCTCTTGGCAGCCAAATGGTCTCCTTTAAAATACCCTTCCGAGGCCGACAAGGCTTCCTCAAAAGAGTATATCTGCTTCTCTTTCTGCACCGAATTCATATTACGTTGATTGAAATAGGAACGCAAGGTACAACCAATAAACGACCCCCAAATGGTGCTTACGGTATTTTTATCAAAAGGATATGAACAACTGAGGAAAGGGTTCAGCAGCAATGCATGGAGCAGTCGCTGCAAGGATTCAGCAGCAATGCATGGAGCAGTCGCCGCATTGAGAGAAGGCGCCGCGCAAGCGGCGCTCCACCAAGTCGAGGAGGCGGTCGCGGAGGGGGGCGATGGAAATTTGTGCCAATACATCGTGAAGGAAAGCGAGTTGCTGCATGATGCGTGCCTCTTTCAGGCTAATGCCGCGGGAGCGGAGGTAAAAGAGCGCCGATTCGTCTAAACGGCCTACAGTGGCGCCGTGGGAACACTTTACGTCGTCAGCATAAATCTCAAGTTGGGGACGGGTGAAGATTTTGCTCTCACGGGTGAGGAGGAGGTTGTGGTTGGCCTGATAAGCTTGCGTCTTTTGGGCGCCGGGCGCAACGTGAATCATCCCCTCGAACAAGGCGCGGGCACGATAGTCCAAAATGCTTTTGAACAATTGGTTGCTGGTGCATTGGGGCGCATGGTGCAGCGCTTTAACATAAAAATCGATTCGCTGTGTTCCATCTGCCAAAGAGAGGCCGTTGGCTTCGCAAGTGGCGCCCGCGTGGTTCAAGTGCATCTCAATGTGGTTCTCCAAGCGCCCTCCGTGCAGGGAAACAAAGGTGCAGCGGAAAAAGGCATCTTGTTCCAAATTAACTTGAAAATCGGAACGGTGTGCAGATTCATTGTGCTCATTCTGCAATACAATCAATTCAAAACGAGCGCCCGCGCCTATATGGATATGGGTTTGCTGCGTGGTGGTAAAGTGGTCAAATGAGAGGGTATGGTCGCACATCAACATCTTCGCCTCCGCGCCCTCCCCTATGATCCATTCGTTGGCAAATGAGAGCGCCTCCCTGTGCTCCGGAGTGCGTACACTGATGAGTTGAATAGGAGATTCGACAATGAGATGGGGCGGCACCACCCACTTGGCGCCCATGCACTTGGTGTCCACACACTTGGTGTCCATACACTTGTTGCCCATATACTTGGTGTCCATGCACTTGGCGCCCATATACTTGTTGTCCATATACTTGTTGTCCATATACTTGTTGTCCATATACTTGGCGCCCATATACTCATTTTGGGACAACCCCTGCTCACGCAATACTTCCTCATTTTGAGATACTCCACCCTCACTCTGCTTCAACACGCCCTCGTCCTGCTGCAATACTCCGTCCACCATGAGCGACTGACGAATCCCCTCTAAAGGGACGCGACATAAGAATTTATGCTTTACAGCGGGAATATAGGAGTACGACTTGCCCATCTTTTGAAACCGTTTCGCTTTCATCAATTGTTGATTAGCCAGTCGTAGCCACGTTCTTCCACCTCCCGCCCCAAGTCGGGACCGGCAGATTTAATAATCTGCCCCTTGTACAAAACGTGTACAATATCGGGCACAATATAGTCGAGCAGCCTCTGGTAGTGGGTAATCACAATGGTTGCATTATCGGGTCTCTTGAGTTTGTTCACTCCGCCCGCCACGACCCGCAAAGCATCCACATCCAATCCGCTGTCAGTCTCATCCAAGATGGCTAATTTCGGCTCAAGCATCGCCATCTGAAAGATTTCGTTCCGCTTCTTCTCGCCTCCCGAAAAGCCCACATTTACCCCGCGACTCGAAAACGAAGGATCCATCTCCACAATCGCCATCTTTTCGCGCATCAGTTTCAAAAAGGCTGCGGCTGACAACGGAGGCAACTGCCGCGCCTTACGCTGTTCATTTACCGCCGCTTTCATAAAATTGACGTTAGAGACGCCCGGAATCTCTATAGGATATTGAAATCCAAGAAAAAGCCCCAAATGCGCACGTTCTTCCGGCGGAAGCGACAAAAGGTTACGCCCCATAAAGGCCACCTCCCCTTTGGTCACAACAAACTGTTCCCGCCCCGCAATCACAGCCGAAAGCGTACTCTTCCCCGACCCATTAGGCCCCATAATCGCATGCACTTCCCCTGCCCTCACCTCCAGATTGATTCCCTTAAGAATCTCCTTATCGTCTATCGAGGCATGTAAATTTTTAATACTTAACATTTTAACCATCAATTATTGACTATTGAACTATTAAACTATTGACTATTGAACTATTAAACTACTGACAACTGAACTATTGGCTACTGAATTATTAAACTATCAACTACTGAATTATCTCTCCACCGGAAGCCGGTAACTTATCATTAGAAATCCTCCTGAACCAGCCCAAAAACCCAAACACCGCCATCACCATATAGGCCGTAGCCACAATGGGTAAAAAGAGCAATCCGCTCCTAAGGTATAGAATAAAATTGGTCACATTGGCCGTCATCCAGCACCCCCAGCACTCCAACTTCTTCTTCGCTGACAACAATTGTGCCGTCAAAAAGGTGACCATTACAAAAGTATCCAAATAAGGTTGTTGCGCCGGTGGAAAGAGCCCCTCGTTCACGATATGCAGGCGACTCAGCACAAAGCCCCAGCAGAGCGCCAGCACCATCCATCCACCCAAATAGAACCCCCGCAACCGCCAACTTAGCAATGTTATCTTCAACTCCTTCTTTGCATCCGCTTCACCCTCCTTGGGATGCGTCCACCGATAGTGGCCATACACATTGAGTGCAAACGAAATAGGTTGTAGCAACATACTCGCATAGAGATGCTTCTGCATGAAGAGGAAAAAGAGCAGCACATTATAGACATACCCCACCCAAAAGTTCTCTTTTCTGGCACGGGTGGCCAAAAAAACGCACGTCAGCCCAATTGCCGCCGAACAAAGATCAATCAACGTTACGCCCCGCGAATCAAGGCTAAACAAAACATTATCTACACTAAACCAATCCATAATCTTCTTTTCTTTCCTGTATGTCGGTAAACTCTATCCACAATTAAAGGCGCAAAGGTACAAAACTGCACGATTAATATCAAATGCAAGCGCGCACCCACAAACGCCTAAAAAATCGAACACAGGATCCTTTAGCAAAACCTATAACAACTGAATCTTCTATTGTTATGAACCAAAAATTATCTTTATCACTGTTTTTTCTATTATTAAAAAAAGTTATACCTTTGCAAAAAAAATATTGTGATATGAATTGGAACAATTTAAGCAATAGCGCCATTATTGAGGAAGTTGGAAAACGATTAAAGGAGTACCGTTTCCAAAGAAAACTAACACAACAAGAACTCGCTGACCAAGCGGGAATTAGTCTATTTTCTGTTACTCAAATCGAGAAAGGAAAGGCAGTGACATTAACTCTATTTTTGTCGGTTTTAAGGGTTTTACGATTGCTTGATAATTTTGAACTACTTATCCCCGAAATCGGAATTTCACCCATTGAATTGTTGAAATTGAGAGGCAAAACACCCAAAAGAGTTAAAAAATCTAAAAAACAGTCCGTGTAATGGAAACGGTAATCAACATAAAACTTTGGAACGAAAACGTTGCGGCTGTTGCTTGGAACAAAGAAAAAGAGTTCGCAACCATAGAGTTTTACCCCGATTTTGCAAAAAACGGTTGGGATATTGCACCGTTACAAATGCCCATCAACGACATTTTGCGTGGCGAGCGCATTTTCAGTTTCCCGGCCAATCGCGGAAAAACCTTTAACGGCTTACCCGCCCTGCTCGCCGACTCATTGCCGGACGACTACGGAAATAGTATCATTGACGAATGGTTTGCAAGCAAAAATATGTTGGTTGAAATTTCGCCACTCGACCGCTTATGTTACATTGGCCATCGTGGAATGGGTGCGCTGGAATTTGAACCGGCAAATACCGACAAAATGCTAAATGAGTCTTCTATTTTGGAAATCAAAGAATTAACAGCGTTAGCAAAGGAGATCTTGAACAAACGGACAGCGTTTCAAATAAATATAAACAACAACAAAGCGATTTATGAAATTTTGCGGGTGGGAACTTCGGCGGGAGGCGCCAAGCCAAAAGCAATTATTGCATACAACGAAACGACAGGCGAAGTGCGGTCGGGACAAGTGCATGCGCCTGAAGGATTTTCATATTGGCTGTTGAAATTTGACGGAATTGAGGGCGGGAAAATCAAAGACAATCCGCCAGGTATTGGAAAAATTGAATATACCTACTATAAAATGGCGACCGATTGCGGAATAAAAATGACCGAATGTCGTTTGTTGCGCGAAGGCAGAAAAGCACACTTTATGACCAAACGTTTTGACCGCACTGAAAAAGGCGAAAAGAAACACACGCAGACTTTTTGTGCAATCGCCAACTTCGACCGCGATGAGCGCTACTCTTACGAACAAATTTTTCAAGTAATTCGACATCTAAATTTATCCTATTCCGAACTTGACCAAATGTACAGACGTATGATTTTCAATGTTTTCACACGCAATCACGATGACCACACAAAAAACCACTCTTTCATCATGGACAAAACCGGAAAATGGTCGCTCTCTCCTGCTTACGACTTATGCTACGCCTATTCACCGTCAGGAAAATGGACAAGCAAGCACCAACTATCGCTCAACGGAAAACGAGACGGTTTTACGGCACAAGACCTGTTACAAGTTGCAGAAAAACAAGATATTAAAAATGCAAAGGAGATAATTGAGCAAATTGGGGACACCGTTTCGCAATGGCGTGTATATGCAAACAGGTACAAGGTTAAGCCCGAATTTATCAACATCATCGAAGAAAACATCTATCCGACGCTCCCTTCCAATGTAATCGAAAGCAATTTCTGCGCCTCCACTGCAAACTCCATCGGCAACTGATTAAGTACCTCCCGTGCATAACCATTCACAATCAACCCCACCGCATCGTCTGTGCTGATTCCGCGTTGACGGCAATAAAAAAGCTGATCTTCCCCGATTTTTGAGGTAGTTGCTTCGTGTTCAATCTGCGCCGTTTCATTTTCACCCTCAATACAGGGGAATGTATGCGCCCCGCATCGATCACCCAATAACAAACTGTCACATTGCGAATAGTTTCGGGCATACTCGGCTCCGGGCATAACCTTTACCAATCCGCGGTAACTGTTTTGTGAGCGTCCGGCAGAGATTCCTTTGCTCACAATGCGGCTGCGCGTATTCTTTCCAATATGTATCATCTTGGTTCCCGTATCGGCTTGCTGGTAGTTGTTGGTCACCGCCACCGAATAAAATTCCGAAGTGCTGTTGTCCCCTTTGAGGATGGTGCTCGGATATTTCCACGTAATGGCCGAGCCGGTCTCTACCTGCGTCCAAAAGAGCCGACTGTGTGTCCCTTTGCATATCCCCCGTTTGGTCACAAAGTTATATATACCTCCTCTACCTGCAGCGTCACCCGGGTACCAATTTTGCACGGTGGAGTATTTCACCTCCGCGTCTTGCATCACCACAATCTCGACCACTGCTGCATGTAATTGACTCTCGTCTCTTTGCGGAGCCGTACACCCCTCTAAATAACTTACGTAACTCCCCTCGTCGGCCACAATGAGGGTACGTTCAAACTGCCCCGTCCCTTTGGCATTGATTCTGAAGTAACTCGACAACTCCATGGGGCAGCGCACCCCTTTTGGAATGTAACAGAATGACCCATCGCTAAATACAGCGCTGTTGAGGGCAGAAAAGAAGTTGTCGCCCACCGGCACCACTGAAGCTAAATATTTGCGCACCAAATCGGGATAGTCGCGCACCGCTTCGCTAAAGGAGCAAAAGATAATCCCCTTTTCGGCCAACGACTCCTTATAGGTGGTCTTCACCGATACGCTGTCGAAGACGGCATCCACAGCCACCCCGCCCAGCACATTTCTTTCGTGCAACGGAATGCCCAATTTTTCAAAAGTGGCTTCCAATTCGGGGTCAATCTCCCTACCGCTCGCCTGAGGCGCAGATTTTGGGGCTGCAAAATAGATAATATCTTGATAGTCTATCTCAGGGATATTTAGTTGCGCCCAAGAGGGCATCGACATCGTCTGCCACTTTTGCAACGCTTTCAGCCTAAATTCAAGCAGCCACTCCGGCTCTTCCTTAATAGACGAAATGATGCGTACCGTCTCTTCATTCAACCCTTTAGGAATAAACTCCTGCTCTAATTGCGTTTCAAAACCGTGCAGATAGTCAGAGGCGGTGATCTCGTGTAATATTTTATCCTGTTCCTTCATGGAGGGGACAAAGGTACAAAACTGTTTTGATTTTTGGGGTATTTATGAATTGTTCAGAAAATGTTTGGGCGTTGAAATAAAGTCGTATATTTGCTGCATAAAGTTATTTTTTATTGTTTTATGACTGAAAAAAGAAACACGAACAAAACCCGTACCCCCATCTCAAAAATAGGTAAGTTTGGGCTTATTGAGCGTATCACCGGCGCATTTACCCACAATGAGAGCGCCACATTGCAGGGCGTTGGCACCGACTGCGCTGCCCTGTTGTACCGCGAACCCGTCACCGTTGCGGCGCAGGCGCTCTTGCTTGAAGGCGTCCATTTTGACCTTATCTATACACCGTTGCAGCATTTGGGCTACAAAGCCGTTGTTCGCGCTATGGGGCAAGTGATGGCAATGAATGCCACGCCGCACCACCTCCTGATTTCGGCGGGACTTTCCAAACGTTTCTTTGTAGAGGATGTTGACCGGCTCTTTAGCGGCGTAGAGACGGCTTGCAACGAATATGGCGTAGAAGTAGCGGGATTGGATTTTGAGTCGTCCTACACCGGACTCACCCTCTCCGTGACTGCAATCGGGGCGTGCGACAGCGCCACTTTAGTAACCCGCACAGGGGGAAACCCCACCGACCTCATCTGCCTCACCGGCAGTGTGGGCGCCGCCTATATGGGGCTTCAACTTCTTGAGCGAGAGAAGGCGCTCTTTAGTTCCGCCCAAAATGCAGAACCACAACTAAAGGGGAAAGAGTACATTTTGCAACGCTACCTCAGGCCCACGCTCCCCAAAGAACTCTTTGCCATCATGAGCCGCGAAGAGATTACGCCCACCTCTATGTACTTTTTAACCAATGGATTGGCGCATGGCGTACTCGCTCTATCCCTTGCATCGGGTTGCGGCGCCAAACTCTATGTCGAAAAGATCCCCATCGCCTCCAAGACGTTTGAGATGGCGCAGGAACTTCATTTTGACGCCCTATTGTGCGCCCTCAACGGCGGAGACGACTATGAGTTTCTCTTTACCGCACCGCTCTCTCATCACCAAACCATTGCACGAGAACTCCCTGTGGACATCATCGGCCACCTCTGCGACTCTTCGCAAGGCACGCTGTTAATGACGCCTGAAGGGAATGGAATAGAGCTGAGCGCCCCCGGGTGGGGGGAGGAGTAGCTTCCGGTTTTCAGGTCTTTAACACCATAGAACGGCCACATCGTCATCGTATCCCCACAAAATGCGCTCACCCCAACTCTTCTCCTTAGTTTGGAGACGACGGTCGAAAATGATGAGGTAGGCGGGTGTGGCGGGGTTGATCTTGTCGCGATAAGTGCGAATCTGTTTCAATCCCTGTTGCAGCACCGCTTCGGGCGTTTGGTATGACCTGAGCAACTTTATCTCTATAATATACCGGGTTCCTTTGTATTCGATAGTTAAGTCCATACGCCCACGTCCTGCGGCGTATTCGCGATCAATGTGTCCGCCACCGTTGAGTACTCTTTGAAGGAAAGCCATCAACAATAGGTGGGGGAACGCTTCGGTGTAGTCCGATTTTGGCTCCCACAAATCTGCATGAAGTCGCCAAAACGACTGAAATTCTCTTAACATTCTGTCCATATCGAGCGATTGATCCGCTCTCTCCCATTCCCATTCGGGCTTTGGAATGGCAAGTTGCTGGCTATAGGTTAGATGACGGGCAATCACTTCACGATAGATGGGATTGGCAATTACAGGAGCTCCATCATCAATAGCCACTAAGCCCAAGTCTATACATATCCGGAATGCTTCACTTTCTGCCAAGCCAGGGTCAGAGTCGCCGGTAAGAATGGCCTGAATAACAGTGCGTATTCCCGGATCTTTCAACCGTATAGCCAGTGCATCCAAATGAGTTTCGCGCGCCAGAATCATCTGTTCGCGTGCCTCCTTAATATGCTCAAATTCAACTGAATTTACACTATCCTGATTCAGAATACGCAGAGTAGCACGTTTAAACAGTGAGTTAACAATCCACGGTTGCCCCTTCGATTGTTCATACACGTAATCCAAAGCCTCTTGGGTTATTTGCTGACCATTCTCGGCGGTGCGTTGGGCAAAAAGGTGCTCAATATCTTCTCGGGTAAAACAGGACATTACCGCAGAATCTTCCTTGATGTTGAATGGCGAGCCTGGATTGGGTGTCACACTCTCTTTAGAGGCTGTAATGTAATCTTTCAAATCGCGCATCCCTACCAATGCAACGGAAACAGGAAATATCCCTATACCGCGAGAAGCAAAGCCACCACGTAACTGGCGCAAAAAACTGATCATGGCGTCCCCTTCTAATACGTCCACCTCGTCAAAGAGTACAATTAAAGGTTTGGGTGCAACAAGTTCTGCCCATTTTTTTAATGTCCTCCGTAAAAGTCCTTCCGGGCCCTCATCTTCAACCAAAGGAATCGGCACTCCCCCCCAGAAGGCATAATCACAAATAGATTTATAAATGACCTTCATCCCATTTTCCCATTCAGGGATTTTCTGACAATCTTCGACACTTACATAACAGGCAATTGCCTGACCTGACGCATTTATTTTACGCATCCAACTCTGAAGAAAAGTGGTCTTACCCGTCTGACGTGGTGCATGAAGTACCCAATAGAGTTTATGGTTAATATAACGGTGCAATTGCGCCCCCACTAAGCGATCCTCCGGTGGAAGCATATAATGGTCGTCGGGGTTACACGGGCCGGTGGTATTGAAAAAGCGGAGAGCAGGGTTCATGGCTTCAATGATGGTTTCGGTGCAAAGGTAGCGAAAAATTTTCGTTTTTATGCACCCATACATGATTCATTTTGTCAATTTCAAAAATAGCATTACTTTTGCAAACTGATAATAGCGTAATTGACTATGTATAGTTCTCAAAAGGAAGCAGACATATTGTTCGAGGTTTATAAAGACAGTCGTACTGTATTTAGAATTAGTGATATAGCAAAATCGAGCGTGATTAAAAATTTTTATCGGACGGTTGTGAAAAAAAATATGTATATTTGCGCCTCAGAACATACACATACGCTCCGTCTTTTTTCTACTCCCTCTTTGCTGTTGTTTGACAATTTTTTAATAACCAATCACTTACAATTAATCATTTTAACTTATTAAAAAAAATACACTTTTAACAATCGTGCTATCATTGGTCTTGACCGTGCCAATGGTTGTCAATGCTTCCACTGCCCAAAGCAGTATTATCTCTATGGAAAGTTCCGCCACTACCATGCTCGAAGAAGACATATTTGTTTTTCTTAAAATAGGAGTAATTATTATGGAGGTATTGCAGGTTGATAACTTATTATACAATATGGATACTGATTTTGTTAAAGACTTATCCATCGATGAGTTAGATGCGTATGAGATATGTATGGCTATTGAAGATGAATTTGATATCGGGTGCTGTTGGTACTGCGACTGGCCGGAGATTAAAACCGTCGGAGATCTGTATAATCTTGTGATATCTCGTTTAAACTGAATCAATACCCGTTAAGCCTTATTTTTCCCGATCCATGCCCAAATCCACCGCTTTCTTTTTATTCCTGTTTTTTCCTTTCGTACTTCTTGCGCAGAAAGCTCAGAGCATTAGCGGGTTAGTAGTAGATGCCGAATCGGGTGCGGAGATGGAGTATGTGACTGTTATTGCTGCCGATCAGCATGGGAAAATGGTTACGGCCTCCATCTCCGATAAGCAGGGAGTATTTTTGCTCTCTTTGTCTAAAAGAGGAAGATATACCCTCCATTTTTCCTTTATGGGCTATACAACAGTGTTGCAGGAGGTCGATTTCCAAGGGGAAAGAATGCACATCCCCACCATTGAACTTCCTAAGCGGAGTTATGAGATAGGGGAGGTGGTGGTCAAGCCTCTAATACGCCGTGAAGTTGACCGGATTGTGTATGATGTAGGCAGAGACCCCGATGCGGCAAAGATGAAGATGATGGAGATTATGGAAAAGATTCCCGAACTTCGAATTAACCCCGGAAATGGCAATCTCATGTATGAATATGAACAGATTAGCAAGATTTTGTTCAGCGGTCATGAAGAGGAGTTGATTTCTACAAGACGTCAGTACCCTATGGAATTTATCAAAGCAAGCGTGATGAGCCAAATTGAGGTAATACTGCCCGGTTCTGCCGAGTACGACAACCAAAAGCCCATCCTCAACATTACCCTGGCGCGACCACTGCCCAACGGAATTGCGTGGGAATTGGCTCCCTCTGTACATACCGCAGAAAACTATCGGGCAGACTTGGATGCAGTCTCCAAAGTCAATGCCATAGGCATCGGTATTAATTACACTGCGGGATTGTCAAGGTCGCCCGAATTGCAAACCGATATGGAGCGAATCAACTTAATCAACGGGAACCGCAGCATAGATCATAACCAAAGCCGGAGTAGAGGAAACAACCACAGCGTAAGAGTAAACCTGTTTCGCCCATTGTTGGATAACAGGATAAAGGTCAACCTCACCGCCCGCACTTCGTTCAGCGAACATAACAGCTATGCCGATAACTACTCCGAGTTGAGAGATGAAGCCGGTTCGCTCTTAAAACGTGCCGAGTCATCTTCACATAGATCCACCACAACTCCCCCAAGGCTGCATGCAGGCGCCTCGCTTAGACACGTCATCAACAATCACAGGAATCACTACACGATTGTGTATGAGTTTTCAGACAGCCGGAATCATCAACTTGGTACCACTGAGATAGGGACGCTACATGATGGGGAGGTTGGCAGAAAATCGGAGGGCAGTACAGGCACCACCCTGCATGTAGCCAACCTTACCTATGCTCATTACCTGTCTTCCGCTACAAAACGTTCTTCGAACTTGCTAAACCTCCATCTTAATTATATAGACAGGATGTATTATAACACAAGCGATTACTATTTCTACGACTATCAACTGAACGACTATGTTGTGGACTTAGGCCGGTTTAACGGACTTAATTATCGCCAGAATATGGCAAATTTTAGGGCGGCAAACAGCGGTAATCTCTTTAAGAACAAACTTAATTATCGTTTGGAGATGAATGTAGAACAGATAAGCAGCAAAGGGACGTTTTTAAGTACCGGCAATACAAAGTTAGGTTATCGCGAATTTAATGTTTTCCCCAAGATTAGAGTAAACTATAAAATCAAAACATTTACGCTCAAAGGGGATTATAACACATCGGTCAGGCGTCCCAATATGGAACTGCTCAACCCTTATGTCAACGACTCCGATCCCAACAATATTGTTACGGGTAATCCCATGCTACAGGGCGAATATTCGCACGGTTTATCCGGTGGGATAGATAAAAGATTTAAGAAAGGATGGATTTTTGATGCAGGCGTAAGCTACTACATTAATTTTACAAATAATGCCATTACAAGGCTCACCTTTGTAGATGAAAACAATGTATCGACAACTTCGTATGCAAACCTTGCAAAGAGCCGCAGAGAGAGCGCTACGTTTCGATTTACTTTGGCTCCTTTTAAATTCATTGCATTAAGGAATGCACTAACCTGTTCGCGTGAAAAGTTTTTCCATCCTGACGGCATGACCAACAGCAGAGAGACTTTCACCGGTTCTTCCAATGCTCATATTTCTTTTAAAAATAATCCAATTATCACTATTTCATATCAATATGCACCTGCCTTTTCCTCTGCCCAAAGCAAAGATCGGGTCTATTACTCCTCATTGGGCGCCAACGCCGGCTGGTACTTTAAAAAAATACACATTGGCGGATCCATAGATTGTTACGACCTGTTGAACGGAAATAAAATAGTACGGGAAACCATTGGGGACAATACCTTTATGCAAATTTCAGACAGACAAAGAATCGGTCGCACTTTTAGAATCTCGCTCTATTGGCGGTTTGGTCGATTTAAGGATCCCGATAAAAACAGACCCGAAAGCGTTAAAGGGGAAGTGTACGATATGGATTTTTTTTAAACTCTGACCTGCTTTTAAATCTTCAAACTGCCATTTGAACAATCGCATAGAAAAAAACAGACCTTACAACTCATACCCCACCCCGCTCCGCTCTAAGAAAGCCACGAAGTCGGGGTTCATGGCAATGCGGAAGGCGCGGGAGAAGAAGTCCACCGCAATCCGGTTGGCCTGATCGACTATCTTGATGTTCAGGCGCACGGTGCCTGCGTGCTCTTTGAGTGCGGAAGAGAGCTCTTTGCGGAACACAGGGCCAATGATCTCAACGGGAATTTTGAGGGTGACCTGCTTTACCAATTCGTCTTTTACGTTGGCCAACAGGCTTATACTTCTTATCTTCAACTCCCAATCGGCACCTATATTGGGGCTGCTGCCACCGGAGCCGGCATGGCGGCCATCGAAACGGGCATCGCGGCTGCCACCTGAGCCTGCATTACTGCCGCCGAAACTTGCATCGCGGCTGCCACCTGAGCCTGCATTACTGCCATCAAAACGGGCATCGCGGCTGCCGCCTGAGCCTGCATTACTGCCATCGAAACGGGCATCGCGGCTGCCACCTGAGCCTGCATTACTGCCACCGAAACCGGCGTTGCCGCTTCTGCTGCTGCCGCCTCCTCCAAAGCGTTGTTGCGGTTCACAGCGGATGTAGAGGGCAAGGTCCTTATCGAGGTAACTCATAAAGTTTTCATAATCTTTGCCAAAGAGGGTGAAGGTCGTGGAGCCTTGAAAGTCTTCAACGGTAAATGTGGCGTAGGGTTTGCCCGACTTTTTGGCCGTCAATTTTTTTACTGAGGTGACTAAGCCGGCCAACGAAATCTCCTTATTGTAGCCTTTGTTCTGGGTGGCAATCTCTTTGAGCAATTGGGCGGCCTGAGGCATGGTGTGTGAAACAAAGTGTTTTATTTCAAACGCATACATCTCTAAGGGATGGGCAGAGAGGTACATGCCCACCAACTCCCGCTCTTTGTTTAGGAGTGTCAGCTGGGAAAAATCTGTGGCAATTTGATGTTGAGGGCGCACGATGGGAATGGCGTTGTGCATACCAAAGAGGGAGTTGTTTTTGCTTGCCCGCTCTGACTGCGCCTTGTTGCCGTACCGAATCAACTGATCGATATAGGTTTCCTCCTTTTCGTTGCTAAGAAAGTAGTCGGGGCGGCGGATCGATTCAAAAGAGTCAAAGGCGCCGGCATAGACGAGGCACTCCATGATCTTTTTGTTGAGGACCGAAGAGGGAACCCGCTCCACAAAGTCGAAGAGAGATTGGAAAGGACCATTCGCTTCGCGCTCCTGAACAATCAACTCCACGGCGTTGGAACCTACGCCTTTAATCCCACCCAACCCAAATCGGAGGGCGCCGTGGGTGTTGACCGAAAAGTTCATCACGCTTTCGTTCACATCAGGGCCCAGCACTTCAAGTCCAATTCGCTTGCACTCATCCATTAACTTCGATATTTCATCCATGTTATCCAAATTACGGCTCATGGCGCCTGCCAAAAATGCGGCAGGATAGTTGGCCTTGAGGTAGGCTGTTTGGTAACCTAATAGGGCATAACAGGCTGAGTGCGACTTATTAAAGGCATACTGGGCAAAGGAGACCCAGTCGTCCCAAATCTTTTTTAGCTTCTCTTCGGGATGACCCTCGGCAATTCCTTTCTCCTTAAAGAGTTTCTCCTGCTCTTTCATTGCCTTCATATCCTTCTTACCTATTGCTTTACGAAGGGCGTCCGCCTGCCCTCCCGTAAAACCTGCCAATTTTTGCGACAGCAGCATCACCTGCTCCTGATAGACTGTGATTCCGTAGGTCCCGGAAAGATACTCTTCCATGTCGGGGAGGTCATATTCAATCAGATCAGGTTTATTCTTTCGCTTGATAAAGTCGGGGATGTAGTCCATGGGGCCGGGGCGGTAGAGGGCATTCATGGCGATGAGGTCTTCAAAACAACTTGGCTTGAGCTCACTCAATCTTTTACGCATTCCGGGAGATTCAAACTGAAACACTCCGGTGGTATCGCCGCGGGAAAAGAGCGCGTAGGTAAGTGCATCGTCTAACGGCAAGGTGTCTAAATCTATTTCGATTCCATGTACACGTTTCACATTATCAAGAGATTCGCGCAAAATGGAGAGTGTCCTCAAACCCAAAAAATCCATCTTCAACATGCCCACCTTTTCAATGTAAGAGCCCTCATACTGAGATACCAGCATATCTACCCCCGTCTCTTTATCTTTGGCTGTACAAAGGGGAATGTGCTCCATCAGGCTATCTCGGCCAATGATGATGGCGCAAGCGTGTGTTCCCACATTCCGAATAGAGCCTTCCAACTTTTGAGCGTATTCCAACGTGCTTGGTATCAGCGGATTTTTCGACTTCATCTCCTCTTTGAAAGCAGGAATGGCGTTAAAGCAGTTGGAGAGGGTAATCGGTTGCTGCTTCCCATCCTTATCGGGGAGGCGGTCGGGAATCATTTTGGAAAGACGCTCCGATTCCGAAAGAGCAAGTCCCTGAATCCTTGCCACATCCTTAATAGCGCTCTTGGCTGCCATCGTGCCAAAGGTCACCACATGGGAGACGTGGTCTTTCCCATATTTTTCCTCCACATACTGAAGCACTTTGCCTCTTCCATCGTCACTAAAGTCAATGTCCATATCGGGCATGGAGATGCGCTCGGGGTTGAGGAAACGTTCAAAGAGTAATCCATACTTGATGGGGTTTATCTTGGTAATACCCAAACAGTACGCCACAACAGACCCTGCTACGGAGCCGCGTCCGGGGCCAACCCAAACCCCCATATTTCGGGAAGCTTGAATAAAGTCCAACACAATCAAAAAGTAGCCCGGGAAGCCCATTTTTCTAATGGTGCTTAACTCAAATTCAATGCGATTCTTTACCTTTTCATCAATGTTGTCAAACAACCGCTCCGCTCCCTGATAGGTAAGGTGCCGGAGGTAAGCATCTGCATCTTCAAACCCGGGAGGGATGGGAAAGTCTGGCATAATCAATTCGCTTTCAATTGAATAGCGCTCAATTTTCTCTGCCACTTCCAGTGTATTTTCCACAACATCAGGAATATCGGAAAAGAGAGCCGCCATCTCTGCCTCTGTTTTGAAGTACTCTTCACGGGTGTAGCGCATCCGGTTAGGCTCGTTCACATCTACATTGGTATTGATACAGATAAGGCGGTCGTGCGCCATGGCGTCTCCGGCCTCCACAAAGTGAACGTCGTTGGTAGCCACCATCTTTACCTCATGCTTCATCGCCAGAGTGATCATCTCCGACTCTATGCGCTGCTGATCTTCATACACCTTCTGCAAGGAGGGCTCTTTGGATTTGTGACGTTGAACCTCAATATAGTAGTCATTTCCAAAGAGTTGCTTATACAAGATGACCCGTGCTTCTGCCTCCTCCCTCTTTCCCTCAAGCAACAGAGAGGGAACCTCTCCGGCCAAACAGGCGGAGCAGGCGATTAAACCGTCGTGGTACTTCTGCAGCAGTTCGTGGTCGATACGCGGTTTGTAGTAAAAGCCCTCCGTATAGGCTAAGGAGGTGAGTTTGATTAAGTTCCGATAACCGGTACTATTTTTGGCAAGCAGCACCAAATGGTTGCTGCTTTGATCCTCTTTGCCACGCCGCACCCCCCTCCCATCGGGCGACACATAGACCTCGCAACCGATGATGGGCTTAACGTCAGGATACTCTTTGGCCGTATTCAAAAACTCCATCACCCCAAACATATTGCCGTGGTCGGTAATGGCCAACGCAACCTGACCATCCTCCCGCGCTTTGGCAAAGAGCTTGGGAATCGGCGCTGCTCCATCAAGGATGGAGTATTGGGTGTGGACGTGCAGGTGTACAAACATTTGGCTAAAATGGGGCAAAAGGTGAAGGTGAAAGGTGAATGGTTAAAGGTTAATGGTTAAAGGTTAATGGTTAAAGGTTTTATAAGGGACCGCCCAGTCATCTCTCGGGGAGCAGGAATATCCATGAGTTGAAGGATGGTGGGGGCAATGTCGGCTAAAATACCATCTTGAACCGATGTAACATCATCGTCCACAACAATAAAGGGTACTTTGTTGAGGGAGTGGGCGGTGTTGGGTGTGCCGTTCTCATTGAGGGCGTAATCGGCGTTGCCGTGGTCGGAGGTAATGAGCACGGTGTAGCCATGCGAACGGGCGGTTCGAACTACTTGATTTAAACATATATCAACCACCCTTACGGCATCGGTTATGGCGTCATAAACGCCGGTGTGGCCAACCATATCGCCGTTGGCAAAGTTGAGGATCACCATTTGGTATTTTTCGCTCTCTAACGCTTTGATTAGGGAGTCTTTAACGCCAAAGGCGCTCATCTCGGGCTGCAAGTCGTAGGTGGCCACCTTTGGAGAGTTTATGAGGATGCGCTCTTCACTGGCAAAAGGCTCCTCGCGCCCGCCGGAGAAAAAGAAGGTGACGTGGGCATACTTTTCGGTCTCTGCAATGCGCAACTGTGCATATCCGGCAGCGGAGAGCACTTCGCCAAGGGTGTGCGCCACTTTCTCTTTGTCAAACAATATATGCAACCCTTTAAATGAGTCGTCATAAGGGGTTAGGCAACAGTAATATAGCGGGATGGTGGTCATGCCGAATTGGGGCATATCGGTCTGCGTCAACACCTGCGTAAGCTCGCGGGCGCGGTCGTTGCGAAAGTTGAAAAAGAGGACGGCATCTCCCTCCTGAATCACCGTCAAGGGCTTACCGTTTTCATCGACACACACAATGGGTTTGATAAATTCGTCTGTCACTCCTGAGTCGTAACTCGCCTGAACGGCGGCCAAAGGGTCTGTAAAGGGAGCGCCTTTACCGGCAGTGAGGAGGTTATATGCCTCTTTGATTCGCTCCCACCGTTTGTCACGATCCATGGCATAGTATCTTCCTGTTACAGTGGCAATTTTTCCGGTTGACTGCGCCAAGTGCCTCTGTAATTTCTCCAAATAGCCCTTTCCGCTTTGGGGATCGGTGTCGCGTCCGTCCATAAAACAGTGGACAAAGAGTTTTTCCAACCCATACTCCTTGCCTATATCGCAAAAGGCATAGAGGTGTTCCATCGCGCTGTGCACCCCGCCCTCGGAGGTAAGCCCCAGCAGGTGTAACTGTTTGCCACTCTGTTGAACATACTCGTAAACCGCTTTCACTTGGGGAATATCTTTTATGGAGTGGTCGCGGCAAGCGCGGTTAATCTTCACTAAATCTTGATATACAACTCTTCCGGCGCCAATGTTCAGGTGCCCCACTTCGGAGTTGCCCATTTGGCCCTCAGGCAGCCCTACGTCTTCTCCACAGGCAGAGAGGAGGCTATGAGGATAGGCTGCACGCAGAGCGTCAAGGTGGGGTGTCCCTGCAGTGAAGATGACATTCGATTGATCGTGTCTCCCCTCGCCCCAACCGTCGAGAATCATCAAAAGGAGTTTTTTGTGCATAGTTGAATTTTATATGAGTTATTACGTATCTTTGCGGCCTCATTGGGATGTCCCAAATTTTTACTGCTGCAAAAGTAATCAGAAAGCGGCAATCATTTCACCTCTTTTTTATGAAACGGAAAAATAAAAAATCAACCAAGCCGCAAAAACAGGCTAACCGCAAACAACCCAAGATTATATATACCGGCATAGTGAGTATGACCCGAGAAGGTTTTGCCTTTCTTATGGTGGAGGGAAGGGAGGACGATATCTTCATTGCTGCCCGAAAACTTCACGGCGCCCTGCATGGCGACACCGTGTCGGTCTCCTTGATAGAAAAAACGGAGCGTGCACGTTCCTCGCAATCACGCAATTATCGATCGCCCCGTACGGACGGCGAAGTGGTTCAGATTGTTTCGAGAAGTAAACGCCCCTACGTGGGTATTCTTCAAATTCTCCATGAACGCGCCTGGCTCATTACCGAGAGTAGAAATATGCCTTATGACATTTTGATAGATGGTGGGATGCCGGATCGTGCTTTGAATGGACTAAAAGCGGCTGTTTTGATCACCGGCTGGAACCGGAAAGAGGGGACGCCCCTTGGAGAAATCGTTGATGTACTGGGAAAACCCGGAGAAAACACCACCGAGATGCACGCCATTCTGGCCGAATTTGGGTTGCCCTACCGTTTTGAAGCAGAGGTGGAGGCTGAGGCCGAAAAGATTCCCGACAAAATCACCCAAGAGGAGGTCAACGCTCGAAAAGATTTTAGAGAGATTCCCACCTTTACTATTGACCCCTCAGACGCCAAAGACTTTGACGACGCCCTTTCATTCAGGGAGTTATCCAACGGAAAATGGGAAGTTGGGGTGCACATTGCCGACGTCACACACTACATACAACCCGACAGCCTCACCGATAAGGAGGCGCAGGGGCGCGGCACATCGGTCTATCTTGTTGACCGCACCGTACCAATGCTTCCCGAAAAGCTGTCCAACCGCCTTTGCTCGCTCAGACCTCAGGAGGAAAAACTCTGTTTTTCTGCTGTTTTTGAGTTAGATAAAAAGGCGCACATCACCAATTCGTGGTTTGGACGCACCGTTATTTGCTCCGATTATCGTTTTGATTACGAACAGGCGCAACAGGTCATCGAAACGGGAAAAGGCCCCCTTGCCAAAGAGATGGGCACGCTCCACCGCTTGGCGACACTGCTTCGCAAAGAGCGATTCAAAATGGGAGCCATCTCATTTGAGCGCCCCGAATATAAGGTGGAGGTGGATAGCAACGGCAAACCGCTTGGGGTACTTGTTAAGGAGAGCAAAGATTCTAACTGGTTGATAGAGGAATTTATGCTGTTGGCCAACCGTAGTGTGGCACAATACATTGCCACCTTAAAGAGCGAACAGGGGAAACAGGGACGGGCGCCCACCTTTGTCTATCGCGTTCATGAAGAGCCGAACCAAGACAAAATCAAAGCCTTTAGAGATTTTATCTTCCACTTTGGATTCAAACTCAAGCACACCCGCTCCCCCCGCGAACTCTCCTCCGAGTTGAATAATTTGTTGGAGAAGGTACGCGATACACCTCAAGCGAGCGCCATTGAGATTATGGCCCTCCGCTCTATGGCACGCGCCCGCTACTCCACAGACAACCTTGGCCACTACGGACTTGCCTTTGACTACTACACCCACTTCACCTCCCCCATTCGCCGCTACCCCGACATGATGGTGCACCGCCTCCTCGCCCACTACATGGCAGGCGAAAAGACACGCGACAAAGCCTATTTTGAAACTCAGTGCAAACACGCCTCAGAGCGGGAGCAATTGGCCACCGAAGCGGAACGCGCCAGCACCAAATACAAGATGATTGAATTTATGCAGGACAAGATCGGACAAGTGTATGAGGGGATGATCACCGGCCTCACAGAATGGGGCATCTTTATAGAAATCAACGAATTGCACATTGAAGGCATGGTCTCCCTGCGCGAAATTAAAAACGACTACTTTGAATTTAACGCCGAAGAATACACCCTCCGCAGCCGCTCCACAAGACAGGTGTACCGACTTGGCGATCAGGTTACCATCCGCGTCTCCCGCGCCAATCTGGAGCAGAAATTGCTCGATTTCGAATTGGCGTCTGTTGGTCCTCGCATTGTCCAATAAACCTTATACCCGCGTACTTTTCTTTTCGGGCAGGAACCTCCAGAAGCGTTTGGGCAATAGTTTCCGGTGCAACTTGGGATTGAGGCGCTCCTTGATGCAAATAGATTTGAAATAGGTTTGCCAGAGGGAGCGATACAGTTTTTCATCTTCAGCGGCCAGCGCATCGTTGAGCTGACCCGTTTGGAGGTCAAAGTGGAGCTGGTCAAAAGATACCTCCTCAGTTTTGTGCAGGTCGTAATAGAGTCCAAAATTGCGCTTTACATCGTATATCACCCATTTTTGGTCGCCAAAACGGTCGGTAAAAAAGTCGGACACCAAAGATAATACATTGTATCTCGGCTCAATAGGTGCAAAGAAGATGCCGTCTGCGGTTTTTTGAAAACGTACAAACATACGCATCCGCTCCGCCTCTCTTCCCACCATTCGGAATACTTTGGCACATTGCAGCACATCCTCATCGGCAAAGTTCACCTCAATAGATTTGGGAGCAGCAAACGCCTTTTGCATATAGCGAAAAATAAGCATCTCCACATCAGGGAGTTCCGATAAGAAGACCACCGAAAGCATCCCGCACGCCTCTTTCGATATCTTCCTGTGCAAACCGCGCCATACCCGCTGTGCCTTGACCTCATCGGTAACCACCCTAAAGATGGAGTCGTTGAAAAGAGGCAAAACCTCATCCTCTCCCACAATGGTGTCGGGAAAGGCTTTATAGGCGTAAGCATCAAACACCAGCGTCAGCAAGCCCTCGAAAGTTCTATCATAAATGTAGGTATTCACCGGTGCAAAAATGAGAACTTTTTTGGTGTTTCCAAAAAAAGCCCTACTTTTGCACCCCTATTCGTGGCGCGATAGCTCAGTTGGTTAGAGCGCATGATTCATAATCATGAGGTCGGGAGTTCAATTCTCCCTCGCGCTACTTCAACAAAAAATCCCGTATGCCCTGCATTCGGGGTTTTGCGTTTGATGAGAAAAAAATGTTTACCTTTGTGGGATTCTCATAACAATACTTCCTGTCTATGGCCTTCCGACTCACCCTTTTTGACAACCCAAAACCACGGGTTTTTAACTATCGCCCCATCTATTTCGACCCCGAAAAAGAGAAGTGGGCGAAACGCAGGGCGCAACTTCATGCCCAAAAAGAAACAGAGAACCCTGCCTCCTCAAAAGCAGACCTCTACGCCACCTCAGAAGCCGACCTCTACGCCACCTCAGAAGCCGACCTCTCCGCTACTCAAGAACGTCTTTTTCAACGCGATCACGGCTTCGGCTCCGGCGCCCACATACGCGGAAGTTTTCAGAGGTCGCTCATTGAAAGCCGCCGACACTCAGTTGACAACAAATACATCCGGATAATCGTCCTCCTATCTATCCTCCTGCTCTTCTGCGTTGCCATCTATCTATCCAACGGCTTAGGTTTTATCTTCAAATCTTTATCCCTTCAACCCATTCCATAACTCTGAGCTCCTGATGATCCACATCCTTCCCGAACACATAGCCAACCGAATCGCTGCCGGTGAGGTGGTTCAACGCCCTGCATCGGTAGTGAAAGAGCTGCTCGAAAATGCGCTTGACGCCGGCGCTTCCAAAGTCAGCCTCATTGTGGAAGATGCGGGACGTACGTTGATTCAGGTGGTGGATGATGGATGTGGAATGAGCGCCGATGAAGCGCGGATTGCCTTTGAGCGCCACGCCACCTCTAAAATCAGTTGCGCCGAAGATTTGGAGGGCATCGAAACCTTTGGCTTTAGAGGCGAAGCGTTAGCGGCCATTGCTGCCGTGGCAGAGATTATGCTCAAAACACGTCAGGAAGGCGATGATACGGGAACCCAAATACACATTCAGGGAGGCAAACTCTTAGAAGAGACCTCAACCTTTTGCCCTGTGGGCGCCAATTTTGAAATTCGCAACCTCTTCTATAACGTTCCGGCACGTAGAAAATTCTTGAAATCAGATGCTTGGGAGTTAAAACAGATTGTTTCCGAATTTACCCGCATCGGGCTGTGCAGGTGTGACCTCGAATTGCGGTTGAGCCATAACGGACAGGAACTTTTCCACCTCCCGCCCGCCAAACTCAAACAGAGAATTATCAAGTTGCTGGGGAAAGACATGTATAAAGAATTGGTTGATTTTGAGGTTGATAGTTCTATAATAAAGGTGTCGGGATATATCGGGAAGCCGGAGGATGCAAGAAAAAGTACCGGAAATCAATTCTTTTTCATTAACGGACGCTTTTTTAAGAGCACCTATTTTCAACGTGCCGTCCTCAATGCCTACGAGCGCCTGCTCCCCGAAAAGAGTTTTCCGTCTTGGTGTATTTTTATGGAAGTGAACCCTATAGAGGTTGATGTAAATATCCACCCCGCCAAAACGGAGGTAAAAATCGAGAACGAACAGATGATTTTCCAAATCTTGCAGGCTGCCGTAAAGGAGGCGCTGGGAAAGAATGCGCTGGGGCCAACCATCGATTTTGATATGGAGGGCGCTCCCTCTATTCCTCCTCTGAGGCGCGGACTCTTTGCGCCACCCCCTAAAATTGAGTACGATCCGCTCTTTAACCCCTTTAATGAAGAGCGCTTCAATCAATCCGACGATCGTGATTACAAGTCGCCCCACGCCTATTCTATCGATGACGCTACGCCTCTATTCTATGACCAACCGGCTGATCTTTTTACCCCTCCCCAACAGTTGCACACCTTGCAGCCACAAATCATCCGGTTCAAAGAGAAGTACCTCCTCACCCCTGTCAAATCGGGATTGCTGTTGATTCATATCCAAAGGGCGAGTCAACGAATTAGGTACGACCATTATATAAATTTGATTATCAATAGCGTACAAGAGAATCAGCAAACGCTCTTTCCTCAGGAGCATCCCATAGACCCCGCTTCTGTTTTGGTTCTGGAAGAGGTGCGGGCTGAATTGTTGCGAATGGGACTTGATATACGCACATCCCATCCGGAATGTGTGACGGTTTATGGATTGCCTGTTGGACATTCAACTGAATATGAGGACATCACGGCTCTTCTCGATAATTTGGTTGCCCAACTTGCAGCGCGAACCTCAGCGCCGGCAGAAGAGAGTGCTCATGGCGTTGCCCTCTCCCTATCCATTGCCGAGTGTCGTAATAACCCTCAAATATTCACCCATAAAGACGCCATGCAATTTGTGGCAAAACTCTTTGCCTCTACCCAACCCTCCCTCTCTCCGCTCGGGAAACCGTGTATGTACATTATTCCCACCGAAGAGTTCGAAAAAATGTTGTCCAAATAACTGTTTCGCACCATGAACTACTATCAAAACAGAGGTTTCTTTGCCAATCTCCCGCCGGTTATTAAAAATCTCCTGATTATTAATGCCATCATGCTTTTGGCCACCTATATTACCGGTGATTTTCTGTATGAAAAATTGGGACTGTTCTATCCGGCCTCTCCCTTTTTTAGGCCACATCAGATTATCACACATATGTTTATGCACGGAAACTTTGTGCATCTGTTCTTCAATATGTACTCTTTAATGATTTTTGGCTGCGCTTTAGAGTATGTTTGGGGAAGTAAACGCTTTATCCTCTTCTATATGGCCACCGGAATCGGAGCAGCTGCTATTCATACCTTTGTACTATGGATCACCGCTTCCACCCTACCCGCGCACTCCCAAGCCTTTTTCGATCTGCTCAGGACGCCAACCGTTGGCGCTTCGGGTGCCATCTACGGAGTGCTTCTGGGCTACGGGATGCTCTTCCCAAACAATGTGTTGCAACTCATCTTTCCGCCGGTTGCGCTCAAAGCAAAGTGGTTTGTACTCATCTTCGGCGCCCTTGAACTCATTCTTGGACTCACCAACCGCGGCGGGAATATAGCCCATTTTGCCCACTTGGGAGGTATGATTTTTGCTTACTTGCTCATACGCATTTGGCGGAAAAAGAGTAAAATGTACTTTTACTAACAAGGTATCAGGATGCAAAAACGCGCTAAACTTAGAAGATGGATTTTTTGGCCCTTTGTCATTTTCATGGGATTGGCGCTCTCCGTCTCCTATTGTTCAGTCTTTATCAATCCGGCACGCTTGTGGCTTCCTGCATTTTTTGGGCTTTACTTTGTACCTTTGGTTATCATCAACATCTTCTTTTTCATCATTCTACTAATTCGGCGCTCTTCCATCGCATGGTTTCCCTTTACCGCACTATTGCCCACCCTCCTCTTTATTGAGCTCTTTATTCGCTGGGGAACCGTTGACGAAGTTGTATCCGAAGTATCGGTAAAAGTTGCATCATATAACGTATGTAATTTTCAAGGATATGGGAAAAAGACACGGGATGAAACTTTAGTGGAAATCAGCCAATTTTTAGACCGCGAAAAGATTGATATTGTGTGTATGCAGGAATTTTTCTGCCCCGACACCTCCATACTGCGCAGACTGTTTCCCTCTTTTCCGTACCACTGTTTTGGGGAGCAAGCGAAAGGGAAATCGTATCGAGGTAACCTCATCCTCAGCCGCCATCCGGTTCAATACGTTGGTGTGATTCCCTTTCACAACAGCCGTAGAAATTGCATCTATGCCGATTTTCACCTTCACGGAACATCCTTTCGAGTATATACTACTCATTTTGAATCAAATAACATTTCTCTGAATGCCATTGCCGATCGAATGAGGAACTATCAGGAAGCGCCCGATGAACTCCTCAAAGTGCATATCCGTATCCGTGATGCCTTTCGAATTCGCGCACAACAGGTGGAGACCCTCTCACAGCACTTAAAAAACATCGACACACCCTTTATTCTTTGTGGTGACTTCAACGACACGCCCGTCTCCTACACCTATCATCGTTTGCAGGAGGGCATTAACGACTCTTTCCGCCACGCCGGAAACGGTCTGGGCGCCACCTTCCGATACCTCTGGCCCGGACTCCGAATTGACTACATCCTCTTTAGCAATGCCTTTTCCGCCAAAAGCCACGTTACCACAAGGGTCCCTTTTTCTGACCACTATCCCGTCATCACAGAACTTATCGTGTTATGAAGACCACCGAAATGAATTCCGATTCTGCCATTGAGCAGAAGCGCCCCACTGAACAGAAATGCGCCATCGTGCAGAAGCGCCCCGCCGAACAGAAGTGCGCCATCGTGCAGAAGCGCCCCGCCGAACTGAATTCCGATTCCGCCATTGAGCAGGCGGTGACCGTTTTGCGAAATGGAGGTCTCCTCCTCTATCCACCGACACCGTTTGGGGCTTAGGTTGCGACGCCACCAACAGCGAGGCAGTCAACAAAATCATCCAATTAAAGGGACGCTCGCAAAGCCAAAGTTTTATTGTGCTTGTTCTCGGCGTGGAACAAATCGAACGCTACATTGAACAGATGCCCGAAATCGCCTACTCCCTGATTGAAGTGAGCGACACGCCCCTCACCATCATCTATCCGGGCGCCCGCTCCACTGCACAGCATCCTGATGGTTTCGCGCCCAAAATCATTGCTCAGGACGGTTTTGCACCCCAAGTCGCTGCTCAGGACGGATCTGTTGCTTCCGAAGCAGTCACTTCCAAGACGATTGCCGCACGCACAGTTCTTCAGGTCGGCTTCGCGCCTCAAGTCATTGCTCAGGACGGTTCCGTTGCCATTCGCGTGGTGCGTCACCCCTTCTGCATCGCCATGTTGCAACGCTTTCGCAAACCAATCGTCTCCACCTCGGCCAACTTTACCGGAAGCCCTTCGCCTACATCCTTTGCCGCCATTGACCCTAAGCTAATCAGAATGATTGACTACTGCGTTGACCCTGCCTTTGAAGATCCCGCCACCGGCAAACCCTCCTCCATCATCAAAGTCGAGGTCAACGGTGAAGTAAAAATCATCCGCCCATAGCCTTTCCCCCTTTTGCCACCCATCAGACCATTAGACTAATGACTACTCATCCCATTCAAATTCGCTTTAACGACATCGACCCCTTAGGTCATGTGAACAACGTCATGTATGGCCACTATTTTGATTTGGCACGTTACAATTTTCTGACCCAAAAACTTGGCAGTCTGATTGATTTACGCACAAGTCGCTACATCTTTATCATGGTGCGCACTGAGAATGACTTTTTATGCCCCTCATTTTTAGAAGACCGGCTTCATGTCGAAACTTCCCTGCTTCGTGTGGGCAATAAAAGCATCCACATTCAACAAAGCGTGGTGGACGAAAAAGGCGTTGTTCGGGCAAAGTGCCTGAGTGTGATGTCCTCTTTTGACCGAAAGACAGGAAAATCATTTGAAATCAACTCCGAGTGGAGCGAAGCGCTCAGTACTTGACCTTGATGTTGGGGCAAAGCGCTTCGGGCTTGACAATGAAGCCGAGACGAAGCGCTTCAGGCTTGGCAATGATGTTGGGGCGAAGCGCTCAGTGCTTACCCCTGATGCCGGTGAGGTCTAATATTCTAAATGCCGGACTCATTCTGTCCTGTTCGTCTCTTGACAGCTTATATTTTGCAGCAACTTGTTTCCACCCTGATACGATACTCAGTATCTTTTGAATGATTTCGGCAGCCTTATCATTCGTTAGTCTAAAAAAGGGTGCGACTTCGGTTGCCAAATGCAAGTCTAAAGAATTGTCATGAGCCGAGATATTCAGTTTCAAACCTGTGCCTTTTGGATTTGGATTGATGTCATAAGCAGGCGATAAAATCCAACCCTCGGCAGTCAGTAAAAAACCGTGATTTCGTAAATGGTCGTCGGTATTGCTTACGCAGATGGAAAACACAATTCGCCGAAACAGCTCTTCCAAATCTTGATTTACGTTTGCCCCTTTTCGCGTAATAAATTCAGCCAACTCCAAATAGCTTGCACCATCCTGAAAATTGATACCATCGGAATAACCTAACAGCGTCATGGCAGAAGCAAAATGCAGGCGGTTTCCGGTACTTGTCCGGTCAAATCGTTTGGTCAGAAATGTGTGGTGCTTGCCGTAAAACCGCTTTGCCATTGCTTGAGCGACATTCAATCGTGCCATTTGCGCCAATTCATTTACAATCATTTCCCATGCGCCAACGTCGTGGCGGTCTTCCTTGCTCGGAAATTTGGCAATCCACAACGAGCCATCACTATTTCTAACACCCGCTTTTGGTCGCGCTCCACCCAAAGAAGAACCGGGTGCAAGCAACATATTCAACCATTTCAATGCTTCGGAATCATCTTCGAGCAAATCATTCTCTAACTGATAACTTGCCTGTTCGAGTTCTCGAATTGAGGTCCATGGCGGCGTTGCAAAATTCCGGTTATCGTTTAAAAATGCGCCTGTTGCCAATTCTTTGAAACGTAATGCCCCCATTCGTTGCTCATCGAAAACGCCCAACAGGAAATCAGATTCATTCAAATTACGTTTCTGCCGGTTTCCCATACGGGCAAGGATAGATTCGCGCCTCTCCATCAATACACGTCCCCAACGGTCGGGCGAGGAGTCCAAAAAGACGCCAAAATTACTTTTCTCATCACGCAGATACTGAATACCGGTGAAAAGTCCCAATTCGGGGTCTATCTCCTGTACAAAAGACGATTGCAACCAATTTCTATCATATTCAAAAGAAAAGATTTCTTTCCCTCGCGAATAGGAAGAAAACAGTGTGCCAATGAGTTGAGGCGTTTCAAAAACGCCTTGGTCAGCATAAACCAAAATTTCTTTGTTACTGCTCATCTTTGGCTATTTTTCTTTTTGGCGCACGTTTTTTTACCAATATCTCCGCATCCTGCAATTTGCGTCCAAGCACATCATCGGCAACCATATTGGAAAGATTTTTCTCCAATCCCAGCACAAACAGTACTTGTGCGTAATAACCCATCGACACATTGGGCTGTCCTTTTTCAATCTGCCAAAGCGTTGAACGTGAAATGCCTGCTCGCTCAGCAATCTGTTCGGCGCTTAGTTTTCGCCGAAGTCGTGCCAACTTAATATCCTCGCCCAATTCTTCCAAAATTTTCGTCAGACGGGGGAGTAGCGTGTATTTTTCTCGTCTCATAACGTTTCATATTGCGCACAAAGATATTTACTTTGATTGAAATATCAAACATTATTAAAATTTGTACCCAACACCGTTCCAAGAGCAATGTGCGTTCCAAATATGTTCTTTTTCTCGTTTTGGGCGTGGACATGAACAATGGAAAAGCAAAGTAGAAGTAAAAAAATTACCTTTTTCATTAGATTTTTATTTTGTGTGTTAAACTTGTACTAATTGCCTCGTTGAAATGGTAGCGAGAGGTAGATGGCTGATGCGGCGACAATGGCGGCTGTTTCGGTGCGCAGTCGGGAGGTGCCTAAATGGATTGATTGAAAGCCGTTGGCTTCTGCCTGTGCCACTTCGTCCGGCGTGAAGTCACCTTCGGGGCCAATCAGAACAAGGCAACGGAGGCTCTTCTCTCCGTTTTGAGGCGCTTCTGCAGGCGATTCCACAGGCGCTGCTGCGAGCGATTCCACAGGCGCTGCTGCCGACGCATTTACCTGCGTTTCCACCGGTGCTTTTATATGCGCATTTACCTGCGCTGCCGTAAGTGCTGCTGCCGACGATTCCACAGGCGCTGCTGCTGACGATTCCACAGGTGCTTTTATCTGCGCATTTACCGATGCTGCTGCCGACGCTGCCGTAAGCGCTACTATCAGCGCTTCATTTAGGCCTATTCGTGCACCTGACCCACAGTGCGCGATTAGTTTGATTCCGTCAAAGGATTTGTTTATGAAAGAATCAAAAGAGACAATTGGGTGTATAACCGGCAATTGTGCCTTAATCGACTGTTTCATGGCCGATATGGCAATACGCTGGATGCGGTCGGTTTTGAACTCCCTCCGTTCAGAGCGGGCGGCAATAATCGGGGTGATTTCATCCACCCCAACTTCCGTAACTTTCTCTACCATCCACTCATACCTGTCGGAATTTTTGGTAGGCGCCACCGCCAGATGAAGATAGTAGGGACGCTCCGCCCATCGGTCAAACCGCTCCTCAATCCGTAACCAACACGCCTTGGGCGCCACCCGCACAATAACAGCCCGAAACATCACCCCCTTTCCGTTGGTCAAATATACCGAATCCCCCTGATTCAGCCGCAACACCCGCACACAATGGTTCGACTCCTCTTCGTTCAAAAGAACTTTTGAATTTACAGCGACTTCAATGTCAGGAAAATAAAAAAGGGTGTTCATTACTATCAGGGGAAAAAAGATTGCTCACTATCGTCAGAAAAAAGATTGCTCATTACCGTCAGAAAAAAGATTGCTCATTATCGTCAGAAAAAAGATTGCTCATTACCGTCCGGAAATTGCTTTGCACAGTCCGCCCATATCGGCGATGGGTATCACTTTGATTTTTTTGCACAAGGTCGCATCGATTTTTCCGCTGAATTTTGAGATATAAATCGTCTCAAAACCCAATTTTTGCGCTTCGGCTATACGCCTGTCGATGTGAGACACGGGACGCACCTCGCCGCTCAACCCTACCTCGGCGGCAAAAGCGGTGCGCGGAGCAAGGGGCAGGTCGAAGTTTGAGGAGAGAATGGCCGCCGTAACTGCCAAATCAACAGCCGGGTCATTCACTTTTAGTCCGCCCGCCATATTTAAGAAAACATCCTTTACCGACAATTTAAAGCCAGCCCTCTTTTCGAGAACCGCCAACAACATATTGAGGCGGCGAACGTCAAAACCGGTGGCGGAACGCTGCGGTGTCCCATACGCGGCTGTGCTTACCAACGCCTGAGTCTCAATCAAAAAGGGGCGAGTGCCGTCAATCATTGCCGCCACGGCAATACCGCTCAGCGACTCAGCGTGCATAGGAATCAATATCTCGGAAGGGTTATCAACTTGCCGCAATCCATGCTGAAGCATCTCAAAAATAGCCAACTCCGCCACAGAGCCAAATCGGTTTTTAATACCTCGCAATATCCTGTAACTATTTTTATTATCACCTTCAAATTGAAGTACTACATCAACGATATGCTCCAACACTTTAGGGCCGGCAATGCTCCCCTCTTTGGTAATGTGCCCAATCAAAAAAACTGGGGTATTGCGCTCCTTTGCATAGTGCAACAGACGTGCAGCACACTCGCGTATCTGCGATATAGAGCCAGGAGAGGAGTCCAAGTAACGGCTGTAGATTGTTTGAATTGAGTCAATTACAATGAGGTCGGGGTTGAGTTCCTGAGCATGTTGAAGAATGTTTTCCAGCAACGTCTCACATAGAATATAGCAGTTATCTGCAGCGCGTTCACTTGCAGATATGCCGTAGCCGGAAGCAGATGCGCCGTGACCGGAAGCAGATGCGCCGTGACCGGAAGCAGATGCGCCATGGCCGAAAGCAGATGCACCGTGGCCGGAAGCAGATGCTCCGTGACCGGTAGCAGATTCGCCGTGGCCGGTAGCAGATGCGCCGTAGCCGGAAGCTGATTCGCCGTGGTCGGCAGCAGGGCATTGATGCAAGAGCCTGTTGGCGCGCATCTTAATCTGGCGTGCACTCTCTTCCCCCGAAACGTAAAGCGTCTTCAGGTGGGGGCAGTGTAACGGAATTTGAAGGCTCAACGTGGACTTTCCAATCCCTGGCTCTCCTCCCAGCAGCACCACCGAGCCTTCTACCAATCCGCCCCCCAGCAGCCTGTCCACCTCTCCATTGTTCAGCGAAATGCGTGCCTCCTGCGAGAAAGTCACTTCTGACAACGGTATCGGCCTGCTATGCTGCTCAGTAAATGAGCCTGCCTGATGCGGAAGTTCTGGTTCCTTAACCAAAACCTCCTCCACCATCGAATTCCAAGCCCCACACGAAGAGCAGCGCCCCAACCACTTTGCGGACTCAAATCCACACTCCTGACAAAACCATGCTTTCTTTATTTTTGACATTTTTTATTGATTATATTTTTCATTCAGTTTCTTGCCATATCTCTTATTGAAAAAAGTATCTTTGGTTTTGAAAATTACCCAATTCTTATCCTTCATAAATGTCAAAAATTCTGTTACTCCTTTTGTTTTAATCATTTCAATTGCCTTACTACGGTCGCTACTTTCAACCCACGAGGCAACTTTGAGTAATAGAGGATGGTACTTTTTACACTCCTTTGTTGAAGCGTATATCGTACAATCGGCGCAAGTAAAAAATCCATTCTCAACGCAACACGGTTTTACCTTACACTGCTTATATACAATGGCGGATTTCGCCGAATTACCCCTGCAACCGTCGCATTTACCTGAAGTAAACGAGGGACAAGCACCGCAATATAGTCCGCAGTGTGCAATCAAATTTTCGTCTTTGTTAATTTGTTTATCGTTCATATTCAATATGTTTGTTTTTGTGTTTTTAATTTTCTTTCTACTTTGGCGAAAATTGCCCTTTTCATCGCAATCCCCATAGTATATAAAACAGTTAGTTGGTGGGCGGTTTCGTTCAACTACGTTTTCATTTTGTCCGCTTCCTTATACGCAAGATACTTTTTATACTCGCGTCGTGACATTGCAATCGTTATCTTATCCATTATCTTTACGTTTTTTGAAAACAGTACAAAATTACTAATATTTTGCATAGAACCAACTATTTTACCCCTCGAGCGCAAAATTCGCCGTTCACTATAGGGTTTAAACTCATTTTTTACTAATCAGTTGGTATTGTAATATAATGCTGTCATCCGCTTACATACAATGGGGAGGCGGTTTATCGGCTGGCATTGTCCGAGATTGTTGTCCTTTATTCGTTACTTTTCAGGGCTGCAAAACTATTTTGGTTGGTTGTCATTGTCAATTGCGTTAACTCTTAATTTTCTTGGTCTCAAACTACTGATATAATTTTCGATTATAAATCAAAACACTCACATATTACTAAACGATAGTGCAACAGCAAACATTACTATCCAAATCAAAAATATTGCTGCAAGAGCAGCAATCAAAAGTCGCATTGAAAATTTACTTTTTTTGTTTATGAATTTGAACGGATACAAAAAGTACGCCAACAAAAACGTGGGGAAAAAACAAAAGGAAAACGTCATAAATGTCGCTGACAAAACAGAATATAGACTTAAATCCCAACTTTCTCTGCTGTCCCCCAATTTAACGGCGTAAAGCACAAAAACCATAACAACAAACACTATAATATAGTGCAAAAGAAATTGTAAAAATTCTCGTGTTTTTTCACCTACTGATTTAATGTTAATCAAGTATCTGACACTCGTAAAATAGAGCGCAATAAAAGCAAACAATGAAAATACTGTAAAAAGGAATGTGTTCATAATATGATTATTATTAAAATTATTTATTGGTCTATCAATTTATCATTCTTTTCTTACTGCAAATTTAACTGACATTTTCGAGATACACTTTCTTTTCGGTACGCTGCTCCCTCGACGACGTTTGCGCCGCTTGCCGCTAACGGAGAGGCGGCT
>Ga0123353_10000591_pt1 | contig 44384 bp, 25 predicted proteins | sample TergutLab28metaG_3_FD_92763 | JGI IMG/M metagenome (GOLD analysis project Ga0123353, IMG submission 92763) | Labiotermes labralis P3 segment gut microbial communities from Petit-Saut dam, French Guiana - Lab288 P3 | ecosystem: Host-associated > Arthropoda: Insects > Digestive system > Gut ... | reverse complement strand
GAATGGGCGGAGAGATGTTTATAGCAGAAGACTGGAAGTTGTTTGCGAACCTGAATTATTATGCAGCGGTAAGATATAGCAATTTATACGGAAATATAGGAGTGCGGTATATATTGGGAAGAAACGGAGAAAGCAAGAGGGAAAAAGCAGAAAGAGAAGCAATAAAGAAAGCGGAAGAAGACATAAAGGCAGCGCAAGCGGATGCAGCGAGACTGCGGGCAGAATTGAAAAAACAGGAAGAACAAAAGAGATTGGAAGAAGCGGCAAAAGCTGCGGAAGTTGAGATAGTTGTGGAAGAGGCAGATGAAGAAATAGTAAGAGAAGCTAAAAAAAGAAGAGAAAGGCCGATGATAAAAGCATTCAGTATGAACGCGGCGTCATTTGGCAGTGAAAGCGCGCAGCTGACAGCAAGAGCAAAGAGAGACATAAGAGATATTGCGGCAGTGATAAAGAAACATGAATTCACAAGAATAACGATAGAAGGACATACTGACAATACAGGAACAAGGGAAATAAATAAGAATTTGTCATTGGAAAGAGCGAGGGCGGTTTATGATGAATTTGTAGAAGCGGGAATAAATCCTGATAAGATGCAGTATGTGGGATTCGGTCCGGCGATGCCGAAAGCGACAAATGCGACTGAAGAAGGAAGAGCGCAAAACAGAAGAACAGAAGTGTTTGTAGAATAAAACCAAGACAATTACGAATTCACCCTCACCCAGCCCTCTCCCTGACTAGGGAGAGGATAAAGGTGAGGGTTACGAATTACGAATCAACGGCGGCGGTAAGAATTAATTTACTGTCGTCGTTGTTTTTTGACGTTAAATACCTGATTTTGTTTGCGGCAACAGTATTTGACAAAAACCCTTCTAAAATGGTATATTTGGCACTTAAATCAATCAAATCTATCAAAAGCAAAACCAAAATATATACTTACGGAGGGAAAATGTCTTCTCCAAAAGAGTCGCTTCAGGCGATAAAAGACAAGTCAAAACAAGAGCTTGAAAAAATCGGATTTTTTAAGCCCGTGAAAATCTATGTGGGTTCGGCTACGTGTGAAAACGCCGCCGGCGCGCAGGAAGTCATGGAAATTTTCGAAAACGCTTTAAAAGACGGGTCAGCTGATTTTTATCTGACAAAAAAAGGCTGCGCTGGCAGATGCAACCTTGAGCCTACAGTCGAAGTTGTCACTGAAAAAGAAATTGTAAAATATGTTCAGGTCAACGCTCAGAAAGCGCAGGAAATTATAAAAAAATATTTGAATGCCGGAGCGTCAAAATGACAAAACAACATATTTCTGATAATTTCAACAAAACTTTCGGCGGCGTAAAATATTTTGAACAGCAAAAACGCATTGCTTTAAGAAATTGCGGTTTGATAGACCCCGAAAACATTTATGATTACATTTATAATGCACAGGGTTATTCGGCTTTGGCGTCGGCTTTGACCGATAAAACGCCGGTAGGTATTATAGAGTATGTAAAAAAATCGGGTTTAAGAGGCAGAGGCGGCGCGGGTTTTCCCACCGGGCTTAAGTGGGAATTTACCGCTAAAGAAAAAAATCCCGAAAAATACGTAGTGTGTAATGCCGATGAAGGCGATCCCGGCGCGTTTATGGACAGAAGTATTGTTGAAGGCGATCCGCACAGTCTTATCGAAGGGATGATTATAGGCGGTTATGCGATAGGTTCCTCAAAAGGAATAATATATATAAGAGTAGAGTATCCTCTTGCCGTTGAAAGACTTGAAAAAGCGTTTGTAGAAGCAAGGCGCGAAGGCTTTTTAGGTAAAAACATACTCGGTTCGGATTTCAGTTTTGACATAGAAATAAGGCTTGGCGCGGGCGCTTTTGTCTGCGGCGAAGAAACAGCGCTTATAAATTCGATAGAAGGAAAAAGAGGAATGCCAAGACCAAGACCTCCTTTTCCCGCCGCAAGCGGAGTTTTCGGAAAGCCTACGCTTGTTAATAACGTAGAAACATGGGCAAATATACCTGCGTTAATACTTGAAGGACCGCAATGGTTTTCAAGTATCGGAACGGAACAGTCAAAAGGCACGAAAGTTTTTGCTCTTGCCGGAAAAATACAAAATACAGGTCTTGTTGAAGTTCCTATGGGCACAACTCTCAGACAGATTGTTTATGATATAGGCGACGGAATTCCTAACGGTAAAAAATTTAAGTCCGTTCAGACCGGCGGACCGTCCGGCGGATGTTTGACCGAAAAGTTTCTTGATACAAGCATAGATTATGAATCTTTGGCTGCCGCGGGTTCCATAATGGGCTCCGGCGGGATGATAATCATGGATGAAGATTCCTGCATGGTTAATATCGCCAAATATTTTATAGAATTTACTAAAAGCGAAGCTTGCGGAAAATGCGTGCCTTGCCGTGAGGGCACCACAAGAATGTATGAAATTCTTACAAGAATTACTGACGGAGAAGGTGTAGAAGGCGACATAGAAAAACTTGAAAAAATCGGAGAAATGATAAAAAAAGCGTCGCTTTGCGGCTTGGGTCAGTCAGCTCCTAATCCGGTTCTCAGCACGATAAAAAACTTCAGGGAAGAATACGAAGAGCATATAAAGCTTAAAAAATGCCGCGCTTTAGTCTGCGAAAAACTTATAAATTATACGGTAATAGACGAAAAATGTATAGGCTGCGGAGTTTGTAAAAGAGCTTGTCCGGTTGACGCGATAGAAGGAAAGCTGAAAGAAAAACATAAAGTTATTCAGGAAAAATGCATAAAATGCGCAAAATGTTTTAAGTCATGCAAGTTTGCCGCCATAAAAAAAGATTCGGGGATACAAAAATGATAAAAGTTTATATTAACGACAAAGCTTATGATGTTCCGGAAGGAATAACAATTATGCAGGCCGCGACTATCGCGGGCTATAAAATTCCCAGTCTCTGCTATCACCCGAGACTTTCCCTTTTCGGCGGATGCAGGGTTTGTATTGTAGAAGTTGAAGGGATGAAAAATTTTGTCGCTTCCTGCGCTTATCCTATAAGAGACGGAATGAAAATACATACAAATACGGAAGCGATAAGAGAAGCCAGAAAAGAAATAGTAGAACTTATTTTGGACAATCATCCGCAGGATTGCAATATATGTAAAAGAAACGGCATTTGCGAACTTCAGAACCTTGCGCGTGTTATCGGCGTGGAAAGAAGAGATTATGAAGGCGCAAGAAAAATGTATGAAAAAGACGAAGCGTCGCCTAGCATTACCAACGACCAGCAAAAATGCGTTCTGTGCGGAAGATGCGTCAGGGTTTGCGCTGAAATACAGGATGTTCATGCCATAGATTTTACAAGCAGAGGAATAAATACGAGAATTTCCAATGCTTTTGACATGTCTTTTAAAGAAAGCGTCTGCACGACTTGCGGGCAGTGCGTAAATGTGTGCCCTACCGCGACTCTTATGGAAAAGAGCTGCGTAGACGAAGTTTTTGCCGCTCTTAACGACAAATCGAAAGTGAAAATTGCCCAGATTGCTCCGTCGGTCAGAGTAGCGATTGGCGAATATTTTGGAATAAAACCCGGACAAAACTGGGAAAAAGAAACAACCGCGGCTTTACGCAAGCTTGGTTTCGACTATGTTTTTGATACACAGTTTACGGCAGACTTAACTATTATGGAAGAAGGAAGCGAATTTTTAGACAGACTTCAAAACGGCGGCGTTTTGCCTATGATAACTTCCTGTTCAAGCGCCTGGATGAAAGCGATGGAGCAGTTTTATCAGGATCTTATTCCAAATGTCTCTACATGCCGTTCCCCTATGTCAATGTTAAGTTCAATAACTAAAACTTATTTTGCTGAAAAAATGAAAATCGATCCGAAAAATATAGTAAATGTAGCGGTCATGTGCTGTATCGCTAAAAAATATGAAGCCCAAAGACCCGAACTTATGATAGACGGCATGCAGATGACGGATTTTGTTCTTACCACAAGAGAGCTCGGCAAGATGATAAAATCCGCAGGGATAAATTTCCCTGACATAAAAGGCGAAGAATTTGATTCTCCTTTAGGTATGTCTTCGGGAGCAGGCACGATTTTCGGAGCTACGGGCGGAGTAATGGAAGCCGCGTTAAGAACCGCTTATGAGCTTGCAACAGGAAAAACTTTGGGAGACATAGATATACAGGCGGCAAGAGGCACCAAAGGAATAAAAGAAGGAAAAGTGGATGTCGGCGGAACAGAAGTGCGTTTTGCGGTGGCAAGCGGACTCGGAAATGTTGAAAAACTTTTAAACGAAGTAAGAAAAGATAAATCGAAATACCACTTTATAGAAATAATGGCATGTCCCGGAGGCTGCGTAGGCGGCGGCGGACAGCCTTACGCCGGGTTAGGCGCGGAACCTTTTGATGTCAATCTTTTGAAGATTCGCGCTCAGGCTCTTTACGATAACGATAAAGGGAAAATGATAAGAAAAAGTCATGAAAATCCGGATATTAAAAAGCTTTATGACGAATTTTTTGGAAAACCTTTAAGCGAAAAGTCGCATAAGCTTTTGCATACACACTATAAAGAGCATTTTCCTAAGGGAATAATACCTAAAAGACCTAACAACGGGGAAATAACGACAGAAGAAAAGGAGTGCAATAAATGTCAGACAACAAACAAAAAGAATTAAAAAATTATATAGAGCAATACCTGAAAAAAGAAGACGGCGATTCTTATCTTATAGCCGTTTTGCATAAGGCCCAGGAACTTTACGGCTTTTTATCAAGAGAAACTATGGAATTTGTAGCCCAGGAAATGAATATTCCGACTTCTACAATATGGGGCGTCGCGACTTTTTATCATTATTTTAATTTAAAACCGAGAGGGAAATATATTATATCGGTTTGTATGGGCACGGCATGCTATGTTAAAGGCGCCGCGGAAATAATGGGAGCTTTAAAAGAAGAACTCGGTATTAAAGAAGGCGAAACAACGAAAGATATGCTTTTTACTTTGCAGGAAGCAAGATGCTTAGGCGCTTGCGGACTTGCTCCTTTGATAATGATTAACGGAAAAATCCACGGTGATTTGACTCCTAAAAAAATCGCCGAACTTATAAAAGAATATCGTAACAAAGGATAAGAATTAACATATTTATCATTACTGAAAGCCGGTATCCATGTTTATCAGTAAAAATGGATTCCGGCTTTCGTTGGAATGACTATTATTATAATAAGTAGTATAAAGGATGGCGATTTAGTTGAATCATATTGATGAATCAAAGATAAATTCTTTGTTGAAAATTGAAGTAAAAAAAGACGAAATAGAGCAAATTCTTGAAAAGACGAAACAATTAAAAAGGCTTTCGCTTGAAGAATCCGCAAAACTTCTTTCCGTAGATGATCCTGAACTATTAAAAAAAGTTTATGCCGCAGCTGCTTATGTAAAAAATACGATTTACGGCAAAAGGGTAGTTTTATTCGTTCCTCTTTATATAAGCAATTTGTGTTCTAACAGCTGCGCTTATTGCGGTTTTGCCGCAAATAATAAACATGCAGTAAGAAAACATCTCACTTTTGACCAAATAAAAGAACAAACGGAAATTCTTCTTAAAAGAGGACATAAAAGAATTTTGATGGTTTCCGGCGAAGTTGCCGATGATAATAAAAACATAGAATATTATACAGAAGCCGTTAAAGCTATTTATTCGGCAGATTATAAAGGCAATAAAATAAAAAGAGTAAACGTCAACGCCGCTCCTTTAAGCGTTGAATCTTATAAAAAACTTAAAGCCGCCGGAATAGGCACTTACCAGATATTTCAGGAAACTTATCACGATGCGACTTACAGAAAACTTCATGTTGCGGGCATAAAATCTGATCCCGATAATCGTTTAGACGCCGTAGACAGAGCTTTTGAAGCTGGAATTGACGATGTCGGAATAGGCCCTCTTTTAGGACTTTATAATCCCCGTTTTGAAATTCTTGCCATGCTTATGCATATAGAATATCTTGAGAAAAAATTCGGGATAGGTCCTCATACTGTTTCGGTTCCGAGAATAGAACCTGCTCCCGGCTCGGATTATTCTTCTAATCCCGAATATCCTTTATCGGATGAAGAATTTAAAAAACTTGTCGCGGTTTTGAGGTTGTCCGTTCCTTATACCGGCATTATAATGTCAACAAGAGAAACCGCAAAATTGAGAGATGAACTTGTAAATCTGGGCGTTTCGCAGATAAGTGCCGAATCTAAAGTTACTCCCGGAGGATATGAAGAAGACTCTGTTCATAACGATAAATTAGAAAGGCAGTTTAGCGTAAACGACCAGCGTCCGCTTGAGGCGATTGTTCATTCGCTTCTTTCGCAAGGCTTAATGCCCAGTTTTTGCGCGGCATGTTACCGCAAAAATCGTACCGGCGAGCATTTTATGGAATTGGCAAAACCCGGCGAAATAAAACATATGTGCGACATGAACGCTTTGATAACTTTGAAAGAATATCTTGAAGATTTTGCGAACCCTGCTACAAAAGAGGCTGGAAATAAGCTGATAGAAAATTACAAAAAGACTTTGGATGAAAAAAGTTTAAAACTTTTAGAACAATTTTTCATGAATATAGAAAGCGGAAAAAGAGACGAATACGTTTAAATCGGCAGGATTTTTGCATACTTTTTGACTGTCTGCAAAAAGTATGGCGGAGGTTGGGAGGGCGAGTATGCGAGGAATAACGAGCACAAGCTACGAGCGGGCGCGAGATGTGAGCGCACCGGCCCGAAAGCGAAGTGGAGGGCAACGCTCCCTTTGTGCAATTCAGCGCCAAAGCAAATAAAACAAAAAATATCTATGATTGACAGGAGAGAGCAATAATAATATCATATATGCATGGCAATAATTAAAGCTTTGTCCAAAGGTTATTGGCAGGTACACAATAAAAAGTATTTCTTCCTGGTTGCCGCGTTCTCTATTTTGATAAACTGGGCTGGACATACTTTTGTTTATGAAAACAGTTATAATTTTTTATACTTTGACATGATAGGCACTTTCGTTGCCGTTGTGGTTTTGGGCAGCGTATGGGGGATGCTTACAGCGCTTGCCACGTCTATTCTTTTGTCGTCTGTCACATCACCGCATTTTATTTATCTTGCCGTTGTAAATATGACAGGCGCTTTATACTGGGGAATACTTAACGAAAGCGGTTTGCTTGCCATTTTTAAAAATAAAAACTATTCGTTTAAATCGTCTTTAAAATCAAATTTCAGTTCGGCAATTTTATTTATTTTATTTTACGGGGTAGGCTGCGGGCTTTTGACTGCTTTAACGTCTTCGGTAATAAGAGGCGTTATTTTTGAAGAAGCGCTGACAAAACCGTATTCTTTGTATTTCGCGCAGTGGTTTAAACAGGTTTTTGAAATTTCCGCTAACGGCGGCGTAGGAATGTTCGCTAATTTTGTCGCCGATACCTTTATCGAAATTCCCGACAAAGTTTTGTCCGCGTTTTTCGGTATGGCGATATGTCTTACCATATTCAAATTCAATATTAAAACTTTTACGGAATCTTACCAAAACCAGATACAAAAAAACAATATATCGTGGCATAGAATAATGCTAAGGAATTTCGGCGGCGTAGAAATTTTTATGTTTATAGTTTTAGGCGTAACGTATCTTTTAAAAATCAAAACTATTTCCATGGAAACGCTTACGGCGTTTATCGAAAAAATCCCCTCTTATTCTCCCGGCGACTATGTCTTCCTTGAATTTATAATGCTTCCGTTATTTATAATTTTTATTTTTCTTGCCATCAAATTTTTTATGCCGGGAACCGAAGACCCTTCGCGTATAGATTTGGGCGTTTCCATAAAAGACAACTTCAATATAAAAAATCTGGACAGGGACATAAAAAATTTTCTTATAGACGCTTTTTGCTTATCTGTTTTGCTTACGGGCGTGTACATTTATATTCTTGTGTCTATAACCGGCATAACGCCGATAGCTTATTACAAACTTACGTCTAACGCGCAGGCTCAGCCCGAACTTCTTGCATGGGTTTTGATAATGTTTATAATTTTTATTCTTATAGACAGAAAAAATAACAGAACTACTGAAATTGTGACCTTAAACGACGAACTTATAAAAAAGCAGGCGGCGGAGCAAATTTCCGAAACTTTTGACGAACAAAAACAAAAGCTTCAGGCTTTAGAGCTTAGCTGGTCGGACAGCACGGTCGCGTATTTGAAAAGCGCCCGCCATGACCTTATAAACCAGCTTGAAAAATCGAAAACCGGTTTAAGCGAACTTCTTACCGAAGTTTACGACGGCGTGGTAAAGCCGTACAGCGTTTCCGTTTTGGAAAGCCAGAAAAAAATGCGAGCCTATATAGAGGAAATTACAAGCGGAAAACTTAATGATTACGATTTAAAACAGATAGAAGAAAATATTGAAGAAACAGTTTTGAATTTAAGGCATAAAGCGCCGTATATAAACGTTCATTTTTCGGGATTTAAAAAAACTAAAAATATGTATTGCAGAATGAATGGGCTTTTCTTTGCCGCGTTTAATAATATTGTCGATAATTCGGTTTATGCTTTGCAGAAAAGGGTTTTAGAGCCGGGTTTTTCAGCCCATTTAACCATATCTCTCGAAACTGAAGAGGATAAAGAAATAGCGGTAAAGGTTTCCGATACGGCTGGCGGGCTTAGTAAAGACAAAATATCGCTTATATATAAATTTCCTTTGGACAGCTCCAAAGGCGGAAGAGTAGGCGAAGGCACTATGATAGTTAAAAATTTTGTAAAGCTTCTTGACGGTTACGTTACGGCTCATAATGTTCGTTCTTATAATGAAACAGGGCTCGAAACTGTTATATATTTGCCGTATTTTAAAAGACAGGAGGAGAAATGACCGACACTAAAAAAACAATAGCTTTGGCTGATGATGACTCAAATGTCCGTTCCTCTTTGGCAAGAACAATAAAGAAACATTTCGAAAATGTAGAAATCCTCAATTTTTCAAACACAATTGAAGTAAAAAAATATCTTTTAAACGATCCCGACAAAATTGATTTGCTTATTCTGGACATACATTTTGGTATGGGCGAAACCGGGCTTGATATTTTGCCGGACATAAAAAAATATTCTCCGTCTTTGCCGGTTATACTTTTAAGCGCCATGGAAAAAACTTACGGTCAGGAAGTTTCCGAAAAAGCAGGCGATTATATAATAGACTTTATGTCTAAACCGGTCACGGAAACCGAACTTATAATAAAAATAAAAAAAGCTTTAAATTCAAAAGATGATAAAGCCAAAAAACTTGAAAAGCTTGAATCCGAAAACGCGATTCTTTCGGAAATGCTTTCATCGCAGGACAGCGAAGGAGCCGGCGGACTTTTTGAAAAAGAGGTTCTTCAAAGACTTTCCGAAATGACAAAAGTTTTTATGCCAAAACCGTATGAGCCGAAAGAAAATATAGTTATAAACGGTCAGGAAATAGACGTTTTGGCTTTTACCGTTGCTCCGCTTCCTTTTGCGGTTATGGTATTTGAAACAAAATATTTCCCTAACGCTAAAATTTCCGGCGGGGTAAATGAGCCTATGAGAGTTTTTGCCAACGGAATTGAAAAAATTTCCACAAAAAGAAGAAATTTGTTTGAACAATCGGAAAATCAGTTTAAACAGGTAAGCAAAAGAATAGAAAAAATATTAAAAGAAACGGGATTTACAAAATACGAAGAAATTTACAGACCTTTTATACAAAGCTTTATAGTATTTCCAGATACATCTGATATTTCCGAAATAGAAACCTCCAACGCCAACAAACATACAAAAATCTGCAAATTCAAAGATTTAACGCCGGATTTTATCATCAAAATAGCTTTTGCCATGCCAAAGCGTCAAGTTGACGAAACAGTTAAAAAAACAGTTCTGGAAAAGCTTTTTTAGCAGTCATTGCGAGGAGGAATGCATAGTATCCCGACGCGGCAATCCATGGCGTGAAAATGTCGTTTTTGGTTAGTTTTATGGTTTTGTTTGTTTTTTAAAATTGAGTTTCCTGAAAAATCCTGTTCAAAGGGTGACACAGAACGGGGTTTTTCAAGAGATCCAATTATAAAAAAGTAAAACGGAGAAAAAATGAAAAAATTATTACAAAAATTAGTCATTGCGGACTTGAGCCGCAATCTGAGGCAATCCGGAAAATTATTGTTTTCATTTTTGATTTTTTCAGCCTTGATGTGTATGTCCGGAGTTAAAGTATATGCTGCAGACCATTCTGTAAATACGCCTTTATTATTAAATACGGCAATAACAGATTCGGCAAGCGGAGATACTATTACCGTAACATCCGATATAACGATGGATGCTAATATTAATTCGGTTTCAAATAAGAATATTATCATAAGAAACAACGGAATTATGCGGACTATTTCCGGAAATAATCTCAGGGCAGGATTCTCTTTTACCAATTCAAACTCTGAAATAAATGGAATAAGTTTTTCAAACTTTATAAAATCTACCTACGGCGGAGCGATATATGCAACTAGGTCAACAATGAGTTTTATCGCAATATCCGGCAATAATATAATCTTCAGTTCAAACAGCGCAGATAGTTCCGGCGGAGCGATATATGCAACTTATTCAACAATGAATTTTACCGCAACATCTGGCAGTAATATAATCTTCAGTTCAAATAGCGCAACAACTACAGGTGCATCAGGAACCAGCGGCGGTGCGATATATGCAACTAATTCAAATATAAGTTTTAGCATAACAAACGGAAGCATAACATTCAATTCAAACAGCGCAGACAATAATGGCAATGGCGGTGCGATATATGCAACTAATTCAATAATGAGTTTTATCGTAACAAACGGAAGCATAACATTCAATTCAAACAGAACGCGACTTGGCGGCGGCGGAGGCGGAGCAATATATGTAGGCAGTTCAATAATGGAGATTAGTGTATCAAGCGGCAGTATAATTTTTAGTTCAAACACAGGAGTTAATGGCGGAGCGATAAATGCAACTCGGTCAACAATGACTGTTACCGTGACAAACGGAAACATAATCTTTAGTTCAAATAGTGCAGGCACAGGCGGAGCGATAGTTGCAACCGATTCATCATCAATGAGTTTCAAAGCAACGACCGGCAATATAATCTTCAGTTCAAACAACAGTATAACAGGTGGAAACGGTAATGGAGGTGCGATATATTTAAGCGGTTCAACAATGAGTTTTACAGCTGTAGACGGAAGAATAGAGTTCACATCAAATACTGCTGCATCCGGGGGCGCATTATATTTAACAAATTCTTCAAGCTTAACATTTAATACTGATAATCTTGTATTTAATTACAATAATTCAACGAGCAATTCAACGACTGGAGGCGGAGTTATTTATTGGGACAATAGTTCCTTTCTAAATTTTGGAAATGCGAATATAACTGCTATAGGCAACCAGGCAAGAAACGGTGGGTTTTTGTATTTAGTACGTAAAGGTACAATAGATTTTAACGGTAATGTTTTTATGTCCGGCAATCAAGCAATAAACGGCTCCGGCGGAGCGATATATTCATCAGGGACAGTGGTTAATTTTAAAGGTTCAAGTACAACGTTTACAGGAAATACGGCGGGAGCAACCGGCGGAGCAATATATGCGCTGGGATCAACAATGAGTTTTAATCCGGTAAACGGAAATATAGTATTCAGTTCAAACAGTGCAAACAATGCAGGAGCAATATATGCAAGCCGTTCATCAATGAGTTTTGTTATCGTCTCAAGCGATAATATAATCTTCAGTTCAAACAGCAGTTTTGGTTATGGCGGAGCAATAGGGGCTACGAGTTCAACAACATTGAAGTTTAGTGTTTTAAGAGGGAGTATAGTGTTTAGTTCAAACAGTGCGAGTACTACTAGTGGCTTTGGCGGAGCGATAAATGTAGACAGCTGGTCAGAAGTAGGTCTTAGTGTCTCAAGCGGCAATATAATATTTGATTTGAATAGAGCAGGCAATGCCGGTGGAGCGCTATGGGTGCGAGACGGTTCAAAAATGGACGTTGGCATCTCAATCGGTAATATAATATTTAGTTCAAATACGGCAGGAAGCGGCGGCGGAGCGATGGCAACATTTGGTTCTAAAATAGATTTTAGAGTCTCTAGCGGGAATATAGTCTTCAGTTCAAACAGCGCAATAGGCAGTTACGGCGGAGCGATACATGCAAGTAATTATACCGGCGTCGGACCATCAATAATTGACTTTATCGTATCAAGCGGAAATATAATATTTAGCTCAAATAGTGCAGTAACGTATGGCGGAGCTATACATGTAGTGCAGTCAACAATGAATTTTGTTATCGTATCAAGCGGAAATATAATATTCAGCTCAAACAGCGTAAATAGCGCTACAAGCCGCGGCGGAGCGATATATGCAGACCAATCAATAATGAGCTTTAAAGCAGACAAGATAGAATTTAGTTCAAATACGGCAGCAACCGGCGGCGTATTATATTTAATGTATTCACACCTAACATTCAATACTAATAATCTTGTGTTTAATTATAATAATTCAACAAGCAGTAACGGTGTTGTTTATTGGGATAATAGCTCTTCTTGGAGTTTTGGCAACGCGAATGTAACGGCAATAGGCAACCAAGCCAATAACGGCGGATTTCTGTATTTAGAAAGCAGAGGGACAATAAATTTTAACGGCAATGTTTTGATGTCAGACAATGAAGCAAGAAGCGGTTCGGGCGGTGCGTTGTATTTATCAGGGACAGTAGTTAATTTTAACGGTTCAAGTACAACGTTTACGGGAAACAAAGCGGCTGATTCCGGCGGAGCGATATATGCAGGTTCTGCAAGAATGAGTTTTGACAATATAACTTTCAACTCAAATACTGCAGGCGGCAAAGGCGGAGCATTATATTTGTTGAGATCCTCAATGACAATAAGCAGCAGTGTGTTCAGCGGAAACAGGGCGTCAAGCGGCGCAGCGGTGGCGGTAGATAATTCTACGATAACATTTAACAGTACAACTGGACGAGTGTTATTTACCGGAAATACCGGGACATACGGCAACGATATATACGCGAATAATTCAATAGTAAATTTTCACGCTGTAAACAATCAGATAAGATTGGAAGGCGGTATATATGTAGGAAGCAATAATAATACAATAAATAAAACCGGAACCGGAGAATTGTACATAAGCAGTAATAATTATATACAAGGGTTGTTCAGCCAGACGGCGGGTACAACAACGATAAATCAGGCAAATTACACGTTTGCCAACGGAACATGGAGTGTAACTAACAGCAGCGGAGTAAGGGTAAGCAGCTCGGTATTAAATATCGGCGCGACCGTAATTTTTACGAGTAACACGAACGTGAACGGCGGAGCGTTAATTATAACCAATATTACGGCAGCTTTTACAGGCAGAACAAGTTTTATAAACAACAGCGCTTCCGAATACGGCGGCGCTATATTTTCATCAGCATCTGTAGTTAATTTCGACGGTTCAACGATAACTTTTACGGGAAATAGTGCGGACAATAATACCAGAGGCGGCGGAGCGATATATTCGTATAGGTCAACAATGAGTTTTACCGCTGCAGCAGGTGATATAATCTTCAGTTCAAACATAGCAGGAAGCTATGGCGGAGCGATAAGATCAGATTTGTCGTCAATGAGTTTTAGCGCGGGCAGAGATATAATTTTTAGTTCAAACAGAGAACGACAAGATGGCGGCGGAGCAATATCAGCGCATAACTCAATAATGAATTTTACTGCGGCAAGAGATATAGTTTTCAGTTCAAACAGCGGGGTTGACGGCGGAGCGATAAATGCAATAAATGGCTCAATAATGAGTTTTACCGCGACAAACGGCAATATACTATTCAGTTCAAACAGCGCGAATTATGGCGGAGCAATATGGGTGCGTAATTCAATAATAGATTTTAGTGCAAGAAGCAACAACGGTAATATAATCTTCAGTTCCAATGTCGGCGGCGCGGTTTCTGTAGGTTATTCGACAGCGAGTTTTACCGCAGGCAGAGATATAATTTTCAGTTTAAACCGCTCGTTAAATGATTCCAGCGGAGCGCTATTCTCATATTTGTCGTCAACAAATTTTACAGCAGGCAGAGATATAATTTTCAGTTCAAACACCGCCGCAGGCAGCAGCGGCGGAGCGATATCTGTGCAAGACTCAACAATGAGTTTTAATGTTTCAATCGGCAGTATAGTATTCAATTCAAACGAGAGTGCTTATGACGGCGGAGCGATATTTTCTTTTCAATCAATAATGGAGTTTAAAGTTTCAAGCGGCAGTATAATTTTCAGTTCAAACAGCGCGGATATTGTGCCGCCAGGTATGTTTCCGTATTACGGAGGCGGAGCAATAACCACATTGAGTTCAAAGATGGATTTTGATGTTGCAAGAGGCAGTATAGTTTTTATTTCAAATAGTGCAGATCTCGGCGGAGCGATAAGCGCGGATGATTCAATAATGAGTTTTAAAGCTGACAAGATAGAATTTAGTTCAAACATTGCCGTAAGAGGCGGGGCATTGTATTTACGGAATTCAAATATAACGTTTAATGCGACAGATTTGGTGTTTAATTACAATAATTCAACAGACGGGGACGGAGTCATTTATTGGGATAACGGTTCTTATTTTAATTTTGGAGCAGCAAATGTAACGGCAGCAGGCAACCAAGCCAATAACGGCGGATTTCTGTATTTGACCGGCAAAAAAATAGATTTTAACGGTAATGTCTTTATTGAAGATAACGAAGCAAGAAGCGGTGTTGGCGGAGCTGTATATGTTGAAAATTCAACAATGAGTTTTAACGGTTCTTCAGCAACATTTATAGGAAATATTGCAGCAAGCAGCGGCGGAGCGATGTATTTAACAAATTCAAGTGTGACATTTAATACGAATGAAGCTGTGTTTAATTACAATAATTCAAGAAACGGGAATGGAGTGATTTTTTTGGACGGTAATTCATATTTTAGTTTCGGAAATTCGAATGTAACTGCAATAGGCAATAAAGCGAATAACGGCGGATTTTTGTATTTGAGCGCCAGAAAAATGGATTTTAACGGTAATGTTTTGATGCAGGATAACGAAGCAAGAAGCGTAACCGGCGGCGCACTGCATGTTCTGAATTCAACAATAAGTTTTAACGGTCCTTCGGCAAGATTTGATGGGAATATTGCCGCAAGTTCCGGCGGAGCGATATATTTACAAAACAGCAGCGCGGCTTTTAAAGGAAATACTAGTTTTGTAAACAATATTTCTAGCTGGTCCGGCGGAGCGATACATTCAGCCGGTTCTTATGTTTTATTTTCCGGAAGTGAAATAAATTTTATTGGTAATAACAAATATGGCGGCGCTGTTACTGTGAGCAACGGCGGCGGAGCAATATACGCGAGTCAATCAACAATGGCTTTTGCTGTTTTAAGCGGTAATATATCATTCATCGAAAACTCTGCCAGGCGTATGGGTGATAATTCTGGCGGCGGAGCGATATACGCAAGCGGTTCAATAATGACTTTTGAAGTATCAACCGGAAATATAGTATTCAGCGAAAACAAAGCTAATAATCTGGGCAGTTATGCAGGCGGCGGCGGAGCGATAAACGCGCAAGGGTCTAGAATGGAGTTTAAAGTTTTAAGAGGAAGCATAATATTTGATTCAAATGAAACTGATGACGGTATGGGCGGAGCGATAAATGTAAACAATTCGAGAATGAGTTTTGAAGTTTCGACCGGAAACATAGTATTCAGTTCAAATTTAAGAGGGGCGCTAAATATACAAAATAATAGTTCGGTAACTTTTGTTGTTTCAAACGGAAATATAGTATTTGATTCAAACACGGGCGGAGCAGCGGTATCTTTAAATTCAGCGTCAACAGTAAGTTTTCGCGCTGAAAACGGCAGAATAATATTTAATGAAAATATGGGCGGAGCGGTACGTACCCCATCATTTGTAAATAATGTATATTTTGACGGGATTACAGAATTTACGTCAAACAGCGTGGCGGACAGGGGCGGCGCTTTGTATTTGCTTCAGAGAGAGACAATATTTAATCATGAAGCATCTTTTACCGGTAATTACGTAATGAGCGGAGGAATGAGTCTTACCCCCGGAGCCGGCGGCGCAATATTTGTTACGGCAAATACAAGGTATACATTTAATTCAACGGCAACATTTACCGGAAATATAGCATATGGTACAGGCGGCGGGGCGATATATTTAGAAAGAAGTACGGCAATATTTAGCGGCAATACGTCATTTATAAATAATATATCAAGCGGTTCCGGCGGAGCAATACATTCTACCGCTTCATATTTATCGTTTGCCGGCAGAGAAATAAGTTTTGAGGGAAATAAATCAGAAGGCGGCAACAATGGCGGAGCGATGTATATTTATTTTTCAACTGTGAATTTTAACGTTGCCGGAGGGTTTATATCATTCGTTTCAAATACCTCAACAGGATTAACCAGCGGCGGAGCTATAAACGCAACCAGATCACAAGTAAATTTTGACATAACAAACGGTAATATATTATTTAGTTCAAATACCTCAACTCGTCAAGGAAGCTATGGCGGAGCGATATATACAACAAATCAATCAACAATGAGTTTTAAGGCGACAGACGGAAATATAATATTTAGTACAAACTCATCCGGTGGTGATGGCGGAGCGATATATGCGAATAATTCGAAAATAGATTTTGAAGTATCAAGAGGAAGTATAATATTTAGTTCGAATACAACAAACTCGCGAGGCGGAGCAATAAACGCGAGCGGTTCAAAAATGACTTTCGCAGCAACAGACGGTAATATATTGTTTTATTCAAATTGGAATCGTTCACAAGGCGGTGCAATATACGCCGATTCAAACTCATCAATGACTTTTTCCGTTTTGAGAGGCAGTATAATATTTAATTCAAACGATGCTTCAACCAGCGGCGGCGCAGTATTTGCAATGAGCGGCGCTACAATAAGTTTTAGCGCTACAAACGGAGATATAATATTCTCTTCAAATTCTGCCCGTGGTTCTGGTGGCGGAGCGATAAACATCCAAGGCGGCTCTTTGATAACTCTCAGCGCAATAGGCGGAAACATAGTATTTAGTTCAAATGTAATAACCAGCAATGGCGGAGCAGTATATTTAGGAAACGGTTCTACGGCCAGTTTCAAAGCAACAGGCGGAAATATATTATTTAGTTCAAATACCGCGAATTCCGGCGGAGCTATATACGCTGTTGCGACCACAAGCATAACATTTGACGGAATAACGATATTTGAGTTCAACCGCGCGCAGGGAAGCGGTGGAGCGATATACTCGCTGGCAAATCAAACTTATGTATTTACCGGTACGGCGACATTTAGAAAGAATACGGCGGGAGTTCATGGCGGAGCATTATATTTGAGCGGAAATTCCAATATAAATTTTGGCAGCGCGAAATTTTATGCAATAGAAAATATGGCGGAGTACGGAGGATTTTTATATTCAAGCGGAACAAAAATAATAGATATGACGTGGAATGATATGACAATAGCAGATAATTATGCGACATACGGAGGATCTCTGTACGGAGAAGGCGAAACGATATTTAGATTCTGGGGTTCCACTACTAATATGAGTATGGCAAACAGCACAGCGGCGTACGGAGGAGTAATAGCGTTGGGCAATGACGGTACAGTAGATTTCAGCAATACTAAATTATACGCGGAGAACAACAGGGCTTCAAACAGCGGCGGATTTATATATATAATCGGAGGAGAAGCTATATTTAACGAAGCCTATTTTACAGGAAACAGAGTGAATAGCCAAGGCGGCGCGATATATGTAGATGACGCGCCGATGAGTTTTTACAGCGCGGCAAGAGGAGATATAAAATTCAGTTCAAACAGTGCGGGCAATCAAGGCGGTGCGATATTTGCGGTTAATTCGGAAATTGAATTTGCGGGCGAAAGTATAGAATTCAGTTCAAACAGCGCTGGTTTGCAAGGCGGAGCGATATATGGCGGCGCGAATACAAAAATACATTTTGACAGCGTTGTATCGTCTTTTACGCTAAACAGCGCGGGCAATCAAGGCGGAGCATTGTATTTGCAAAGCGGACAAGTATTTAACAATGCGGTGTATTTTACAACCAACAGCGCGAATGTCGGCGGCGCAATATTTGTAGTGGCAAATACAAGTTATACGTTTAATTCAACTGCAGAATTCAGGGGCAACTACGCATTTGCGGGCGGAGCGATATATAATGATACAGGTTCAACAATAACATTTACAAACGCTAATCTTGTAAAGTTTACGAATAACAGAAGCACGTCAAATGCGACGTCAGGCGGCGGAGCGATAAACAACAGAGGGTATATGGATTTGGGCGCGGTAACATTCACTAGCAACAGCGCGCAAAATCAGGGTAACGGCGGAGCGATATTTAATACGCTTGCAACCGGGTATGTAAGACTTACCGGAACAAAGTTTGAATACAATACGGCAATGTCGAGTGGCGGCGCGATATTTAATAACAGCAGCGGCACGGTGAATATAATGGCAGGTACGACGTTTACAGGTAATTCAGCGTCAGGCGGAAGCGGTGGGGCGATATATAATATAGGCTCAACAGTAACAATAGCGGGAACGGGAATATCATTTATAGGCAATTCAGCATTAGAAAATGGCGGAGCGTTGTATAATGCTGCAAACTCGACAGTTACGATATCAGGTTCGGGAATAGTATTTTCTTTAAATACGTCATCATCAAACGCAATCGGCGGCGGAGCGGTATTAAATGCGGGTTATATGACAATTTCGTCAGTAAGTTTTACGACGAACACTGCAACAAACGGCGGCAACGGCGGAGCAATATATAACAGCGGAATACAGGCAATATTGAATTTGAATAACGTGACGTTTAGTTCAAACACTGCGACGTCGACAGGCGAATACGGCTTTGGCGGCGGAGCCGTATTTAACAGTGACGGGAAAATGAACTTTACGAATAATAATTTGTTTACGTTAAATGCTGCGTCCAACAGAGGCGGAGCGATATTAAACGATTATAACGGCAATATAAAATTTATAAGCGGCTCAAACAACATGTTTAGTTTTAATAGAGCAAGTGAAGGCGGAGCGATATACAATGGGTATTGGGCAGTGGCCGTAATTGAAATAGAAAGCGGAAGCATAATGAATTTTACAAGCAATACGGCGGCATTGAGCGGCGGCGCGATAAGGAATGCTAATGGGATAATAATATCATCGACAACGGAGTTGACGTTTACCGGCAATAATGCGGTCAGTCAAGGCGGAGCATTGCATAATGATAACGGAACGGTAACGTTACTGTCATCGACATTTAGGCAGAACATGTCAAACCAAGGCGGAGCGCTGTATAATATTGCGGCGGGTTCAAGAGTGAATTTGACGAATGTAATATTTACGACAAATACGGCGACTTCTGGCGGAGCGATATACAATAATTCGGGAGTAATAAACTCGACAATATCTGCGTTGTTTGAGTTTAATAGAGCGACGGGAACAATCGGAGGCGGAGCGGTATATAATTTAGGAACAATAAGTATGGCGTCATCGACATTTAGAGAGAATACGGCATTGCAGGGCGGCGGGATATATAATAGCGGAGCTTCGGCAAATATATATTTGGAAAAAGTAATATTTACGACAAATACTGCAGCAGTCGGCGGAGCGATATATAATGCCGCAAACGGAGTAATAAATTCAACTGGAGCAATTGCGTCAGTAATATTTGAGTTTAATAGAGCGACGGCAACAACCGGAGCCAACGGAGGCGGAGCGATATATAATTTAGGAAGAGTGAATATAGCGTCTTCGACATTTAGAGAGAACACAGCGCTGCAGGGCGGAGCAATATACAATACCGGAGCTTCTGCAAATATATATATGGAAAAAGTCATATTTGCGACAAATACTGCGGCGAGCGGCGGTGCGATACGCAATGTTTCAGGCGGAGTAATCAATTCAACTGGAGTAAGCGCATCAGCAATGTTTTCGTTTAATAGATCGACCGGAGCAGGAGTAAATGACGGAGGCGGAGCAATAAATAATGCGGGAACAGTAACGCTGTCTTCAGCGACATTTTATATGAATACGGCATTAAACGGAGGAAGCGGAGGAGCGATATACAATAATGGAACATCTGCGACGATAAATTTGGAAAAAGTAATATTTAGTTCAAATAGCGCGACATCGACAAGTGTCGGCGGCGGAGCGATATATAACGCGGGAAGCGGAAAAGTAAATTTTAGAAATGAAACAATGTTTACGTTAAATACGGCAAATGCGGCGACGGGCAGCCGTGGCGGAGCAATATTGAATGAATGGTCGGGCAATATAAAATTTGAGAGCGGTTCAAACAACGTATTTAGTTTCAATCAGGCAGGTGACGGCGGAGCTATATACAACGGATGGAATGGTGTAGCGGTAATTGAAATAGAAAGCGGAAGTATAATAAATTTTACAAGCAATACTGCGACTAGGTACGGCGGAGCAATGAGGAATGCTAACGGTATAATAACCTCATCTACAACGCATTTGACGTTTACAGGTAATAATGCAACCAGTCAAGGCGGAGCGTTGTATAATGAGAATGGAGCAGTGACGTTGTTGTCATCGACATTTGTAGGAAATAGCGCGACTAATCAAGGCGGAGCATTGCATAATAATAGTAACGGAGCAGTAACGCTTTTGTCATCGACATTCAGAGAGAACAGATCAAATCTTGGCGGAGCGATATATAATATGGCGGCAGGTTCGTTAATAACATTGGGACATGTAATATTTACGACAAATACGGCGACGAGCGGCGGAGCTATATACAATGCATCGGGAGTAATAAACTCGAGTATATCGGCATATTTTGCGTTTAACAGGTCAACGGGAGCAACGCTCGGAGGCGGCGCAATATATAATGCGGGGGCTATAACATTAAGTTCATCGACATTTTATATGAACGCGTCAAGCAATGCAGGCGGAGCGTTGTATAACACAGGAGTATCAAGCATAACATCGGCAGTGTTTAATATGAATGTGGCGGCATCGAGCGGCGGAGCAATATATAATACAGGTACGATTAATTTTATGCCGAACGCAGGCAGCAGCGTAATATTTATAGGCAACACTGCTTTAGCAGGAAGAGATATATTTAACGCGTCGGGAGCGACTCTAAACTTTAGCGGAGCAGGAAACGTAATATTTAATGGCGGAATAGAAGGAACAGGAAATATTAATAAAACAAACAGCGGGAATGTTTATTTTAATTTTGGTTCGATAAATAACATAGGCGGAGTATTTACTAACCAAAGCGGCAATGTATATTTTTCATCAGGTTCAAGAGCGAATATAACGGGCGAATTAGCAATACAAGGCGGAGGTGTATATTTCGCTACTAGCGCTTATGCAAATAAACTTAATATGACAAATGGAACATTAGGCGTAAATGTGGATTGGCTTGCGGGCGGAACCGGAGCGTCAACAACGTTTATAAGAACGACAACTACAACGCTGACAGACCAAAGCAAACTGCATGTAACGACGGTGACATTGGGCGTAGTAGGAAGTTCAACGGCAATAATGTCGGCGGATTGGGCAAGCGGAATATTTACGATAGGCAACATATCAGGCGGAGATAAATACGGCTATCGCTTTGAGTGGAGCGGTTTACAGGGTGACTACATAGGCTGGCTTATTTACGGAGCATTACCGTGGAACACTTTTGTGGCTTTATATCAAGCGGAGACATCGGGCAATACACTGTCATTGTGGCAGGATATAGAAGCAATTCTTGATGAAGATGAAGATCCGTTTTTAGCGCCTACAGGAAGTAACTTTACGATAGACGCGGAAGGGCATACAATAAATTCTTCGGGACTCTTGAACAAAGGAATGACACTAGACGCTAAACAACTTGCAATTCAAAACGCGGTATTTAAGAATTTTGTAAATTCTGCAAACGGCGGAGTGATAAATAACAGCGGTAATTTAACGTTAGAAGACGTAATGATAGAAAATGTAATATTTACGTCAAACACAGCGGTATCGGGCGGAGCGGTATATAATAGTGGATTGATGTCGTTTTCGTCAGTGTCATTTATCGGAAATATAGCGTACAGTTCCGGCGGAGCGATATATTCAGAAAGTTCGAATTTATTATTTAACGGAGATTCTGTAAGTTTCGTAAATAATAAATCCAATAATGCTGGTGGTGGCGCAATATATTCATATCAATCAACAATTAACTTTACATCTAATAATATATTGTTCAATTCAAACAGGGTGGGGATGCAAGGTGGAGCTATATATGCGATTAATTCAGAAATTGACTTTGAAGGACAGAGTATAGAATTCAGTTCAAACAATGCAGGTCTTGGTGGAGCAATATGTGTATTGCAGTCAACAATGAGTTTCAACGCCAATAATATTGTATTCAATTCAAACGGTAATGCTTTTAGTTTTGGTGGAGCAATATATGTATTGCAGTCAACAATGAGTTTCAATGCCAATAGCATAATATTCAGTTCAAACAGTGCTTGGGGTGGCGGAGCGATATCAGCACATGGTTCAAGTATGAGTTTTACAACGACAGTTGGAGATATAACTTTTAGCTCAAATAATGCAGGTAATGCTGGCGGAGTGATATCAGCAGGTTTTTCAACAATATGTTTTGCATCAGGCAGGGATATAATGTTCAGTTCAAACAGTGCTAATTTTGGCGGAGCGATATCAGCACATATATCATCAATGAGTTTTACCGCAGGCAGGGATATAATATTTAGTTCAAATTCCGCGGTTATGAATTCCGGCGGAGCGATATCAGCAGATATATCGTCAATGAACTTTACAGCAGACCGGAATATAATTTTTAGTTCAAACAGCGCGGGAATGCAAGGTGGAGCAATATATTCTCAATATTCAACAATGAGTTTTACAGCGAAGGTTGGAAATATAATCTTCAGTTCAAACAGTGTAAACGCTATTAATGGTCATGGTGGAGTGCTATATGCAAAACAGTCAAGTATGAGTTTTACTGCAAATAATATAGAGTTTAGTTCAAATGCAGCTTCTGCTGGCAGCGTATTGTATTTAACAGATGTTTCCAGTGTAACGTTTAATGCGCAGAATATAGCGTTTAAATATAACAATTCAACAAACGGCAACGGAGTTGTTTACTGGGACAATAGCTCTTATTTAAATTTTGGAGATGCGAATATAGCTGCGATAGGCAATCAGGCGAATAACGGCGGATTTTTATATTTGGAAGGAAAAGATGTAAATTTCAACGGTTCAACAACAGAGCTTATCGGTAATATAGCAAGAAGCAGCGGCGGAGCGATATATATAGGAGCCGATTCAACAGTTAATACGAAAAATATAACGCTTACAAACAACAAGGCATTAAACGGACTGGGCGGAGCAATATTTATGAAAGGAGCCGATAGTGAACTTGCAGTATTAAACATAGAGCAGACGGAAGATACGGAAATATCAGGAAATACGGCGATGGGAGTAACAAATGCGTTCCATTTGGAAGAGTACGCGGAGCTGAATTTGAATATAACCGGCAGTACAATGACAATGTCGGACGCTATAACATCTAACAATAATACGGAAATAACCAAGGCGGGAGACGGAGTATTGATATTAAACAGCGACGTAAACGCGATAAACGGAAGATTGAGTATAAATGAGGGAATAGCAAGAACAAGTTATACAATAGGAACCGGCGATATATACTTTGACAACGGAACGCTGAATCTTACAAACAGTATGGATATTGTATTGTTAAATAATATATATGCGTCTACATATACATCAACAATAGATTTAGATATCAGCGCCGCGACAGTGACTATAAGCGGAAATGTAATTGGCAATGACGGAGATTTTGCGAAAAACGGATTAGGTAAGGCAATAATAACCGGAGCAGGATCAAATATAAATAATACTTATATTAATGCCGGCGAATTAGAAATATTGACAAGTAATTTTGCTTCGCAAAATTTAACAGTAGCTAATTTTGCAATATTAAGCGGAACAGGCGCAATAACAGGAAATGTGACAAATAACGGAATAGTAAAACCGGGACATGCAAGCGGACTGCCTGAAAACAAATTTGGAGTTTTGACAATAAACGGAAACTATATTGAGAACGGAGATTTGGCAATAAGAATAAACGAAGGAACATCAGAAAGTCCGATAGATCCTTGGAATGATATGCTGAAAGTACACGGAACTGCGACGATAAATCCGGGAAGCCGTATAGATTTGGATTTAAGACGCGGATTTGAGATATATAAGCAATACACTGTTTTGGAATCAAACGGATTAACCGGAATGTATAGTGAACTCAAAACATTGTATCCGTCGCTTGAAATATTGATTGAGAGAGACGGGGAAAACGTAATTTTACATTTGAAGAACGCGAATACGGATTATCTGAATATTCCCGGCTTAGATCATAATAATACTGAAGTAGCAAAAATAATAGACAATATAACAGCAGGAGGAGACGCTGATAAAATAAACGATATATCAAAGATAATCGGAACAATGGACTCAATGGACGACGCAGGAAAAATGAGAGTAATGGAAGAAGTGTCGGGAGGAATATACGCAAATGCGTTGTTAATGAGCGGTCAGCAGGTAAGACAGGCATATCACAGAATTCTAGACAGAAGAGACAGCGGATATGAGGGATATAATTTGTGGGCGGGAATATATGGCTCGCAATATAAGATGGAACAAGATTCTAACAGCGGCGATTTTAAAGCAAGAAACGGCTATATGATATTAGGGTTAGAAAAATACAGCGACAGCAGCAACTTTATGATTGGATATTACCTGAGCGGCGGCCAGCACGATACGCATCAGTGGGATGACATAATAGATATAAATGATTATCGCGGCGGATTGTATTTAGGAAGCTTTAAGGGAAATTGGACATTTAGAGGTGAACTAAGCGGCGGATATCAGCAGTATGAAGGGAAAAGACAGCAAGCGTTGCTTCAATCCTGGACAGAAAGCAGTTATGACGGCTGGAATATCAATGCAAATGTAGAAGCGTTTTACAAAATATTGGAAAGTAATATAGCAAACATAAGTCCGTTTGCAGGGTTAGACGGAAGCTTTATAAAGACAAGCGGATTTAGAGAAAAAGGTTTTGATAACGCTGCGGCGGTGCTGACGGTGAAAGACAATCAGTTTGAGATATTGAATGCAGTAGCGGGCTTTAGAGCGGAAAAAGAGATAGGAGCATTGAGATGGTACGGAGAATTGGGAGCCAGATATAATTTGAGAGGCAGCAAAGGTATATTTAAGGCAACGTTGAATAATTTGGATGAAGAAATGACAATATACGGTGCCGGAAATAACTTATTTTCAGGAAAAGCGGAAATAGGATTCAGCGCGGATGTATGGAAAGGAGTAGAAGTATTCGCGATGGGATCGTATGAGAAAGCGGAGAGATTTAATCAGGTAACAGGACAAGCGGGAGCAGGGTACAGATTTGGAAACGCGAAGAAAGGAATGTTGGAAAAGAAAGCTATAGAAGAATCAAGGGAAGCATATAAGTATAATGAGATGGCGCAGGAAGCATTGAAAGAAGCATTGGAAGCGGCAGCAAAAGCAGAAGTTCACGCAAAAGAAGCCGAAAACGCGACAACAATAGAAAGTTCAAAAGACGCGGCAAATAAAGCAAAAGAAGACGCAAATAAAGCAGGACTTGCGGCAGATAAAGCAGGAAATGCAGCGCAGTCAGCCAAAGAGGCAGCGGAAAAGGCGACTATAGCGGCAAAAGAAACGGAAGGATTGACTAAATCGGAAAAACAGTTAAGAGAAAGCAGAGCAAGGCTGGCTGCAGCGAAAGCATCCGAGGCAGCCGGGAAAGCGGAAGAAGCCGCGCGGTTAGCGAAAGAAGCGGCAGAGAGAGCAGGAAAGTTTTCTGTGGAAGCGAAAGAAAGCAGTGAAAAAGTAGAAAATGAAATAACAATGTTTAAAGAAAAAGAAAAGAGTAAAGAAATAGAGTTGATTGAAGTGAAAGGAAAGCCGAAAGCGAAAGGATTCAGATTGACAAGAGCATTATTTGATTTTGATAAAGCTGACTTAACTCCGGACGCAAAGAAAGCAGTAGGCGGAATGGCAAGAGAGTTAAGGAAATTGGATTACATCAAAGTAACGGTAGAAGGACATACTGACGAAATAGGAACAAATGAGTATAATGAAGCGTTATCAATGAGAAGAGCGGAAACTGTATATAATAAATTGGCAGAATTGGGAATAGATTCCGATAAGATGGAAAAGATAGGACACGGAAAAACTAAGCCGATAGAATCAAACGCGACAGCGGCAGGCAGAGCGAAAAACAGAAGAGTAGAGATAATAGTAGAATAAAGGCAATTACAAATTACGAATGACGAATTACGAAACAACGGCGACAACAAAATGTTATCGCCGTTGTTTGTTTTTGTCGTCCAATACCGGTTTTGTTTGCGACAGACAGAAGATTGTTGTTAGTTGCCGCATACCGCGGGGATGAACGAGAATTTTGGGTTGTCTGTCATTCCGTTGAAAAACGGAATCCATTTAGTTTTATAGTTAAACGTGGATACCGGCTTTCGCCGGTATGACAAAAGAGTGGGAGTACTAATTGCTTTTGTCAATTTGACATTCTATATTTTAATTTTGTAATATTTGAATAACTTAATAACAAATGATTCAAAAGGTCATTTGTTTCCAAACCGTAGATGTGGAGATAACGGTAATTGTGCAGTTACAGAGAGCGGGCGCAGCTGAGATTCCCGTACAACGCAGATTATCAAATGGACCACAGAGGGCGCAGTCAAAAGAAATAAAATTCTGAGTATTCTGCGACGTTAGCATGCGTTAATTGCAAAGAGTATGTTTGTACTCTAAAAAGAGTGTGATAACAAGTTGCTTGTATTTGTTGTCGCAAAACAAGGTGGCACCGCGGATAATTTCAATCCGTCCTTGGCGTAATAGCGTAGTTATAACTATGTTATGCCAAGGACGGATTTTTTTATTTTGGGAGCGGAATATGAAGATGAACAGAATTAAACGATGGCGGTTTTTATAATAAAGTGAAAAGAGATACAGTTGAGTTTTTTATGCCTAAAAAAGGAGATTATCATGTTTAACATACAATTAAAAGATGTCAAAAAATTCGCAAAATCATACGGTGTCGTGCCTTTAAGCATGGAGCTGTTTTCCGATGTGCGTACGCCTATTCAAATTTTAAACCTTCTGAAAAGCAACTCTAAAAAAGTTTACATGCTTGAAAGCGTTGAAAGCAGCGCCGCATGGGGACGTTATACTTTCTTAGGTTTTGATCCGTCACTTTACGTTTACGGCACAGACAGCAAAATTACAGTTGTTGACGAAAAAATCAAAACAGTAAAAGAAAATCCGTCTGAATTTTTAAAAAAGTTAATAGCTTCTTACAAAAGTCCGAGGTTTGATTATTTGCCGCCGTTTACGGGCGGACTTGTGGGCTATTTTGCTTACGACTATGTAAAGTATGCGGAACCGTCGCTAAAACTTAAGGCTAAAAATCCTGCGGAATTTATGGATTTTTATCTTATGCTCTTTGATAAAGTAATAGCTTTTGACCACTTTAGACAAAAGCTTGTTTTAATTGCTAATATAAAAACCAACGATATAGAAAACAACTATAAAAAAGCCGTAAACGATTTAAAAGAGATTAAAAAGTTAATTTTATCGTCAAATATCAAACTTTCAAACATGGAAGAAAGCAAAACCCCGGCGCTTGATTTCAAACAGGTGTTTTCAAAAGAAAAGTACTGTAAAATGGTAGAAAAAGCAAAGCATTATATTGCTGAAGGCGACATTTTTCAAGTTGTACTTTCTAACCGTTTGGAGGCAGATTTTAACGGCGACTTTTTAACTGTTTACAGAAATTTGCGCACAATAAACCCTTCGCCGTATATGTTTTACATAGATTTCGGCGGTTTTCAGCTTGCGGGTGCATCTCCCGAAACTTTAGTTTCGTTAAAAAACGGCATTGTAAGCACTTATCCGCTTGCGGGCACAACCAAACGCGGAAAAACAAAACAAGAAGATAACGCGTTTGTTAAAAGTCTGTTAGAAAACGAAAAAGAACTTTCAGAGCACAATCAGCTTGTAGACTTAGGCAGAAACGATTTAGGCAAAATTTCAGAGTTTGGCAGCGTGAAAGTTGAAGAATATTTAACGATAAAACAGCTTTCGCATGTTTCTCACATAGCTTCAAAAGTTACGGGGAAGCTTAAGGCAGGGCTTACTCCTTTAGACGCTTTAGACGCGTCATTGCCCGCAGGCACTCTTTCAGGCGCTCCCAAAAAAAGGGCGTGTGAAATTATTGACGAACTTGAAAATTTAAAACGCGGACCATACGGCGGAGCTGTGGGATACATAGATTTTACCGGAAACATGGATTTATGCATAGGAATACGCATGGCGGTAAAAAAAGACGGTAAAGTTTTCGTGCAGGCCGGCGCGGGAGTAGTTGCCGACAGCGTTCCCGAAAAAGAATATCAGGAATGTCTTAACAAAGCGCAGGCAATGGTTGAAGCAATAAAAATAACTTCAACGCAGGAGGCAATATGATACTAATAATAGATAACTATGGCAGTTTTTCTTATATCCTTTACCAGTATGCAGGAATGTTAAATCCTGATGTAAAAGTTATAAAAATGACGAAATGACGCTGAAAGAAATAGAAAAATTAAACCCGACGCATATCATTTTTTCACCGGGACCGGGACGTCCTGCCGATGCGGGAATAACAAAAGAAGCAATTTTGTATTTTCGCGGAAAAAAGCCTATGCTCGGCATTTCTCTGGGACATCAGTCTATATGCGAAGTATTCGGCGGGAAAATAATTTATGCCGAAAAGCTTATTCATGGCAAAACAAGCGATGTTCATATAGCCAACGGCAGCCCGATTTTTAAAGGTATGCCGCCGGTAATGAAAGCGGCAAGATACGATTCTTTGATTGTTGACAGAGCGACTTTGCCGGAAGAACTTTTGGTAATTGCCGAAGATGGCAAATCGCAGGTTATGGGCGTTAAACACCGCGATTACGATTTGTACGGTTTACAGTTTCATCCGGAATCAATACTTACGAAAGACGGTTTTTTGATTATAGAGAATTTCTTAAATATCGAGAGCGGGAGGATAAAATGATACAGAAAGCTATATATGAGCTTGTAAACAGACAAAATCTTTCTCTCGAAGACACAAAAACCGTTATGAATGAAATAATGGAAGGCAATGCTACGGACGCGCAAATAGCGTCTTTTTTAACTGCGATGAGATTAAAAGGAGAAACTATAGATGAAATTACCGCCTGCGCTTCGGTTATGAGAGAAAAAAGCCAGAGGCTCAACCCTAAAAGCGACGTGCTTGATATCGTCGGCACGGGCGGCGATGAACTTGCAACGTTTAATATTTCATCGGTTTCATCAATAGTAATTTCCGCCGCAGGAGTGCCTGTGGCAAAACACGGCAACAGAAGCGTATCCAGCAAATGCGGCAGCGCGGACTTATTTGAGGCTTTGGGAGTAAATATAACTCTTACGCCTGCGCAGTGCGAAGTTGTTCTTGAAAAAATCGGTATATGTTTTTTAATGGCGCAGACTTTTCATTCGTCTATGAAATATGTAGCGAAAGTCAGAAAAGAACTTAGCATAAGAACAATATTTAATATTTTAGGACCCCTTGCCAATCCTGCCAAAGCAAGATATGAGCTGGTCGGCGTTTATGATGAAAATCTTGTCGAACCTATGGCAAGAGTTCTTGCGAATTTAGGTGTTAAGAGAGCGATGGTTGTGCACGGTCATGACGGGCTTGATGAAGTGACTTTATCTGATACTACTACTATATGTGAAGTAAACGAAGGAAAACTTAACAGTTTCTTTATAACGCCGGAACAGTTTGGTTTAAAAAGATGTTCTTTGTCAGAACTTATCGGCGGCAGTCCTAAGGAAAATGCGGAAATAGCGTTAAAAATTTTAGGCGGCGAAAAAGGCGCGAAAAGAGACATTGTTCTTCTAAATTCCGCAATATGCCTTTATATGTTCTACAATAATATAACGCTTAAAGAATGTTTGAAAATGGCAACTGAAGTTATAGACAGCGGAAAAGCTTTAAAAAAGCTTAACGATTTTATAAAAATGTCTAATGAGGTATAAAATCCCACGCCGTGTCATCCCCGAATGTATTAATCGGGGAACTGCCGTTTTTTAGTGATTATATATTTTTAGAGGTAATACATGATATTAGATAAGATTGTTGCGGCAACGAAAGCCAGAGTAGAAAAGCAAAAGCAAATTACGCCTTTTGATTTTTTAAAATCTCAGGTGTTATCCCTCGCCCCTTGCGGGAGAGGGCAGGGTGAGGGGTTGCCTTTTAAATCAGCCTTGTTAAAAGAGGACATATCTTTTATTTGCGAAGTTAAGAAAGCATCGCCGTCAAAAGGTATTATATCTGAGGATTTTAAATATAAAGATATAGCTTCAGGTTACGAGTCTGCGGGAGCTGATGCAATTTCTGTTCTTACGGAACCGGATTTTTTTCTTGGAAAAGACAGTTATCTTGCAGAAATAAAAGATATCGTTAAAATCCCTGTTTTAAGAAAAGATTTTACTATTGACGAATATCAGATTTACGAAGCCAAAAATATCGGCGCGGACGCTATTCTTTTGATATGCGCGATTTTGGATTTAGAGACTTTAAAAAGATTTATGGAAACCGCAAAAAGTATAGGGTTGTCTTGTCTTGTGGAAGCTCACGATGAAAAAGAAATAGAAACGGCTCTTAAAGCCGGCGCGGAAATTATCGGCGTAAATAACAGGAACCTGAAAACTTTTGAGATTAACATAAACAACAGCATTAATTTAAGAAAATATGTTCCTGCGGACAAAATATTTGTTTCCGAAAGCGGTATTAAAACAAGAGAAGATATAGAAATTTTAAGAAATCATAAAATTGACGCTGTTTTGATTGGCGAAGAACTTATGAAAAGCGGTAATATAAAAGAGAAGATGAAAGAGTTAAGAGGAAAAAATTAATAATTTTGGTCATTCTGCGGGCAAAGTCCCTCGCAGAATCTATGAATTTATAGACCCTTCGGCTTCGCTCAGGGTGACAGCAACGGAGTACAAAAATGAGTAAGATTAAAATCTGCGGTCTTAAAAGAGAAGAAGACATAAAATACGTAAACGAAACAAAACCAGATTTTGCGGGATTTGTTTTCGCGGGCGTAAAAAGAAAAATCGATTTTAAAGCCGCAGAGAAGTTCAAAGCTTTGTTAAACAAAGATATAAAATCCGTAGGGGTATTCGTAAACGAGCCAATCGAAAATATAATTGATTTATACAAGAGCGGAATTATAGATTTAGTCCAGCTTCACGGAGAAGAAGACGCGGAGTATATAAAAAATCTGAAAGACAAAATAGATATACCGATTATAAAAGCAATACGACTTGGCTGTCATTGCGAGGAAGCGCAATGCGCTGACGAAGCAATCCAGGGCAGTTTCGATTATATTTTGTTTGATTCGGTTGGAGGCGGCAGCGGACAGTCTTTTGATTGGAATTTAATAAAGGATTATAAAAAACCATTTTTTCTTGCCGGCGGAATAAGCATGGGTAATATTTCGGAAGCTTTAAAATTAAACCCATACTGTATAGATTTAAGCAGCGGTGTTGAAACAGATGGCGTAAAAGATTTTGATAAGATAAAGAAAATAGTCGATATAGTGAGAAAAACATAGCGACGTCATTGCGGGGAATGAAATGACGAAGCAATCCATTCTAAAATAACATGGATTGCCGCGCTTCGCTCGCAAAGACAGGCAAAGGAGCAATAAATGTCAAAAGGAAAATACGGAATACACGGCGGACAGTATGTTCCCGAAACGCTTATGACCGCTTTAAATGATCTTGAAAAGGCGTACAATAGTTATAAAAACGAAAAAGATTTTAATAATGAACTTGAAAGTCTGTTTAACAATTATGCCGGCAGACCATCAAGACTTTATTACGCAAAAAATCTTACGGAAAAACTCGGCGGAGCAAAAATCTATTTAAAAAGAGAAGATTTAAATCATACCGGGTCCCATAAAATAAATAATGTTTTGGGGCAAATTTTGCTTGCCAAAAAAATGGGTAAAAAAAGAGTAATTGCCGAAACCGGCGCAGGCCAGCACGGAGTAGCAACTGCAACTGCGGCAGCTTTGCTTGGTTTGGAGTGCGAAATATTTATGGGCGAGGAAGATACGCAACGACAGTCTTTAAACGTTTTTCGCATGAAGCTGCTTGGTGCTAAAGTTCATCCGGTAAAAAGCGGAACAAAAACTTTAAAAGACGCGGTAAGCGAAGCGATGAGAGAATGGACAAGAAGAGTTGATGATACTCTTTATGTTTTAGGTTCTGTTATGGGACCTCATCCGTTTCCGGAAATTGTAAGAGATTTTCAAAGCGTAATAGGAAAGGAAATAAAAAAGCAGTTGTTTGAAAAAGAGGGGAAATTACCGGATGCTGTTATTGCCTGCGTCGGCGGCGGTTCTAATGCTATCGGGAGTTTTTACGATTTTATAAACGACACAAGTGTAAAACTTATAGGATGTGAAGCAGCAGGAAAAGGCGTTGATACTCCGGAGACAGCCGCTACAATAGCAACAGGCAGAATCGGCATATTTCATGGAATGAAATCCTATTTTTGCCAAACCGAAAGCGGGCAAATCGCGCCGGTATATTCAATTTCCGCGGGACTTGATTACCCCGGAATAGGTCCCGAACATTCGTATTTGCACGATATAAAAAGGGCGCAGTATGTTTCTGTGACGGATGCCGAGGCAGTCGAAGCATTTGAATTTTTGTCGCACACGGAAGGGATAATTTCCGCTATAGAATCCGCTCACGCGGTGTATCACACGATGCAAATTGCGCCAAAAATGAAAAAAGATGAAATAATTGTTATTACTCTTTCAGGGAGAGGCGATAAGGACGTATCCATGATTGCAAGATACAAAGGAGTTGATATAAATGAATAAAATTTCTGAAGTTTTTAAAAATAAAAAAGCGCTGATAATATATCTTACGGCAGGCGATCCGTCTCTTAATAAAACGGAAGAATTTATAGTTGCTTTAGCAGAAAACGGAGCGGATTTAATAGAGATAGGCATACCGTTTTCTGACCCTGTTGCCGAGGGCGAAGTTATACAAAACGCCATGGCGAGGGCGCTTTCAAAAAGCATAAACTTGGACGACATTTTTAATATGGTTTCAAACGTTAAGAAAAAAGTTTCAATACCGCTTACTTTTATGACATATCTAAATCCTTTACTTAGTTACGGATACGACAAATTTTTTAAAAAATGCAAAGAAACCGGCATAGAAGCTGTAATTGTTCCAGATATGCCGTTTGAAGAGCAAAAGGAAATTAAGGATTTTACTGATAAATACGGCATAACAATAATTACTTTAATTGCTCCGACGTCTGATGAAAGAATAGAAAAACTTGCTAAAAACGCCGAAGGTTTTATTTATCTGGTTTCGTCTTTAGGTGTTACCGGAGTACGTCGCGAAATTACCACGGACATAAATGCAATAGTTTCAAACATAAAACAAATTACCGGTGTCCCGGTAGCTGTGGGGTTTGGGATTTCTACGGGAAAACAAGCCAAAGAGATGATAAAATCGGCTGATGGCGTGATTATGGGCAGCGCTATAGTAAAAATAATTGCGGAGCATAAAGAAAATGCCACGCCGAAAATCGCCGATTTTATTTTAGGCGTAAAAAAAGAGGTGCAATAGAAATAGATCAGAAGTTGTTTAGATGCAGAGAGGCAAAGATGCAATGCGAGGTTTTTGGGCACCCTCACCCTGCCCTCTCCCTGACGATGGAGAGGGTGAATTTGATTCGTAATTTGTAATTGTAGTTACTAGTAATACGGCGTTATAAGCCTGCAGGCGTTATTTCTCAAACGTTTTAAAAAATTCAGATTTTCATGAGCCTTTGTGTCAAAAAGAATTGCTTTTTTCTTTTTATCCTGCGCGATTTTGGCAAGCTGTCCGGCAGTTTCTTTGCTTATAATTTCCATATCCGCTTCAAAAAGCAGTTTAAAACTTCTTGCGTCCCAGTTTGATGAACCCACCAAAACCAGCTCGTCATCTATGACAAAAAATTTGCTGTGGTCAAATGGCGGAGGCGTAAGATATATTTGTACTCCGCTTTTTGACAAACGCAGTAAATTCGGTTCCCTTGCCCATTCCATTATAGAGTGATCATTTTTTTGCGGGATTATTATTTCCACGTCAACGCCTCTCATCGCCGCCATTTCAAGGGAAGTTAATATATTGTTTTCCGGCAAAAAGTAAGGCGTTACTATTAATATTTTTTTCTTGGCAAAATTTATCATCCCTTGTGTAATAAGTTCTATTTTGCCGGATTCTTCATCCGGTCCGTCCGGAATAATTCTTGCCGGTACGCCGGTTGGCATATTGTCTTTTTGAATAGGCAAGGAATGAAGCTTTTTCTTTTTTACAAATTTCCAGTCTTCTTCAAAAACATTTCTGATTTGTTCGGCAATAGGCCCTTCTGCTTTAAAAGTTATATCGATAACGCCTTTTTTTTTATCGTAAATCAAAGTATTTGCGGCAGCCAGATTCATGCCCCCGAAGAAAGCAATTTTTGAATCTATCACCATAAGTTTTCTGTGGTTTCTGAGATTAAACAGCGGGAATGCCGCGGAAAATTTTAAAGGCAGAAAAACCCCGTATTCCAAACCTTTTATTTCGGATAACTTTTTTTCTATTGATTTTTCTTTAGATAGTTTAAAAGTCCCTACGCCGTCAATCAGTACTTTTACCGATATTCCGTTTACCAAAGCGTTTTTAAACGCTTCAAGCAGCTTATCGGTTTCAGAATCGTTTTCAAAAATATAACTTTGAACCAAAACTTCTTTTTTAGCGTTGTTTATGGCTTCTATCATTTCCGGATAAGCCTGAGTTCCGTTTTGAAGAGGAGTTATTGAATTCCCGAGGGTGAAATTTCGCGGGTAAACATTGTAGCCGTATTTGATAAACTGTTTATAATTCTCAGGAATATTTTCAAACAAAACATTCTCTTTTTTTATAAAATGTTTTGAATGTTTTCTTAGTTTAATGCCTTTTCTTTTAACTCTGTTTATTCCTAAAAAAATATATAAAACCGTGCCTATAAACGGCGATAAGAAGACCAATCCTATCCAGCCTATAGAGCTTTTTATGTCGTCTTTGTGTATTAATATATGTATTGTGGTTCCTACAGCCAGTGCAAGATAGGCGAGCGCTATCAGAAAAGAAAGGAAATTGTTGAAGGCAAAACTAAAAATATGTCCCATAGGTTTATTATATAAAAATAAAAACCGCGGCATAATTAAATTTTTATGCCGCGGTTTTAAATATTAAAGATTTTTATTGAAATTTAAATCCGACAGAAAGAGAAATCGCGGATTGTTCCCCGTCTTGAGTCAAGTTCGAGAAAGTTGTGTAAGAAAAAGCGCTTTTAGAGTAGCCCGCTTCTATTACCAGATAATCCAAGCTTACTCCAACTCCTAAAGAATAATACATTCCGCCGTTGGATGATTTAATAAAGGACGAATCATTCATAAATGCCGCGTAGCCCATTCTTCCAACGATAAACGGATAATTATTGTCAAATCCGGAAATCGGCGTGCGTGCTTTTACAGCTACAAACATCGGAAGGAAAGAAACGTTTGTGCTGTTAATGTCTTTAAATTTTCTCGGTAAATCGTAAGATGCTCCGGCGCCGAAAGCCACAATATTGTTTATAAATTTGAAATATTCAAAACCAATGAGAACGCCTACGTTTGTATCGTAACTGACGTTGTTAAGTTTGACCGAACTTTGAGGCTGGATTCCTGCTTTTACTATAAATTCCTGATCTGCTTGATTGAATGCCGCAAAAACTGCCGTTGATGTAAGACAAATTAAAGCAAAAACCGCTAAAAACTTTTTCATTTTCATCCTCCGTAGTTTATAAAACGTCTTATTTGTTATATAATATAAATATTGAAAAAACAAGTGATTATTTTTTTCGTTTTATTTATTTAAGCGCCGACCGCATTCATTAAAAATTTAAAAAACAATTTGCGGAACTCGCGGCAGGCAAAGACTTTTAATGTTGCCGCTTCAGACAGTCCTTAATAGATTTTTTTAAATTTTTAATTCATAAGTTGCGGTAATACGCTTTACATAAACAAAACAGGATGTTCAAAGACAAAGGCACAAACAAACTAGTTATTATATGAGGGGTTAATGATAAATTCTATGGATTCAAAAATATTATATACGAAATCGCCGAATAATTTGGTGTTTTTGGATATAGAAACTACCGGACTAGATTGCGCTAAAGGCGCTAAAATAGTTGAAATTGCTATGCTTAAACTTAAAGACGGCGTTGAAGAAAGATATGAAATGCTTGTAAATCCCGGATCTTCCATTCCTTCGGAATGTTCTAAAATTCATTCTATATATGATGACATGGTTTTAAATGCTCCGAAATTTGCGGATATTGCTAAAGACATAGCGGATTTTATCGGCGCAGGAACTCTTGTCTGTCATAATGCTAAATTCGATTTGACATTTGTTTGCAAAGAGCTTAAAGAAAGCGGAATTAATTTAAAAGATGTTTATTATATTGACACGTTGAAACTTGCAAGACGGTATTTTTCTTTTGATTCAAACGTTTTGGGAAATATTGCCGAAACCATAGGTGTTGAAGTAGGTTTAAAGCACAGAGCAATGGCAGACGTATTAACAATGTTTTCCGTAGCGAATTATTTGTTTAAAAATATGTATAGGAAAGGCATAGATTCAATTGAACCGGATTTATTCGGTTAAACTGACAGCTTTGGGAGCGAAAATGGATATTTTACTTGAAAGAAAAAGTGTAAGAAAATACGCGCCGGGCGATGTTAACGAAAATGATTTAAACTATATTTTAAGGGCGGCAATGTCAGCGCCGACTGCAAGAAATAAAAGATGTTTTTCGTTTATAGTTATAAAAGATAAAGAAACGCATAAGAAAATATCGCAGATTCACCGTGCCGCCCAAATGGTTCTTGAAGCTCCTGTCGCTGTTTTAATTGTAGGTGATGAAAGTGTTGTGTATGAGCACTATCTTCCGCAGGACTGTGCGGCAGCCACGCAAAATATGCTTCTTGCTGCTACTGCTAAAGGATACGGTTCGGTATGGTGCGGGATTTACGGAAATGAAGAGCGTATGGCGGATTTTTCAAAACTGTTCGAACTGTCTGAAAATATAAAGCCGTTTTCTCTTGTTGTAATGGGAAAGTCAGCGGATGATAATCCGCCGAAAGACGGCTGGCAGCCTGAAAAAGTAAAATATGAGAAATGGCAGTAACGGCAGAGAATAGATAATAAGTAATAGATAAAAGATAAAGGTGTCATTGCGAGGAAGGACAAAGTCCTGACGCGGCAATACAGACAACGGGAAATAAAATGATTAAACAACAGATTACGGAAAAACTTGAAGAAATTATCGGAAAATACGCAAAAGAAAAAGGCATTGAAAACTTTGTCTTTTCGGTTGAAGAACCTCCTAAAAACATAGACGCGGATTTTGCCGTTAACGCCGCTATGCTTCTTGCTAAAAGAATAAAATCTAATCCGAGAATTGTCGCCGCGGAGATCATAGATTTGATTTTGAGGGATTTAAGCGGTTTTGTAGATAAAGCGGAAATTGCGGGCGCCGGGTTTATAAATCTTCATTTGAAAAATGAAGTTCTTTTTAACGAGCTTGAAAAAATTCTTTCGGCAAAAGATAAATACGGAAGCAAAGAATCAAACAATAAAGAAAAAATTATGGTGGAATTTGTTTCCGCAAATCCTACCGGACCCTTGCATATAGGTCATGGCCGCGGAGCCGCGATAGGCGATTCTCTCTCAAGAGTTTTAAAGCATCTGGGTTATGACACCACTAAAGAATATTATTTAAATGATGTCGGCAACCAAATGCTTGTTCTTGCCGAGTCCGTAAGAGTCAGGTATTTACAATTAAAAGGGGATGATATCCCCTTTCCGGCGGATCATTATCAGGGTGACTATATAAAAGATACTGCGAAAAGGCTTATTGCCGAAGGCAAAAACATTGATGAAATAGATTTTAAAAAAGAAGCGGTAAAAGACATACTGGCGACTATTGAAAGCGATTTGAAAGATTTTGCCGTAGAGTTTGACAACTGGTTTTCCGAAGGAAAGATAGCTTTTGATAAAGACGCGGACGGTAAAACTGAAGTTGATAAATCCTGCGAATATCTTTTAAGCAAAGGCGACGCTTACGCGCAAGACGGCGCGTTGTGGCTTGCTTCAACAAAATTCGGCGACGATAAAGACAGGGTGCTTAAACGTTCCGACGGAAGATATACTTATTTAGCTTCCGATGTCGCGTACCATAAAAATAAGTTTGAAAGGGGTTTTACTAAACTTGTAAATCTTTGGGGAGCCGATCATCATGGTTATGTGGCAAGAATTAACGCCTGTGTGCAGATGCTGGGTTTTTCAAAAGAAACGTTAAAGGTTATTTTATATCAGCTTGTATCTCTTGTCAGAAACGGCCAGCCTGTCGCCATGTCTACCCGTACCGGAGAATTTATAACTCTTAAGGAAGTTATAGATGAAGTGGGCAAAGACGCGTGCCGTTTTTTCTTTTTGCTCAGGGCTCCGGATTCTCAGCTGGAATTTGATTTGGAACTTGCTAAAAAGCAGTCAAGCGAAAATCCGGTATTTTATGTGCAGTATGTAAATGCCCGTTGTAATTCAATATTTAGGGAAAGTAAAAGCAGAACCGATATAACCGAAAACGCGGATTTGTCTTTGCTTAATACGAATGAAGAACGGGTTTTAATAAAAAAGCTTGCCGCTTTTTGCGATACTTTATCAGTTTGCGAAAAAACTATGAGTCCGCACCATTTTACGGCATATTTAATAGAGCTTGCGGACATTTATCATAAATTCTACGAAAAATGCCGCGTTTTAAGCGATGATTCCGCTTTAACGTCAGCAAGGTTAAAACTTATAGAAGCTGTTTGCGTTATAATTAAAAACGGTTTGGATATGCTTGGCGTTTGCGCGCCGGAGAAAATGTAACAATTTGCAAATAACAAAGAACAATAAAAATCGCGTTTTTGCCGTTAAATTGTTAATTGTTATTTTTTACTTTTTGAGGTTTATGAAAAAATTTATTGCGTTTATATTTATTTTAATATTTTCTGTTGTTGTATGGGCAGACACGACCGTAACACCTTACGGTGCGGCGGGAACTGTGTCCGGCAGTTGTTTTCTCCTTGAGTCCGGCGGTAAAAAGATAATAGTCGATTGCGGGCTTTTTATGGAAGACGACGGCGAAGATGACTTTGACAAAAGAAATGTTTATATACCGCAGGAACTTATACAAGCCGACGCTTTAATTTTAACCCATGCTCATTTAGATCATTCCGGGAGAATTCCTCTCTTGATAAGTAAAGGTTTTGAAGGGAATATTTACTCCACTCCCGCAACAAAAGAGCTGGCGCTTACGCTTTTCAGAGAAAGAAACGGTCTGGATTTGATTGAAAGAAAATGGTTTTGGTCGCAAAGCCAAAAGAATAAATCTCTTGCTTCCCACAACAGCGTTGTAATACATTGGGCCAACGACTGTAGAAAAAACATAAAAACGACTGAAGAATCAAGCGATACTATGCTTTTGTCTGAAGTTGAAAAAGAGGCAGGCGTGCGTTTCAGGCTTTGTAAAGAATGCAGCGCTGTTGAAGCGAAAAATATTGAAAAGTTTTTTATAACAAAAGAATATGGTGAAGATACCGAATTATCAGATACAGTAATTTTTAAGCTTATAAATGCCGGACATATTCCCGGTTCCTCGAGCATAATGTTTACAGCGGGAAATAAAAAAATTCTGTTTTCAGGGGATTTGGGAAGCGGCTATTCAAGAATTAACGGAATGTTTGAAATTCCCGAAAAAGCCGACTTTGTTTTTGTGGAAGCGACTTACGGCAGAAAAGAAAGCTTTTCGGAAAAAGGCTATGATATTTTCCGGCATGATTTGGAACAAGCTTTATCGGACGGAAAAATAGTCTGGATTCCGGCGCTTTCTTTTAACAGAACCCAAAAATTGTTATACGAACTTAAACTTATGCAGGACAGCGGAAAACTTTCCAAAAAAATTCCTATATTTTCAATTTCACCCAGCGCCAACATCATAACCGACGCATATCAAAAAGAACTTTCGGAAAAAAGCGGAGACTGGTTTACAGAGGCTTTTTACGAAAGCAAAACTCTTTTGCCTGAAAATACAAGGCTTCAGCCTGTAAGAAGTTACGACAGGCAGATGATATTGTTTTCTGCCAGCGGTGATATGGACAAAGGAATGTCAGAAAAAGTCGTTCCGAAATTAATTGTGAAAGAAGATGTTTTTATTATGATAGTAAATTACGTAAGCCTTTCAAGCATTGCCGGAAAAATGCTTGCCGGAAAAAATATTGAAGGCGTAAAGCCGCGCGCAAGCATAAAAAAATACGAAATATTTACCGACCATCCGGATTTTACTATGCTTAAAAAATGGCTTTCAAACCAAACAGGAAATACTAAAATGTTTTTAATACACTCTGACGCTAAAACGCTGCCTCAAATGATTAAACTCCTTAAAAAAAACGGATACAAAAGCGTTTCTAAAACCGCTGTCGGCGAAAAAATATATTGCGGAAACTGAAATGGTGTCCTATAATACAGACATGGTTCCCGCACATAAAGTCGCAGGCATATTAAAAAAGAAACGAGATACAAATTTCAGAATAAGCGTTATTCTGACATTATGTTTTTTATTGGTTTGCGGTATTGTTTATTACGCGAAGAATAGCGGCTATTCAAAAGACGTTATTTTGCAAAAAGCCAACTCTTATTTCGCGCACGAACAATATTTTATGGCTGCGAAATATTTTAATAAAGCCGTGGGCTTGGGAGCAGAAGGCCCTGAAGTATTCAGAAATTACGGAGTAGCTCTTTTCAAGCTCGGAAATTATGATTTGGCTATAAAAAATTTAAAACTTTCCGTGGAAATAGATCCATATAACTCAGATACTTATTATCTTCTGGGTAATGCGTATTACCAAAAAGCCTACTCGGCAAATAGTTCCGATATGTTTTTGCAGAGCGTAGAGTGTCTTGAAAAAGCAATCAATTTTTCTCCTGATATGGAAAAGGCGTATATTCTTATAGGGCTCAGTTATCGTAATTGCGGTATGCAGGATACTGCCCGCGCCTGGTACAGAAGAGCGCTTCTTGCAAGCAACTTCAGTCCGCCGGGTTTTTATAATTTAATAGGACATACTTTCAGGGAAGAAGAAAGATATAAAGAAGCAGCCGATTATTATCAAAGAGCTATAGATATTGATTATACATTTACCGCTGCATATTGTAATCTTGGTGATATGTATTTGAAAATGAACGACAAAGCTGCCGCTATGCTTAAATACAAAAGAGCCATAGGGGTAGAGCCGAATTATGTATTGCCGTATATAAAAATAGGGCAGGTTTATTACGACGATTTGTGTTTTGACGATGCGGTTTTTTGGGCGCTTCAGGCATTTAATATTAATTCTGACAGCGATAAGGCCAACTATTTGCTTGGCATGTCTTATAAAGAATTAGGCAGGAAGAACGAAGCTGTAGAATATCTTCAAAAAGCAGCTTATCGGGGCAGTGATGAAGCTGTCTATGAATTGAAAAATATAGGAATAGACTTATTGAGGTAAAAATGTTTTACAATAAAAAATGGCTTTTTCTTATAATTTTATACGCGATGAGCATGGCATTGTATTATTTTATAGACAAACAGCTCATTTTGACAGGCTTTATGTCTGGAGTTTTAATAGGATCTATTATAATTTTCGCGCTGATTGCAATAACTTGTTTCTTGATTGCGTTAATAGTTTCGATAATAGCAAGAGTTTCATATATTGCAGGGTGCGGGTTGTTTAAGGTAAGTCCTAAAGAAATGCTTGCTAAAACGTTTTGGACAATTTTTACGGTTTTAAGTTATGCGGCTGTTTTTATAGTTTTTTTAAAGATGATAGAATATTAGAGAGCCTATATGATTTCCCTTATTTATTCCGCTGCTATTAACGGCATTGACGCGAATTTGATTGAAGTTGAAACTTATATATCTTCCGGGATGCCGGTTTTTTCAATAGTCGGACTTCCTGACGCCGCTGTAAAAGAGTCCCGCGACAGGGTTGTAGCCGCCTTAAAAAATTCCGGTTTTGATTTTCCTTCAAAAAGAATTACCGTAAACCTTGCGCCTGCCGATATTAAAAAAGAAGGCGGATCTTTTGATTTGCCCATAGCTTTGGGCATTCTTTCATCGTGCGGTAAAATCAATAAAGATAAATTAAAATGTTTTTGTGCCTCAGGGGAATTGGCATTGGATGGTTCTATACGAAAGGTCAAGGGTATTTTGCCTATAGCGTTGGGTTTAAAGAAAAACGGCATAAAAAGTTTTATAATTCCTTTTTTGAACAAAGAGGAAGCGGCTGTTGCTAAAGATATAAGCGTTTATCCGTTCAAAAATCTTTCGGAAGTCGTCAAATTTATTAATGGCGAAATAATGCTTGAACCGTTTGTTTACGATGTTGGCAGTTTTGATGAATCAGTTGAAAGCGAATATGATTTTGCAGATATAAAAGGCCAGCTTGCCGCAAAAAGAGCCGCAGAAATTGCCGCGGCGGGCAGTCACAATATAATAATGTCCGGACCTCCCGGTTCCGGCAAGACAATGATAGCTAAAAGAATTTCCGGAATTTTGCCTAACATGTCTTTTGATGAGTCTGTCGAGACAACTAAAATCTGGTCTGCTTCAGGGCACAGTTTTTCCGGCGGACTTATAAAACAAAGAACGTTCAGAAATCCTCATCATACTGCTTCCGCTATAGCTTTGGCAGGCGGAGGTAATTATCCTAAACCCGGCGAAGTAAGTCTTGCGCATAACGGAGTTTTGTTTCTTGACGAGTTTGCGGAATTTCGCAGAGACGCTTTAGAAATATTAAGACAGCCTTTGGAAGATAAACAAATATCTGTTTCACGCGCGAAAAGCAGCATAACTTTTCCCGCTTCGTTTATGCTTGTTGCCGCAATGAATCCATGCCCGTGCGGGAATTTGGGACATAGGGAAAAACAGTGCTCGTGCAATCCGTACCAGGTTCAAAAATATAAAAATAAAATTTCCGGACCTCTTCTTGACAGAATTGATATACATATAGAAGTTCCTGCATTAAAGGTTTCCGAACTTGCGCAGATGAACGCTTCGGGAGAAAGTTCGTCTGAAATAAGAAAACGCGTTGTTAAAGCAAGAGAGAAACAAACCGAAAGATTTAAAAAATCAAAAATATACGCGAATGCTCAAATGAGCGCGAAAGATATAAAGAAATTTTGCGTTTTAGACGAAAAAGCGGAGGAAACGCTAAAAACCGCTATAGAAAAATTTAATTTTTCCGCCCGCGCTTATGACAGAATATTAAAAGTCGCAAGAACGATAGCCGATTTGGAAAACAGCGAAACCATAAAAAGCGGACACATTGCCGAGGCCATACGTTACCGCTCTTTAGACAGGTAATTTACCCTCGCCCCTTGCGGGAGAGGGCAGGGTGAGGGGTTGTTTTTTGCAGTTGTTAGAACATAAGAGGATTGAAAATGAAAAAATATTTAAAAGAGTTTGAAAAACTTGTAGATATTATGGCAAAATTGCGTTCCAAAAACGGCTGTATGTGGGACAAAAAACAGACGCATGAGTCGCTTGTGAAATATCTTATTTCCGAAAGCAAAGAATTAAAATCCGCCGTAAGAAATAAAGACGTTGAAAATCTTGAAGAAGAGCTGGGAGATATACTGTTACAGGTTGTTTTTCACGCGCAGATAGCCAAAGAAAATAAAACTTTCGATATAGCCGCGGTAATTAACGGTCTGAATAAAAAACTTATTCGCAGACATCCTCACATTTTTAGTAATTATAAAGTAAAAAATACAAAAGACATAATAGAAATGTGGAAAAAAATTAAAGCCAAAGAAAAAGCCGATAAGAAGAAAAAACCTGCCTGATTAATAAATCCTATCATTTTAGCTCAGCATTGCTGAATAGGAATTATCACTTTAAATGTAGTTGTTCCTTAGTTGTCAGAATTGTTCCTTAAAAAGAATATATAATTAAGCGTATAAGGGCGTTGGAAGAACGACGCAGAATAGGGCTAAAAGCCCGCCGTCATCAGGTTCTCCAACGCCAATAGGTAAAAGCTTGATG
>Ga0123353_10000590_pt1 | contig 44384 bp, 31 predicted proteins | sample TergutLab28metaG_3_FD_92763 | JGI IMG/M metagenome (GOLD analysis project Ga0123353, IMG submission 92763) | Labiotermes labralis P3 segment gut microbial communities from Petit-Saut dam, French Guiana - Lab288 P3 | ecosystem: Host-associated > Arthropoda: Insects > Digestive system > Gut ... | reverse complement strand
TTTGAATAACACTAAGTTTAAGCATGTATTCGAGCGAATTAGCAGTAAATTGCTTTTCGAACAACCTCTTAGCAAAACTGTCAGTCATGCCTTCGGATGCTTTGTCGAACCAAAGCTTTGCTTCCGGGTCAATATCTTTGAAAATATAGACAATTTTTTGGAGCAACCCTATCGGAAATGCCCCGGAGCCACAAGCAGGATCAAGCGTTTTCATTTCGTATAAGGCGGTTACAATCTTTTTCTTTTCGCTTATCTCTAGCTTAAAACTCTCGGCGTCTTCCTTGCCATAACTTATAACGGCTCTCAGCTTCTCTCCGTCAACGCCGGTCTTTTCACGCAGATATTCATAAATACTGCTATCCACCATATAGTCAACAATATCTCTTGGCGTATAAAAACTGCCCGTTGACTTCTTTGCGCTCTCGCCTGTTTCGGGGTTGATTTCGGCAAGTAGGTTTTCAAATATGCGCCCCAACATTTCGGGGTCAATAGAAAGCTCTATGTCGTAAGAAGTGTTTTCGTCAACCGTGAAATTATATTCGCTTAAAACCGTGTAAAGTTCTTCAAACCATTTGTCGGGTATTTCAACAAGCCCAAAAGCACCGACCTGCAAAGATTTGTCATATTTGTAAAGGTCATCGGCGTGCGGACAAAACAGGCCGCCGTTTAGATAGGGGATTTGCCGATATATTTCTGCGGTTGCAAATTTATCATTGCGGCGTTCAATTTTTGTGTTCAATACTTCAAAAAACAACGGCTCTAATACGGTGTGATAGTAGTTGGGGTTTTGTTCTATACTTCCCTTTGAAAGAATTTCCTCAGGAATAAGAGACAAGCCATTTTTACTCTTCTTTTCTTTTAGGAACCAGCAAAAGACGATTCGTCCAATTATACGAACTGCAAACTCGGCGTGTTTGTTTTGGTCGGTAACACTGTATAAGTTTAGAAGTTTTTTGTATGTTACCCCGTCCCTTTGTCCACCGACCAATTTTGTAAATTGTGTTGCAATTTTATTGTAAAACTCTTTGTTTACAACCTCAACCGAGAACCGACCCAGCAAGCCTGAAAGTGAATTTACTTTGCCGTCCCTAATCAAGAATTTATCTGCGGTTTTGGTTTTTGCGCCTTTGCCCAAGCTGTACGAATAACGGCGAGGGTTGGAGAGTATCTTGACAATCTTTTCGCCTTGCCATTCGTAATTGCTTGTCAGAAGAGATATGCGGAAGTTTTGCCTATTGGCATTGCTGAACACAACAAAGGCATTGTTGATTTGACCTCCTCTAAGCACCTTAAACATTTCCTGCGTTATTTGCACACGGCGTTTTTCAACGCCGTCTTTCAAAATGACCTCGTATATTGTTACATCACAGGCTTTGGAAGTCCCAAGTTCCGTAACGCTTTGAAAGAGTTGGTTGTTGAAACCAACGCTATACTCGCTCGCCTTATAGTCGGGTAATAGATGATTCGCTACCCAAGCAAAGTTGTCCTGGTGGTACTCTTTTTCTAGGATTTCCTGTTCTTCTTGTGCTGTTATCATTTACGAATATCCTCCGTAAACATTATGACTTCGACTTGGGCATCAATGCCGGACACCTTTTTCTTAATGCTCATTATATAGCGTTCTGGCACTTTTTCCTTTAATTCGGCCACGACCTCTCTTAGATTGTCTTTTCTTATTCGGAAGTTTGCAATATATTTTAGCTCGCCGTCGCTTAAATCGTCATAAATTTTTATGACTTCAATTAGGTCGTTTATGTAGTCTTTTTCTAGGGGGTAGGCCGCAAGCAATTTTTCTAAATTTGTAATTGCTTTACCGCGCTTGGGGACGAGTTTGTTTTTAGGGTACGACCGCAGTATTTCGGCGCGTAATATTGCAAATTTTTTATCTACCTCTTCGTCAAACGGATAGCCTGTTTCGTTCCGTTCCGCTTTGAAATGAGCCAGCACTGTTTCAACCGGCAATAGTTCGGCTTCGCTCATATGCGGCAATGCCAATGCAAATAAAGCGTTATTGCCTCGTTTAGCAAAGGAAATAGCAACTTCTTCCTTGCTGCCTTTGCGGACGATTCTTGCTCGTGCCGGTATTCTATTAACCTCGGCAAGCAAGTCAGCATTATGCCTTATGCCGTTATAGATATTTCTGTAATCATTATCCCAACTTCGTTCGCTGGCCTCATTGTCAGCTTCTAAAAATTGATTTTTGAAGTAGCTTTCCAGCGTTTCATCGGGCGTAAGCGTTTTGGTATCGCTACCGACGATGTTGTTTATGAGTAGCATTTTAAGTTTGGATATACCGCGAATGAGAGTAACTCTTTCGCCAATGTCTGTCGGAAATAAATTGAAAATGCAAATCTCGTCAAACATTTTTTTATTTATACGGTTAATACGCCCAATCCTTTGCACAACTCTCGTTGGGTTATAGGGAATATCGTAGTTGATAATCGCGCCGGCACGGTTAAGGTTAAAGCCCTCGCTTAGTGCGTCTGTGGCAACAATAATGTCGTAATCGTCTTTTTGCATTTCTGTTGCAAATGATGCGTCAAAATTTGCTTTGACAACAATGCGGTCAGATTTTTCCGAACCGCCCGTATAAAGGAAAGCGCGGAAACCGGCGGCGGTCAACGACTCCTTAACATACTTTGCCGTATCTGCAAAGGTTGAGAATATGACAATTTTGCGCCTTTTGTTTTCTTTAAGTAATGCGGTAATTTGTTCCTTTACTCTGGTAAATTTCGGGTCATCACCTAACTCATCACAAGAAAACCACTCATTCTTAATAGAGGTCAGAAGTTCTATGTCTTGCTCAATCTTGCAAATGTATTCGGGCTTAAACATTGCCGCAGGTATCGGAATTGCTTTTTTCTTAATTTTATTAAGGTCAATGCCCTCACCGTCTAAGTCCCCAATCTCGGCAAGCGTTTCTTCAATTTCTTGTTCGTCAAAATCGGGCATTGAGCCTTTCTTTTTAATCGGCACATAATCGTTTTCCCACCATTTTTTAATGTTGGTGTACGACAGCAGTATGTTATCTAAGGTTACTTTGAAAGCGGCTTTTGAGCTTTCAAACCGCATAACAAGCAATCGCCTTACAAATGACGCCAAGTTCTTTTGCGCCTGTGAAATATCGGTATCTTCAAACAGTTCGCCGTATTTTTCCATAAACTCGGCAGGGTTTTCCAAGTAGCCTGTCGAATTATAACGGGCGGCTTCAAAATTGTTGAGCAGTCGTTCGAGCGTTGAGATATAAAGGCTTTCAATGCTTCCTAAATCGTATTGCAACAAATTAGGCCCGACGACTTCGGGAAACTTTATACCTTGTATTTCTAAATCTTCGGCATATTCTTTAATTTCTTTTAGGTCAATGCGGCTACGGCGAACGACAACGGGAGCAATCAAAGTGCGTAACTGCTGGCTTAATATTTCCAATTCGACCTTTATTTCGGGGGTCAAACTTTTTTTGCCCTCTTTTTCTAAGCGGTTATATTTTGCAATAAGTTCGTGAAAGCGGACGCTTAAATTATCTACCGAGCTAATTGTTGAACGGCTGGGTGTCTGAAACAACTTAACAAGAGCAAACAAGTCTTGCGGACGATTATTGTATGGTGTCGCCGTCAATAGAATAACCTTGTTGTTCGGGTTTGAACGGGTCAACTGGTGCAAGTATTGATATGTTTCGCAAAGTTCGTTGCGGTAACGGTGCGCCTCGTCAATAATAAACAAGATAGGTTTAGGGTCAGTCGCATATTCTTGATATGCCGCCTCAATTTTTCCGCTACTCCAAACCTTTGCGCCACGAAGCCCAAAGTCTTGCTGGTATTCGTCCCACTGGTCGCATAGGTGCGGCGGGGCGATAATTACAGTCTTGCCAATATCTAAATTATGGGCGATTGCGGAAGCAATAATTGATTTTCCCAAACCTACAACATCGGCAATAATAACGCCGTCATTCTTATTGATACAATCAACGCCCAGCTTAATCGCGTCTATTTGATACTTGAGGTTTGAGAATTTGCCGCCAGATATTTCTTTTGGATTTTTCACATCGCAATTGTCAAGCGAGGAATATAATTCAAACAAAATTCGGATAAACACACTATACGGCGCAGGAGTTGCGTAGAGCCATAGCTTCTTTTTGACCTCATTTACAAAGTCATCGTTCTTATCTTTAACGCAAATGTTAATTGCGTTACTGTCGTTCCATAAACTTTCAAAAAGCTGGGAGTGTTCCTCATAATCTGCATTATCGCTAAACCTTTTATTTACTTCGCCTTGACCGAGTAGCCCACTGTAAGTAAAGTTTGACGAACCCATAAATATAACGCCTCTTTGGTCGCCGTTGCAAGAGAACTCCCTTTTATTGGTAAGGATATATGCTTTTGCGTGATTATCTTCATTCGTCAGACGAATTTCCAAAGTGCCGTTGCTTAATTTGTCTAAAAACATCTTGAACACTTTTTGACTTTCTGTACCGTCAAACTGCTCGGATAGCGCAGACTGGTTAAACAAGCCAATAAAGCTCTCAATGTACTGCTCTCTTTTTAGCAAATTGCTTAACTCGTCGTATGACCGGCTTACATAGCGTTCAAGTTTGGGGTTTTGGTTATTTTTAATGCTTTTGCTTAGTTCGCTTATAGTTTCGGGGTCAATGGTATTTCCAACCAAAATGCGTATTTTTTTGTCTTTTAGTTCTTCGGCTAAAAGTTCAAATCCTGAAAAATAAAAGAACGCAGTCAGAATATCAACCCTTTCTGCCTGTTGTAATGAGTTTCTTAACGCTTCCACCATTTTACGTTCTTTATTATCAATTATTGAAGTCATTACAGTCTGTTCCTTTCGTTAAAAGTGGATTCCATTAACCTGCCAACCTGATTATTGTACCAGTTTCAAAACCACAATGAATATGTGATTATAAATGCTAGGATTTCCTGATTAAGATGCCAACACTTTTTTGGTTCATCATGTGCCAATAAGACGCAATACTCGTATCAGATACTGAAATCCCCAGATTCCATCTGCGGAAAGCCTTTAAGTGGATGAATGCAATATTCAAGATTAAATTGAAAAGGACATTCCGCTCTCACAATGAAGTAACGTACTTGCCTGTGATTGTTAAAGAGGGCAGATTCAACACACCTTTGACGCCATAGTCAGATACAAGCAAAAAGCTCTCTTCATCAAGGTATTCCGTAATCCGCTTGAAAGCTGTACCGAGACAGAACTAGAAAAGCTACGACGTGCAGTATCGCTGATAAACGAATATGATGACAGCCATGTTTACATCTTTACCAAACGGCGTTTCAGCGACTACGCTGTCTCCCAAGCTGCCAAAGATGAAGTGCTCAATCTAGTTGAGGTGGACAGACTGAAGTATTAACTTGTGCCACAATGCCATTCGTGAGTAGGCAACATTCCCTTGGGATGTGATGATGACTGGCGTGAATGCGGCTCTTAGCGTTTTTGGGCGTTATATGTCGCAACCTTGGAACCAAACAGTAACGGCAAAACCACCGCGGAAATAGTAGGTGTTCGTCCAAGGTTCATTTGGTGGAGCTGAGGGGATTCGAACCCCTGACCCTCTGAATGCAAATCAGATGCTCTCCCAACTGAGCTACAGCCCCATGCGCGGCAATTGGAATTATAACACAACGCCTTCTTTAGCGGGCGTCTGACAATCAGGCCTCTTCACCTCTGGCATCTGCTGTATCCAACCCCAAGTCTTTCTTGATTTTGGCCACGGCGTCAACGGCCGCCCATTCCCCCCGCAGCACCGCCAGCTCCGCCTTGCGGAAGTCGGCCGGGCCTATATCCAGCGTGTTCGTCTCGATGACGGTGTCGGCTCCCTGCAGGCTGACCTCGACGCGCGCGCAGGTGGCGATATCAATTACGTTGAGCATAATGCTGATGAGGCCGGGTTTGCTGTGGCGGTCTGTTTCGGGGATGGCCATGTCGTCGAGATGCGTCGGGCGGGTATGGGCGTAACGCGGCACCACGTTAACGGCGATGACGTAGTCTGCTCCCATGTTGCGAACCACGCTTACCGGCACCTGGTTGACCAGCCCGCCGTCGACAAGCAACCGTCCCCCGCGCCGCACCGCCCGAAAGATAATGGGGATGGAGATGCTGGCGTGAATCGCTTCAGCTACCGAGCCGCCGTTCATCACGGCCTCTTCGCCGGTTTCGATATCGCAGGCCACGCAGGCGAAGGGTTTTTTGAGGTCGCTGAACTTTAGGTTGCCGCCCATGATGGTTGTGATCTCGTTGATGAGGCGCTTGCCGGAGATGAATCCGCTGCGTGGGATAGTGATGTCCAGCATGCGCGCCCATTGCTTCCAGTCCAGTCCCAGCACGGCCTTTCTGATGCTGACGGCGCTTATTCCAGCGGCGTGTAGCGCTCCGAAGATGGCTCCGGCGCTGGTTCCGGATACCACGTCCACAGGGACGCCCTCTTTTTCAAGGACTTCCAGAACGCCGATATGCGCCAGTCCGCGTGCAGCGCCGCCACCCAGTGCCAGCCCGACTTTTTTGCGTGCCATGCCTTGATTATAACGCAATGAGGAAAGTTAAAGAAGTCCTTGATATCTGTTCAGGTGATTGGTGACACAAGGCCGAAAGCAATCAGTTTTCAGCTTTCAGTGGTCAGTTATGAGTCCCGTACAAGTCCATCCTGGAGGGAGCGCAGCGACCGAAGGATCTGGTGGCGGGGGGTAACCATCCACCGTACCTCCAGATGCTTCGTCACTTGCAGGCTCGTTCCTCCAGCATGGATTTATGACCAAGTCCATCCTGGAGGGAGTGCAGCGACCGAAGGATCTGGTGGTGTGGAGTAACCATTCACCGCCCCACCGGATGCTTCGTCACTTGCAGGCTCGTTCCTCCAGCATGGATTTACGTACAAGTCCATCCTGGAGGGAGTGTAGCGACCGAAGGATCTGGAGGTGGGGAGCAATCATCCACCGCCTCCTCCAGATGCTTCGTCACTCGCAGGCTCGTTCCTCCAGCATGAATTTACGTACAAGTCCATCCTGGAGGGAGCGCAGCGACCGAAGGATCTGGTGGCGGGGAGTAACCATCCGCCACCCCACCGGATGCTTCGTCACTCGCAAGCTCATTCCTCCAGCACGGATTTGCGGCTGTTCTGGATTGTAGGTCAAGCCTCGAGTGACATCAAAACCTGTCATTCAAAACTCGCGTCTCGTTAGCCGTTTACGGTGAGCCTGACGTAACATAAGTTGATGTCACTTCCACAAATTATCAATATCCTTGTCGATGTCCTGCGGCGGGCGCTCGCTTTCAGCCGCCAGCTCTTTGTACGACTGGGCGCTGCCGTACTCACGCGGGGTGAAAGCCACCGGCATGGGCACGGCGTGACCGAAAATCAGCGCCTGCTGTTTTGCCGCCAGCTTGGCCAGCACACCCTTTAGTTCACTCTTGCCTGAGATGCCGGAAAGCACGGCGTCCACGTCGCGGTCATTATCCAGCAGGCAGGTAATCTTGGTGCCCAATTGGCTCATTACTTCGGGGTCGATGCCGGATGGGCGCTGGTCGATCACCAGCAGGGTGCAGTTGAATTTTCTCATCTCGCGGGCAATGTCGCCGAAGATGGTCTGCGGCGCCACCTCAGGATTGAGGAATTTGTGTGCCTCCTCGATAGTGATGACCAGGGGTGTCGGCGGCGTTCTGTCCCCGGCGAGTGCAGTTTCAGTGTTTTCACGGTAGCGCTCGTAGATGCGCCGTGTCAGCATGTTGGAAACCAGAATGTAGGCGGTTATTTCGGTGTACCGGCCGAACTCCAGCACCACGTGGGTGCCGCGCTCCAGATATCCCAGCAGCTGGTCGATGGCACGCCTTTCGACATGCGGCTGCATGAAGCCGAGCCGTTTGATGGCGGTCAGTCCCCTTAGCAGGCTCTGAAAACTGCTCTCGTGGATGTTGAGCGATTTCAGCTCCTGTTCGCCGTTTTCCGCTGTTTCCAACTCAAGCGTTTTTACTATCCAGTCTTTGCCGAAGCGCTTGCGCAGGGTGAAGGAGGCCTCCACTGCCAGATCGGTGAGGTTGAGAGTCTGTTTGAGTAGCGCTATATCCTTCGGCTCCATCTCGTCGTAGCCGATTTTGACGAAGACATCCGCCGCCACCTGGCGCCGCCTGGCATTATCTTCATCTAGGGCGAAGATGGCCACCTTTGAGGGGAAAAGCTGTTTGAGCGCCTTGACCTTGCGCCCTTTTTCCGAAGTACCCTCCCAACCGTATTCGGAATGCATGTCGAACACCAGATTCACGCAGGCGCCTTTTTGTAGCATACCAACGAGTAGCGTGCGGGTGAGGAAGGTCTTGCCGGTGCCGCTTTTGCCGAAAATACCGTTGCTGCGTCTTGCCAACTCCGGCAGGTTCAGGCAGAGTTTGGATTCCATGTCCAGCGGGTTGCCAACGTAGAAGCGTTGGGCGTCTTCCTTGCCGAAGACCTGCTCTATATCGGTGTCGCTGGCAAGCCCAACTGGCGCGAAGTGGCTTGGAATAGTCTTTACCGGCTGAGGTCCTTCCGTAATTGTCTGGTCGCCGCCGATAACAAGATAGGGTGTCACCGTCAGCACGCCGTAAGCGCCGGTGCCGGAGAGTACTTCGGCGGAAAAGGTGTCGGAAGGGTCGGGAGGAGAAATAGTGAGCTGCTGGTCGGAAGTATCCAGCTTGACATCGGTAATCATGCCTAGGAAACGGCGTTTTTTGCCCTCGATGCTGACGTAGCGTCCAACGACGACATCCTCCACTGAGGCATCTCCGTCCAGCCGCACCGCCACACCCCCGGAAAGAGAGCCGGCGACCACCATACCGAGCCTTGAATCATTATTCATATAGACCTCGCTTCAAACGAAATTACAGACACTGACTTTCGGTTGTTTATGGTTTTATCCTCTCCAGTATCGCCTTTAGCCTGGTGTAATCACGCCCCAGTAGCATTGCCAGCTCCTTGCCGGCCGCAACCAATAAGGCGCGCGGGTCGTCCTGTACCTCCGCTATCAGACGCAGGGTGGAAGCGGTGAGTTCATCGGCGGGGGTTTCAAGTTCGGCGCCGATAAGGGTGTTGAGGAAATTGAAGGATTGGCCGAACTCTTTGACCTCCTCCTGCGGGCAGGCGTGGACGAAGGCGTGGATATGGGCGGGCTTGGGGGGGAGGTGTTGCCGGATGGCGGAGCCGTCCCTGTAGCCGACTACCAGCGCCGAGAACCTGCTGCGCAGCAGTCTGGCAAGCTGGGGGTTGTTGTCAAAAAGTGCCTGCTCGGACGGCTCGTCCCGGCCGCGCGCGATTGGTCGGCGTCCTGGCTCAATGCCCTCCGTGGCGGCGTGGTAGACCACGGCGTAAAGCTTTCGCTCCCCTTCGCTGGTCATGACCAGCGAACCGAGAGCCGGTAGTTCATTCAGTTCGTAGGACTGGGCGCTGAAGCCGGTGGTGGAGGCCTCAATTATTTCTCCAAGACGGACGGATTGTTTTGTCATGGCGTGTCATACCTCTCATTTTATGTTTGTTCAGACCGCGCACTCTTCTTTGGGGGTGGGTTTGCCTGTGTAATGCACCGAACCGGACAGAACACTATTCAGGTAGCTGTTCAGGCTGACCCCCTCTTTTCGGGCCGTGATAGCCAATCTGCGGTGAAGCGATGGTGGCATGCGTAGTCTGAGTTCGCCTGAGTACTCCTGTTTTTCCGGTTCGGGTATATGTATGCCGCGCTCGAGGCAGTCTTCCAGCCAGTCTTTTTTGACATCTGCCAGTTCGCTGACGGCTTCCTCAGGGGTATCGCCATGAATGAGGCAGTGTGGCAATTCCAGCACTCTGGCGACGTAATATGTCCCGTGCCCGTCGTCTCTTTTTTCGACCATGGTCGTATAGGGCAGGCTCAAATAATAAGCGAGGTCTTTCTTTTTCATGGGTTTCTTCCTCCGCCTTGTTCGTGTTTCTCGCACTTTTCAATCGCCTCTAGCAACTCGTCCACATAGCATTTTTTTACCGGCGTTTCGCGTTTGTAGGGGATGGATGCCTGGCCTGTAATAGCGGCGCGTGGATGTTTGGTGCCTTCTTTGATGAAGCCATATTGGTTAACCAACGCCTCAAAGTCATTTAGTGAGACATTTCTGGGGTTTTGTTTGATTTTATCCAGCTGCTTCTTGTTTTTAGTCATGGCCTTTGACAATCATGGTATCATCTATGATACCGCAAATCAAGGTGGCTGCACAAACGCCGCGCACTCGCAATGTTATTTTGAGAATGGGGCGCTGAAGCCGGTGGTGGAGGCCTCAATTATTTCTCCGAGACGGATTGCTTCATCCATAAATATCCTCTTTGCTTTCACTTTATACCCACCTCGTCTTTTTGCTGCGGCTCTTGGCGGAAACCGATGTGGCCAGGTGCCTTCCGGCAAGCTCCACCTCCACCAGCCGCTGAAAGTTTTCGCGGTCGGCGACAGTCACCACCGCCTGTTCATGGGCTTCGGAGAGCGCCACCGGATAGCCCTGTCCGCGCCGACACTGGTCGAGAATCAGCGCGTGTGTCATCTCCAGCCTGTCTTTATCATGCGCAATCCAGACCGGTACCTCGACGCGGGCGATTTCATCTTCCAGCTTGAGGTAGAAAAATTGGATGCTGTGTTCGCCGTAGTTCTCTCTGACGATTTTGGACTGGCTTCCAAACAGCGCCGAGCGCTCGCCTGTGTCCAGCAGACTGGCGAACAAATCGCGGTCCTGTACTCCCGACAATTTATCGCAGGGGCGTCGGCCGACTGGCGTATCCCCGCAGTATTTATCGCAGTCGGCCGCATTGTGCGGGCACAGCGCCAGCCTAAGCGCATTTACTACGTCCGCTGAGCGTGGGAAGCTGATATAGCTGGCGAGGGCTAACTGCCGTTCTCCGGCGATTTTGCGCAGGGTATCAAGATGTTTAATGTAACCCTTGTCGAGCAGTTCAGCTACTACGAAGTCGGGATAATCCTTGTTGGACAGCCCCCACAGGATGAGAGAGCCGTCGACAACCGCCAGCGCCGGGCGGGAATCCGGCAGTTTTTCCGCCATTTCAGCAAGATGTCCGGTCTCGTCAACCGAGCGGCGGATGTTCAAAAGCGCGCCTTCAATGGCCTGCTGCCTGACCCCGTCTGAAATCACCAGCGTGTTTTCATCGGCGCATAACCGCGGCAGGCTCTCCAGTTCAGCGCGCGCGCCTTCGCCGTAGTCCAGCCGCACGCGACCTATGTTTATCAGATAACAGCGCGCCGGAGCGTGGCGGTCTACGTCTATCTGGGAGCCGTCGGTGGCGATGACGGAGAAGTTCGTCGGAGTGGTGGGGGGTGCATGGCGGGTGGCAAGCGGTTCCACCAGACCGGCTGTCAGGAAAGTGGTTTTGCCGGAGCTGCGTTCGACCTTGAGCCGGAGGGATTCGAAGTCGAGCTTTTTATCCACAAGCAGAGAAAGAGCTTCGGCCAGATGTTTCTGCCGCTCCTGCCAGCCGGTTTTGAGGCTGGTCACCATCTCTCCTATTTGTCCGGCTACACGGCTCAGGTCAAGCACATTTACCTCCGACCGGCACCAGTATAGTGGATAGGGCGGAATGGACTCAAGCAGTGGCACCAGTTCGGGGGATTGGTGACACAAGGCCGAAAGTAATCAGTTTGCAGTGGTCAGTTATGAGTTTCGACCAAGTCCATCTTGGAGGGAGCGTAGCGACCGAAGGATCTGGTGGTGAGGAGCAACCATCCACCGCCCCACCGGATGCTTCGTCACTCGCAAGCTCATTCCTCCAGCATGGATTTATGACCAAGTCCATCCTGGAGGGAGCGCAGCGACCGAAGGATCTGGCGGCGGGGAGCAACCATCCACCACCTCACCGGATGCTTCGTCACTCGCAGGCTCGTTCCTCCAGCATGGATTTACGACCAAGTCCATCCTGGAGGGAGCGTAGCGACCGAAGGATCTGGTGGCGGGGTGCCAGTTACTACTCCCCGCCTCCTCCAGATGCTTCGTCACTCGCAGCCCTGAATCATGCCGTGTTCAAAACGCGTCACTCGTCTTCTGACGTGTCACCCGTTTCGGTGGATTGGTTATCATTGCGACCCTTTTGTATCTCACCTATAGCAAACTCGATTCCTTCCATGACATTTTGCAGCCCGTGGATAACCAAGAATGTGCATGCAACTACAACAAATACGATTACAGCGCCAACCGATACTAGAAGATCATCTATAAAAAACCTGGTTACGACATATACTGCCGCTACGAATAATATTAACGTTACGACGAAACCAGCGATACCAACTAGTAGCCTGATAAGCAGTTTTTTCATTAATTACACCTCCATTGTCAGATTTTTCTGTGTCACGCGAGAAAGCTGCATATACACGGCTCTCTCATATGATTGCGTTGCTTCTAGCCGAACGTTGAAAAGCAATACCAGCTAGAGATTATGGGATAGATTTATAACAATAGCTATGAAACTCTTTGGTTGTAGCACCAGTTAGGTGGGTGTATCCGGTAAAAAGATTAAACGAAGCCTGATTGGGATTCTGCATCTGCGCCTTTCCCTTAATGTAAAAGAAAAAGTTGCTATGCTTAACAGTCAGCGTGGTTAAGGGGTTATACGAATCAGTTGGCAGATTCCAGGAATAGTACAATCCCGTCGGCCCAAGCATTTTTTCCGCCCAGGGCTTTACAACCTTTTCGCTCCCATAAGTGGCGGGGATAAATGCACCGTAGATGAAGCCACCGTATTTAACCCAGTCATATTTTACGTATGACTGGAAGTCTGTTAAGGAGGCGCTCCATGCAAAATTGGAAACAGCTAGCGAAATGGTATCAGTGCGCCGGTTGGGTGGTGTAGACAGCCATGTGAACATGCCATATAGATTATACCACCCATCGCCTCCTAAAAAGCCTGTAGTGGAGGTTACGATGGTTATTATTTCCATTACAGAATTCAGATTGGCAGTCGCACTCAGGCATTCATCCCTGCTTAGTACTTCCTGATTGCCATTTGGGTGCGACCTGATATATTGCATGCTTACCGTGATGTCGATGGCTTCTTCTACAATTTCGCTCATCACTTCCGTGTCGAGATTTGAAATGGCTCTTTCCGAAAAACCAAGCCTGCGGAAAATATCCGCATAGAGTTCCGTTTTGATTTCTTTGTCATCTGTATTAAAGTCAAACTGCTGCTTTAACTGAGCAAGATCCGGCTGATTTATAGAGTATCTGTACTCGTTGTTTTCATGGGGGAAGGTTATAAAATCGCCTGCCTGAGTTTTGTCAGCGCGAATGTCTCTACAAGCACTCAAGGGGGCTATTATCACGACAAAGAGCATCACTGCCATGGCAACAGCAAGCATCTTTGCCAGGTTAGAAGAAAGTTTCTTCATTTGATCCCTCCTTTGAGTGTTTTGTTTAGCTTCTTGATACTTGGATAAACCCTATGCACACATAAAATCTGCCCATTAAGTCATGTCATAGGCATCACCCCTTCGTTCATTGAAATAAAAAAGCCGCCGAACCCCGTGATTAACACGGAAAATTCCAGCGGCTAAGTGCCTTGCTGACTCTATTCTACTTATTCTGAAACGGCCAGGACTCATGCAGAACTCCTACAACCTATGCAGGTAGCATCTATTGTATTCTACCCCCCCCCGACTTTGTCAACCCATTGTACAATTGTGCACAATCGATGTACAGGCAAATAACTGGCAGGACTTGCGAAAAATGGTTGCCTGAGGAATGCTTTGGCATCGTTCCGGATTGCGGGCTTGACCAGCAATGACAACAAAGCAAACATCATTCCGGTCCGATTGCGCGGAATTCTGCGGGGAGGGTATTGAGGTCAACCCCGTACAAGTCCATCCTGGAGGGAGTGTAGCGACCGAAGGATCTGGAGGTGTGGAGTAACCATCCACCGCCCCACCGGATGCTTCGTCACTCGCAAGCTCGTTCCTCCAGCATGGATTTACTTGCCTGTGGGCAAAGTCTTCCTTTCGCCAAAGGGAGAGGAGTCAAGCCTGCAATGACCATAATGTGTCGAATGGCCTCGACAGTATTATAATGTCTGAATATGTGGACGCTGATACCGCTGGTTATAGGAGTGTCGCTGTCGGGGGTGATTGCCCCGGGGCCGTTTTTCGCTGTGACGCTGGCCAAGAGCTACCGCTCGCCGTGGGCCGGAACACTGATGGCACTGGGGCACGCTGTGGTCGAGGTGCCGCTGATTTTGCTGATTTATTTCGGCTTCGCGCATTTTTTTGAGAACGAGGTGGTCCGGATTGTACTCAGTCTTGCGGGCGGCACCATGATAATCTGGACGGGGTTCGGTATGTTTCGGTTCCGCAAGACTGTCGTCAACAAGGGAAAAGACCTGCCGTATTCCTCTTTCGTGGCCGGTATCTTCATGAGTGTCGCGAACCCATTTTTTCTGCTGTGGTGGGCGACCGTGGGGCTACTGCTGGTGATGAAGTTTCTTGATTACGGTGTGGGCGGGCTAGTGCTGCTGATTGTTGTCCACTGGGTCTGCGACATGGTATGGCTCAGCTGCATTTCGGTGCTGTTCAACAAGACCCATCGTCACATAGGCAGACGTTTTCAAGAGTGGCTATTTATCGCCATGGCGCTGTTTTTGGCCTATTTTGGAGTGCGCTTCGTAGTCACCGGCATACAGTTGATTATTCAGTAGCGTCAGCGAAGTCTCTGATTATTCCCGCGTTTTCCACGGCACTTCTGTCGGTGTACGCAGAGAGTGTTTCCGGCGTTGTCATCAGTTTTTCGGCATAAGCCAGTGCTTCCTTGCGAGTGGTTATCTCCCCCGCCCCCTGCGCCTCGTCCAGTTCGTTCAGCATCGTGCCCATTAGTCTGCCCGGGGGCAATTGCAATTCCCGCTGAAGGTCATGTCCGTCGATCAGCCTCTTTACGGCTGTCATGGGCGGCGTCCGGCGGTACTCCTCAACCAGTTTGGCCACGATACCCGTATGCCAGTTCCAGTTGCCTTTCTCCAGGTTGGGCCCGCGCGTGGCCAAGTGGTCGGCCAGAGAGAAATACAGCGTGGCGACAGCCGCGTCTCCCAGGTCGCGGAAAAAGCGGTAGATGGCGCGCGGCGTGGGCGGCTCTTCATCCTTGCTCATCTGCACCGGGCGCAGGTGGTAGCGCACGATGGTTTCGACGAACCTCGCCTCTCTGGCGCTGAACCGCAGCCTTTCCAGAATCACCGCCGCCATAGGCGCGCCTTCCTGTGGGTGACCGTAGAAGCGCACCTGCCCATACTGGTTGATCACGCGTGTCTGTGGTTTGGCAATATCGTGCAGCATGGCCGCCAGTTTGGTGAGTACATAACGTGTAGACGGCGGGCTGACCGGACCGGCGAAATAGGCCTGAATATCCCTGCCGCGTGGGATTTTAGATAAGACTTTCGTTTTGGCGAACGCCCATTCCCCTTTGCGCAGGATGAAGTCGAGGGCGTCTATAGAGCGCGCTGAGTGCAGTAAGACATTCCAAGTGTGTTCCCGTGGCTGTTCAGTGCCGCGCAGCGGGGCGATTTCGGGAATAATCGCGGTCAGCAGCCCCAGTGCGTCCAGCTCTGTAACGGCGTCGTAAGTACCTGGCAGGGCAAACAGGCGCAGCAACTCATCGCGCACGCGCTCCGGTGCAGCCTTTCCGATGAGTTTCGCGTCGCGCTTCATTATGTCCCGGGTTGCGGGTTCGATGTCGAATCCCAGTTCCGTTTTCAGCCTGACGCCACGTAGTAGCCGCAAGGGATCATGCCTGAAACAACCGGGGGAGACGGCGCGGATTATACGGTGCTCGATGTCGTCGAGGCCGCCCGCAGGGTCGATAATATCCGCTGTCAGGACATTGCGTGTAAGATTAAGTTTCGCCAGATCAAGCGCCATGGCGTCTACGGTGAAGTCACGCCGCCTGAGATCTGCGCGGAGCGAGCCTTGCAGCGAGGCGATGTCGAGTTGCCATTTGCCCTTGTTGGCTCCCTTTGGCAGGAGGCGCACCACGCGCTTTTCAACATCCAGCGGAATGAGCGTGGCGTCCAGGGCGGCGGCCAGTTTCTCGCTTATGGCGGAAGCGTCTGCGGCGACGGCGATGTCCACGTCTATGGCGCGTCTTTTCATGACCAGATCGCGCACCACGCCGCCCACGGCATAGGCCGGTATATCCAGCTTCGTGAGGAATCTCCGGACACGTCTGATCAGTGAAGCGGTGGAGGGGTTGAGGGCTGCTTCCAGATGATGATTCGTCATGCTTTCAGCATAGTGGAAAGCGCGGCGGACGGCAAGGCGCTAATCAAGCCCCACCGGATCGACGTCAATTGCCCAGTGAGAACGACTCCTTTGCTGTCTCAAGTCCTGGTCAGATGCCGGCGTGGGAATGTTGAACATCCGTTCCGGACCGCGACCTCTTAGTATCAGCTGCCAACGGTATCTGCCTCGTAACAGTGCTGTGAAGGCCGGCGCCGGACCGATGACGCTTACATCTATGATGCCTCCTGCCGCTATCTCCGCATCAAGTTGTTTCTTCAGCCGCTCTGCCTCAGCCTTGCATATCGCCTCGTTGGTATGGGAGAAGGTCAGGCGGATAATTTGTGAGAACGGCGGCGCGTTTAGTTCCCTGCGGTAAGTTATTTCCTGCTCGTAAAAGGCACGATAATCCTGCCGGAGTACCGCTTGTATGGCGTAGTGTTCGGGAGTGTAAGTCTGAATAATGACGCGGCCGGGGCGTTCTCCTCTTCCGGCTCTTCCAGCCACCTGCGAAAGCAGCTGGAACGTGCGCTCGCCGGCTCTGAAGTCCGGCAGATTGAGTGCGGTATCGGCACTGACCACGCCTACCAGCGTCACCTGTGGCAGGTCAAGTCCTTTGGCTACCATCTGTGTACCAATCAGTATGTCGGTTTGACGGGTTTTGAGCTTGCGCATGATCTCTTCGTGGGCGTTCTTGCTCTTTGTCGTGTCGGAGTCCCATCTCAGCAAGCGCGCCTGCGGGAAAGCGGCGGCGGCCTCCTCCTCCAGTTTCTGTGTTCCGATGCCTAAGTATTTGATGCGCCGCGAACGACAGCGCGGGCAGATTTCAGGCATAGCCATTCGCCATTCGCACTGGTGGCATAGCAGTAAATCTTTGGAAGAGTGGTAGCTCATGGGGGTGGAGCAGCGCCGGCAGCGTATCACCAGCCCGCAGTTGCGGCATTGCACGAACGAGGCCGAGCCGCGGCGGTTGAAAAACAAAATGCTTTGTTCATTGCGCGCCAGCGCGTCATTCAGGGCGGACCGGAGCGACCCCGAAAAAATGGAGTGGTTGCCGTTTTTGAGTTCATCTCGCAGGTCCACCAGTTCCATCTCAGGCATGGGGGAGCCGGGACGGGGGGTGAGGCGCTCCGGCAGCTCGAGCAGGGTGTAATCGTCGGTTTGTGACTTGTAATAGCTTTCGACATCGGGCGTGGCGCTGCCCAGAATCACCGTCGCCCCCGTCAGTTTTGCCAGCTCGACAGCCACCGAACGGGCGTGATAGCGCGGCGCCGTCCCGTCCTGCTTGTAGCTCCACTCATGCTCTTCGTCGATGACGATGAGGCCGAGGTCGGGCTGAGGGGCGAAGATGGCGCCTCTGGCACCGATTACCACGTCGTATTTGCCGCTCTTGATGTCGCGCCATTGGTCAAACTGTTCGCCAATGCTGAGCCGGCTGTGCAGCACCGCCACTTTGTGCGGGAATCGTCCGGCGAAGCGCTCGATGGTCTGCGGGGTAAGGGCGATCTCAGGCACCAGCGCGATGCCGCGTTTGCCGAGTTTGACGGCCTCTGCCAGCGCCCGCAAATACACTTCGGTCTTGCCGGAGCCGGTGACGCCGTGCAGCAGAAACACGGTTCCTTTTCCTGCTTTGAGGCTGGCGGTGATGGATGCAAGAGCGCTGCTCTGCGCCGTGGTCAGTTCAAGCGGCGATGATGGGGTGACGCGGGAGTAATCAATCGGGTCACGCCTGACCTCTGCTTTTTCGATAATCGCTAAGCCGTTCCTGACCAGCGAGTTAAGTATCGTGCGCGCAAAACCTGCTTTCACGACTTCGGAGACGGCGATGGGGGCTGGTTGCTTCAGTAGCAATTTGAGCAGCGCCGCTTGTTTTTTTGCGCGCTTTTCTAGCTTGGCGATGGATTCTGCGGCGGTAGCTGGCGGGATAGTCGATTTTACATAATCCGCGTATTTCGGTTTGACCTTCTCGCGCGGAATCTCGTAGCTGCGGAAAACCGTGCCGCTGCCAATTAGTCTGGACATGGCGTTTCTGACGGCGTTCGCCCCCATCCGTCTTTCCAGTTCCTTAAGCCGGATACTTTTTTTGCGCTTAATGAATTCCAGTATGTGCAAGGCACCGTCACTCAGTGATTGCCGAGAGTGTTCATCTTCGACAATATTGATATAGGTGACGGGCTGGCGCTCGAATCCAGGGGGCAGGAAAAGCGCTATGGCGGGAAAAAGCGGTGACAGATAACGGCGGCTCATCCATTGCGCCAGTTCGAGCTGCTTTGCCGAAATGATTGGCTCTGGTTCAATCAGGCCGTAGACCGGACGCACCTGATCTACAGCGGGTAAAGCGGAAAGTTCAACCACTATGCCTTGCAATATGCGGCTACCGAATGGCACCCACACGGCATGTCCGGGTGCCATACTCAGATTGTCAGGGATGGAGTAGGAAAAAAGCTGACGCTCGCCGGACGGGGAGTTGACACTGACTTCAGCATACTGCAAAGTCTTGCTCCTGCTCTCGGCGAGCGTTCAAGTTTCGTAACCAGACTTATTCCGCGATGGTTTCGGGAGCGGCTGTGGTACCTTCGCCGACGGCCGGGGCTTCCATAACCGGCGGCTCCCCAACGACAGAGGCGGTGCCAGCGGCTGCAATCATGGCCAGCTCTTCTTTGGTGAGCGGTTTCTCCTTGATGCGGGCGGCCTTGCCGGAGAGATTGCGCAGATAGAACAAGCGCGCGCGGCGCACCTTGCCGTGGCGCAGTAGCTCAACGCGAGCCACCAGCGGCGAGGCGTAGGGGAAGGTGCGTTCAACGCCGACGCCGTAGGCCACGCGGCGTACGGTGAAATTGCCGCCGTCGGCGGCGTTGGAAACCTTGATAACCACGCCCTGGAACATCTGGATGCGCTCCTTGTTGCCTTCAACGATGCGCATGCTGACCTTGACGCTGTCACCCGTGGCCAGCTGGGGGATGGGTTCTTTCTTGATTACAATCTTTTTTTGTTTGACTTCTTTGGAGCCTTTTTTCTTGATGTCGGCGGCCATGTGTTTACCTCTAGCAATTTTTTAGCAACATACAACAATAGCATGAGGGCGTGAATTATTCAAATTTAACGGGTTTGGAATGTCCACGGCTGTTAGTTTGCGGCATGCCGTTCGCCTGTGCGGGAGATGTCTGGTGCGGACTGCTCTTCCGCCAGTCTTTCCAGCAGGCGTTTCTCCGCGGCGGTAAGGCTGGCGTTTGCCAGCAGGTCGGGGCGGACGTGTGCGGTTTTTAGGATGGATTGCTCCCTGCGCCACGCGGCCACTCTGGCGTGATTGCCGGACAGCAACACCTCCGGCACCTTCCAGCCGCGGAAGTCGGCTGGTCGGGTGTATTGTGGGTATTCCAGCAGGCCGTCTGTATGCGAGTCGCCGGCGGCGGATTCATTGGAACCCAGCACTCCCGGAACCAGCCGTATAACGGCATCAGCGACGACCAGCGCCGGTATCTCCCCGCCGGACAGCACGTAGTCGCCGATCGAGATTTCCTCGGTAACAAGATGCTCTCGTACACGGTCGTCAATGCCCTCGTAATGACCGCAGATAATCACCATCCTTTTATGCTCCGCAAGTTTGAAAGCGATGGATTGGGAGAACAGTTTGCCCTGTGGTGTCATCAGTATCACCGGCACGGGTTCATCATTCTGTCGTTTGTCTTTCAAAACATCCTCGAGGCATTCGAACACAGGCTCCGGCTTGAGCAGCATCCCGGCGCCGCCGCCGAATGGATAATCGTCGGCGGTGCGATGGCGGTCGTGGGTGTAGTCGCGAATGTTATAGGTATTGAATGAGACCAGCCCCTTCTCTCTGGCGCGCTGGAAGATGGCGTCGGAGAGGGGTGACTCGAAAAACCGGGGGAAGAGTGTCAGGAAGTCTATGCGCATGGCGGGATAATTTTACCATAACGGGGAAAGCACCACTGGATTTACATGGTTTGGCATCCGACCGCCGGTGCCCTGTTCCCTGTAATTGCGGTTTACCCCGCCGTCAGATCCTACCGCTGTACTACGTGGAAGGTCAGCGATATAAACAGCGCAGTCCAGATTGCCAGTATCAGCACAATCTGCCATACGGGTGGTGCTTCCGCCAGGTACGTAGAGCTTTGTATACCGGTTACCAGTAGCTGGTTGTGGGTCAGGGTGTAGTGCGACAGGGTGCAATCCCCGCGAAGCGGAGGCGACAACGATTGCCCGAATCTTTTTACGATTACCCGAGTGCAATCCCCGCGAAGCGGAGGCGACACCCACAAGTTGTCATAATCGCGGATGGACGGGCGAAAAAGAGATACAGCATGGAGAGAATGGGAAACCAATTAACAGAAAAAAGCGCAGCACCACAAGGGCGAAACCGTCAATGCTCCTCCGCGGGGCGTCTGCAGTGACGCGCTGTACGATAGTGATTGCGACAAAGTAAAAAAACCGGCGCTCAAACCGATGGCAACCCAGATCATGATGGAAATACACTTCTTATCCGTGGAAATGGCAAGCCGGGGGCTGCCCTAACCCGTCAATTCCCGGACGGCGGGACTTTTTGGCAACAGTATTGCCATTTAAATAAATTTTCTTGCCAAACCTATTGACAACGGGGGATGAATGTAGTGTAGAATGGTAGAAAGTGGTGAATCGTGGGGAAATAAGGTTTTAGCTTATGTTTCTGGGCGAGTTTGAGTACCGTATTGATGAAAAGGGGCGTATGCCTATTCCGCCCCGCTTCCGTCCTCATTTCAAGGACGGCGTCATTGTGGCGCCTTCGCCCGACAAATGCCTTACAGTCTATACGATTCCCGATTGGAAGAAAATGGCGGAGGGGTTGCAGGCCTCCAATCTGCCGCCTTCCAAGAAGCGCAAGGCGGAGCGCGCACTGTTCGCCACCGCCTTCCTCACCGCCATTGATGGTCAGGGACGCATCAGCCTGCCGTCCACGTTGCGCGGATATGCCGCGCTGGGCGAGGATATTGTGGTTGTGGGTACCAACGACCGTATCGAGCTGTGGGACAAGGCCGCTTGGGATGCTGAGAAGACGTCGGATTTGGACGAGCTGTTCCAGATAACCGAATCTGCAGAGAAACGCTAAAGGAGTGGGGATGACGACCGCCACGCATATTCCAGTACTGCTTAAAGAGACGCTGGAGGCTCTGGCCATTCAGCCGGGTGGTCGCTACGTGGACTGCACCGCCGGCGGCGGCGGGCACGCCGAGGCTATCCTTCAAAAAAGCGCCCCCGGCGGTCAGTTGCTGGGGCTGGATGCCGACCCCGAGGCGGTTGTGGCGGCGTGGGCGCGGCTGTCCCATTTCGGTGCCGCGGCGTTGATTGTCAACGATAACTTCGTCAGTCTGGAATCCGTCTGCCTGGGTAACGATTTCGCTCCGGTGAACGGCGTGCTGTTTGATCTAGGGATGTCTTCACTGCAGCTTTCTGAAAGCGGGCGCGGCTTCTCTTTCAAGCACGGTGCTCCGCTGGATATGCGTTTCAATCCCGCTCAGCCTGTTTCGGCGGAAGACATCGTCAACTGTTGGTCAGAGGCTGATCTGGCGCGCATAATATATGAATACGGCGAGGAGCCGCACAGCCGCGGCATTGCGCGCATGATAGTGCGCTCGCGACCGCTGTTGACCACTGACGAACTGGCCTCTGTCGTGGAGCGCGTCGTGCCATCGCGCGGACGTATTCACCCTGCCACCCGCACCTTCCAGGCGCTTAGAATTGCCGTCAATCAGGAACTGGACCACCTTGCCTCCGCTCTTGAGCAGGCGGTTAGCGTGCTGGGGCACGGGGGACGCCTTGTCGTCATCAGCTATCACTCGCTGGAGGACCGCATCGTCAAGGATTTTATGCGTAGGGAAGCGGTTTCCTGTGTATGCCCGCCGGGGCTGCCGCAGTGCGTCTGCCATCATCAGCCGCGGCTCCGGATTATAAACAGGCAGGTTATCATTCCGACTCCCGCCGAGGAGTACGCCAATGCGCGTTCACGCAGCGCCAAAATGCGGGTCGCAGAGCGCATCGTCAGCGGCGATGTCCGGCAGGAAGACGCAGTCCGCCTTAAAAATCCGGCGGGCAAGGGGCGGCCAGGAGGGCGCAGGCGCCCGGAGAAATTAAGAGTAGTTTTCAACTCCAACTAGTTATGCGGGCATGTGCCCGGAAGGAGCGGAAATACAGAATGTGAAAAAGGAACTTACTCGCAGGAGTTCAATATAAACAGGGAACAGGTTTAAAAGGAGGAGCAAATGAGCAGGAAATCAATAGTTACAGCAATTGATGTCGGCACCACCAAGATAGCCACGATCATCGCCGAGCAGGAAAATAACGGTGGCGTGCGTGTGGTGGGTGTTGGCATAACCCCTTCGTACGGTATGCACAAGGGGTTGGTGGTTAACATCAATGATGCCAAGGGTGCCATACGCGATTCGATTCGCAAAGCCGAGCAGTCGTGCAACGTGAAAGTGGAATCGGCTTACGTTGGTGTTACCGGGCGTCATGTTACCTCCACAAACAACAAGGGAGTGGTAGCTATCACCAACAACGACCGCCTGGTGCGCACTGATGACCTGAGGCGTGTGATGAATACCGCCCAGAGCATCAAAGTGCCGCAGGACCGCAAGCTGCTGCATGTCATACCGCGAACCTATGCGGTGGACGGCCAGGTAGGGGTTAAGAACCCGGTGGGCATGCATGGTTTCCGCCTAGATGTGGAAACCCACATTATTACCGCCGCCGCCAACTCGGTTCAGAATCTGGTGAAATGTATCCGCGGTATCGGCGTTGATATTGATGACATGGTACTTGAACCGCTGGCTTCTTCTGAAGCTGTGCTCACCGAAGACGAGCGTCATGCGGGCGTGGCCATCGCCGACATCGGCGGCGGTACCACCGACATCTGTGTATTCAAGGATGGCAGCATCTACCATACCGCCATTCTCCCAGTGGCCGGTTACCAGCTCACCCGCGACGTTGCCATCGGCTTGGGGCTACCTTTCGAAGTGGCTGAAGAGATGAAGCGGCGCTACGGTTCGGTAATGAGCGTCTATGACAACAAGATGGCCGCCGCCCCTCCGGTTTCCGAGGACGGTCATGGTATCTCCTATCAGGATCTGTGCGACATCCTGCATGCCCGCGTTGAAGAGATCCTGCGGCTGGTGCTGTTGGAGCTTCCCAGCTCTGACTATGAATCGGTTATTCCTGCCGGTCTGGTACTCACCGGAGGTTCATCCAATATCTCTGGCATTGAGACTATGGGATGTGAAATTCTGAAGTTGCCGGTAAGAGTTGGCTGTCCGCTACATATCACCGGCATCACCGATTCGCTACGTGACCCGGCCTACGCCACCGGTGTCGGACTGCTGCTGTGGGGGTCCAAACATCCCGGCCGCGCTTCCGAGTACAACGGGGGCTTCTGGACGCGCCGCCTGCGCTCAATGGCGAACCGATTGGCAGTGATGTTCACCGGAAAATAAGGAAATATAGGAGATATAGGAGAAGAAAATGGCTAAGACGAGCTTTGTTCCCAATGGGGCTAAAATCAAGGTCTTCGGCTGTGGTGGCGGTGGTTCGAACGCGATTACACGTATGGTGCGTGAAGAAATCCAGGGAGTTGAATTCATCGCCGTCAATACCGATGCGCAGGCGCTGGCCACCACGGAAGCTCCTGTCAGATTGCAGATAGGCGAGAAGTTGACCCGCGGCCTGGGCGCCGGCGGCGATCATAACACCGGACATAAGGCGGCTGAAGAAAGCCGTGATGAGATCAAGGAACTGGTTGCGGGCGCTGATATGGTTTTCGTCACCGCCGGCATGGGCGGCGGCACCGGCACCGGCTCGGCGCCGGTGGTGGCTCAGATCGCCAAGGAATCCGGCGCGCTGACTATCGCCGTGGTCACCAAGCCCTTCACCTTCGAGGGTACGCATCGTATGCAGGTAGCCCAAGAGGGCATTTCCCGCCTGCTGGGCAAGGTAGACACCCTGATTATCATTCCCAATGATCGCCTGCTTGATTTGTGCGATCCCAAGACCGGCGTGGACACCGCCTTCAAGATGGCGGATGACGTGCTACGCCATGGCGTACAGGCTATCTCCGAGGTTATCACCGTTCCGGGTATGATCAACCTGGACTTTGCCGATGTCAAGGCTGTCATGAAGGATGCCGGCCCTGCTTGGATGTCCATTGGGCGCGGCACCGGCAAGAATCGCGCTGTGGATGCCGCCCGCAACGCCCTGGCATCGCCTCTGTTGGATGTTACCATTGAAGGCTCCAAAGGGGTGCTATTCAATATTGTTGGCGGCGCGGATATAACCCTCTTTGAAGTCAACGAGGCTGCCGAGGTTATCAAATCGGCTGTCGACCCTGATGCTAACATTATCTTCGGTGTTGCCTCAGATTCGACGATGGGTTCCGATGTTCGCATCACGCTGGTCGCAACAGGCTTCGTCAACAAGTCCCAGGTGGACAACAGGGAAGATGATGCCTTTAACAAGCGGCTCAAGTCCATCAGGACCGAGGACGAACTGGACGTGCCTTCTTTCCTGCGCCGCTGGAATCGTAATACCAACCGTGCCGCGCTGCCGCAGCAGGACTACGCTCGTCAGCAGACTCGCTCGTATAATTCGTAAGACAGGATTCTGCTAACTCGTACCAAGGGAGGCCGGACTAAAAAGTCCGGCCTCTTTTTTGTGGTGTTGGGTGCTTGGAATTTACCCGGCGGATGGTAGTTTGTCGGCTGTTGTCAGTGCGTATAGCGCAGCCGGCAAACTCGCAGGCGGCAAAAATATTACGGAAAAACAACCGGAAAAAAGGTGTTTTCGTATTGACTGATACCAGCTATTGTGGTAGATTGCTTGTCGGAATACTATATCTTGTGGTTATGTTATGAAGTGTCCTCATTGCGGCAGTGACGATTCCCGGGTGGTTGATTCGCGTGATACGACAGACGGCGTCAGGCGAAGGAGGGAGTGTATCAATTGCCAGTCGCGCTTTACCACCTATGAACGTCTTCAGTCGGTTGCGCTCTATGTTGCCAAGAAAGACGGTCGCCATGAGGAGTTCAACAAAGAAAAACTTTTAGCCGGCATCCGCAAGGCCTGCGAAAAGCGGCCGCTTGCGGAGGGGGTGGTTGAGGAAGTGGCGAACTCCATTGAAGGCGAGCTGCTGCAGACCGGGCGAAGTGAAATCCCTTCTTCGGTCATCGGCGATTTGGTGATGATGCGTCTTAGGAAATTGGACTATATCGCTTACATTCGTTTCGCAAGTGTGTATCGTGATTTTGCCGACATCACCGATTTGAAGCAGGAGGTCGATACCCTGCTGTCACATATATCTCCGCCAGACGGGCAGCTCACGCTGCCAATCAAAACCTGAGCGGAGCCCGTATCCGGACACATAATTCAGGGGGTTATTTTGTATGGTCAGACTGGGTGAGTCCATGTCAGGAGAGATGGTGAATCGCAACCAGATAGCGCGCGCTATCCATAATGCTGCTGCTTCCATGGGTATTTCGGACCGTGAGCACATCGATCGTATTACCAATCAGGTTATAAGTCGCTTTGAGCGGCCGGCAACGTTGCCGGGTATGGAGGAGTTCGTTTCCAGATCGGTAAAACAGCCTCTGCCGCCGGCTTCAGATGCCAATATTCTGGATATGGTGAAAGAGTTTCTGGAGGGCGAAAAACTGTCTGCCGTGGCACCACCCGCCGGCTCCATGAAGCCGCCGGAGGCAAGAGCGCCTTCCGCCGCGCCGGAAATAAAATCGTCAAAGGAAGAAATCCGTAAAGTGTCTGAATCAAAACATGTGGAAAATGTAGATAATAAACCACGTATCAGGAAGGAGAATCCCATGCCAGCCAGCATTTCCAGCTCTCTCTCCCCGGCGTCCCTTTCAGAGAATGCACTGCGTGTACTTGAGAAGCGTTATCTTGAAAAAGACAAGAGCGGTAAAGTCGTCGAGACTCCCGCCGATATGTTCCGCCGCGTGGCGCAGACTGTAGCGGCTGCGGAACTCAATTACAACCCTGTGGCCGATGTCAAGGCCTGGGAAGACAAGTTCTACACCATGATGACCGCGCTGGAGTTTCTGCCAAACTCGCCTACTCTGATGAACGCCGGGCGCGAACTGGGGCAGCTTTCTGCCTGCTTCGTGCTGCCTATTGAAGACTCCATGGAAAGCATTTTCGAGACGGTAAAACATACGGCGCTTATCCACAAGAGCGGCGGCGGCACTGGTTTTTCATTCTCCCGCCTGCGTCCAGAAACCGATCGCGTTGGCTCTACCGGTGGGGTGGCCTCCGGGCCGGTGTCGTTCATGCGCGCCTTTGATGTGGCTACCGACGTCATCAAACAGGGCGGTACGCGCAGAGGCGCCAACATGGCCATTCTTTCCGTCACCCACCCGGACATTCTGCGTTTCATCACCTCCAAGGAGGATCTGTGTTCGCTTACCAACTTTAACATCTCAGTCGCTGTAACCAACGACTTCATGCAGAAGGTAAAGGAGGCCGCCGATTATGAACTCGTCAACCCGCGCACCGGAGAAATCGCTGGCAGGCTGAACGCGAGGATGGTTTTCGACAGAATGGTGGAACTGGCATGGAAGACCGGTGACCCTGGAGTGATTTTCATTGACCGCATCAACGAGGATAATCCCACTCCGCAGCTGGGCAAAATCGAAAGCACCAATCCCTGCGGGGAGCAGCCACTGCTACCCTATGAGTCCTGCAATCTGGGGTCCATCAATCTCTCGCGCATGATCAAGACGAACGGCAAGGCTGAAATCGACTACAAAAAGCTGGAGGAAACAGTTAAGCTGGCGGTGCGCTTCTTGGACGACGTTCTGGATGTCAACCGTTTTCCGCTGCCGCAGATTGACGAAATGACACGTCGCACGCGCAAGATTGGGCTGGGCGTGATGGGCTTCGCCGATGTGCTGATTGCCATGGGTATTCCCTACAATTCTGAAGAAGCGCTGGCGACGGCAGAAAAGGTGATGGGCTTCATCAATGACACGGCGCACATGGTCTCAGTTGAACTGGGCGCCGAGCGAGGTGCCTTCCCGGCCTTCGCCGGTTCGGTCTACGATAAACCCGGCGCGCCCGCGGTACGCAATGCCGCTTGCACCACTATAGCGCCCACTGGCACGCTTTCCATCATCGCCGGCTGTTCCGGCGGTATAGAGCCGCTGTTCGCCTTGTCCTTCACCCGCCATATTTTGGACGGGGCTAACTTCATCGAGGTGAATCCGGCCTTTGAAGCAGCCGCCAAAGCCGGCGGCTTCTATTCTGAAGAATTGATGCAGAAGCTGGCCGAGGGGATGCACCTGGCGGACATCGCGGAAGTGTCGGATGAGGTCAAGCGTGTTTTTGTCACCGCCCATGACATTGCCGTGCCTTGGCACGTACGCATGCAGAGCGCTTTCCAGTGCCACACTGACAATGCCGTTTCCAAAACGGTCAATTTCCCCAAGGAAGCCTCTCCCGATGATGTCGCCAATGTGTACATGATGGCCTATGACGAGCGCCTCAAGGGCATCACTATCTACCGCGACGGCTCCCGTGAAGGACAGGTGCTTACTACAGGGAAAAAAGAAGCGCCCAAGGTTGTTGAGGATGTCCAGGCCATCGTGCAGGCGGCGCCGCGCAAACGCTCCAAGGTGACCAAGGGCTTCACCGAACGTGTCACTACCGGCTGCGGCTACATCTATGTCACGGTCAATTCCGACGAACACGGCATCTGCGAAGTGTTTTCGCATCTTGGCAAGACCGGCGGTTGCGCCGCAGCTCAGCTGGAATCCACCTGCCGTCTCATTTCGCTGGGACTGCGCTCCGGTATTGATATGGCTTCGCTGGTAAAGCAGCTCAAGGGCATCCGCTGCCCATCGATTGCCTGGGAGAGTGGCAAGTCGATTTTATCATGTGCGGACGCCATCGCCGGAGTGCTGGAGCGCCATGCCGGCCTTGTCCCGAATAAGAGCGAGGGCGGACATGACCACAAGCTGGCGACTCATGACTTGGGGCTGGTCAAAAATGTGGCCGGGCAGTGTCCGGAGTGCACCTCTCTGCTGGCTTACCAGGAGGGCTGCCTGGTCTGTCCGGGATGCGGATACACGAAGTGCTAGAAGGCTTTGAATTCCGCTTGCGCAAACTGCATTACAGCGATTGCGTCATAGCGTTTTCAGGGGACAGACTTAATGGTAGTGATAAACTGAAAGGAGGTGAAACAATATCGACAGAAACGAACGGGCCATGATATTTATTGATGGTTCAAACATGTACCACTCTCTCAAGTCCTATTTCAAGCGCACTGACGTTGACTTGGCGCTCTTTAACCAGAAGCTGCTAGAAAAGCGCCGCTTGGTGCGTGTTTACTATTACAACGCCGTTGTAGGCAAAGTCGAGGAGCCGGAGCGCTTCAAGGACCAGGAAAAGTATTTCCAGATAGTAGCTTCCATTCCCTATACCGAACTTCGGCTCGGACGGCTGGTATACACCAACGCCTGGCCTAATTCCCCGCCGTTTGAAAAGGGTGTGGATGTGCAGCTGGCCACCGATATGATTACTCATGCCTACAAGAACAACTATGATGTGGCTATTCTGGTTGCCGGCGACAACGATTACGTCGGCGCCATGCAGGCGGTAAAGGACAATGGCAAGCACGTCGAAGTGGCGTTGTTCGGGCAGGAGCGCACCTCGCGCCAGCTGCGCGACGTGGCCGATCGCGTGATACCGATTGACGGCTACCTGATGCGCGGTTGCTGGAAGTCCCAGCTTCATCATGCGCGCTATCCTCAGCAGCCATCGTTCCAGCCGCAGCGCCATTTTGACACGCGCCGCGAAGACAGCCTCGAAGCGCCGCCGATAGAATCATATAATGAATGGAACTACATGCGCTTCGAGGAATAAACAGAAGCTGTCCCTCGTTTTCGCCAAAGAGACCGCCGGAAGGCGGTCTCTTTTTGCTATTGTGAGAACCGTCATATGACAACCGAGTGTGTCATGCGCTAATATCAAGCTATGTCTTCCAGTCATGGCAAACCATCCCGCAGCCGCGCTGACTATTTCAGCAGCGGTCGTCTGGCCGGCGAAGAGGGTACTCTTTTCAAGGACTGGGGCGGGCGTTATCCGTTCGCCATGGTCTATCCCAACCGCTATTTTGTGGGCATGTCCAACCTGGGGGTGCAGGTGATTTACTCCCTACTCAACCGTCTCCCAGAGGTCGTCTGCGAGCGTGTTTTCTGGGAGGCTGATGGCAGGCCGCTACTGTCGCTGGAATCCTCGCGGCCGCTGATGGATTATGCCTGTCTGGCATTCTCTTTTTCCTACGAGCTGGACTATCTCAATTTGCCGGTCATCATGAAGGCGGCGGGCATCCCGCTCTATGCCGGAGACCGCGGCGCGTCCTATCCACTGCTGATTGCCGGAGGGCCGTGCATGAGCGCCAATCCAGCCCCGGTGGCGTCTTTTTTTGACGCCGTATGTATCGGAGAGGCCGAGGCTATCTTGCCCGCCATGCTGCCGGTTCTTACAGCCGATTTATCCAGGGAGGAACAGTTGTCAAAACTGGCCGCTGTGCCGGGGGTGTACGTTCCCGCGCTCGACGCGGCGCAGCCGGTGCGGCGCCGGTATTTGGAAGTACTGGACGATTTCCCGGCGCATTCCACTGTCCTCACGCATGATACCGAGTTGGGAGACCTTTATCTTATCGAGGTTGAGCGCGGCTGCTCCGCCGCCTGCTCCTTCTGCCTGGTGAGTCACTGCTTCCGCCCGCTCCGTTTTCACTCTCTGGAATCCCTGCTTGAACAGGCGCGGGAGGGGTTGAGATACCGAAAGCGCGCCGGACTGGTGGGACCGGTGGTAACCGACCACCCGCAGATAGAATCGCTGTTGAGCGGGCTGCTGGAGATGGGGATGGGGTTTTCGCTCTCTTCCCTGCGCCTTAAACGCCTCTCTCCGAAAATACTTGAGCTGATGATTGCCGGTGGGGCGCAGACCATCGCGCTGGCGCCGGAGGCGGGGTCGGAGCGCCTGCGCGATATGATTCACAAGGGGTTTAACGAAGATGACATAATCGAGGCAGTTGGGAAGGTGGCGATGCGGTCTTTCAAACAGCTCAAACTCTATTACATGTTCGGTCTGCCGACCGAGGAGGACGCCGACGCAGACGCCATCGCGGCGTTGTCGCTTAAATGTCAGCGCATCCTTGACCGGGCGCATAAAAACTGTCGTATCAGCGTCAATCTGTCGCCATTCGTGCCAAAGGCGGGCACCGCCTTCGAACGGCGCGGCATGGCGGATGTGGCCGTTCTTGAAGCCCGTCTTGAAGCTGTCAGGCGGGCGCTGGGTGGTTCAGGAATTGAAATCAAGGCCGAAAGTCCGGCGTGGAGCCATATGCAGGGGATGTTGTCGCGGGGTGGAATGGAGATGGCGCGGGCAATTGCCGCTGTGGAGCGCGTGTCGCCGGCGGGATGGAAAAAGGCGCTGGAGCAGGCTGGACTGGGTGGCGGTGATTATACCGCCGAGTGGGACGAAGCCCGAAGGCTACACTGGGACAATATCGCGCTGTAATGGCGTTCTCAATTTCGTCATGTCGTTGATAGCTTGACCCGCAATCACGGAGGGGCGTAAATCCATGCTGGAGGAACGAGCCTGCGAGTGACGAAGCATCCGGTGGGGTGGTGGATGGTTACTCCCTGCCTCCAGATCCTTCGGTCGCTGCGCTCCCTCCAGGATGGACTTGTACGGGGTTGACCTTGATACTCACAATCCATAACTCAAAACTCGTCGAGTGATCTGGATTCCAGTCCGACTAGGCGGACCGCAATGACAGTAAAGATGGCAGTAAATACTCCGTCTGTCCGCGTGTGAGTATGGGGCTACCGGAAAACAAAAAGAGAGGTTTTCGCCTCTCTTTTTATATTACGAGAATGGTTGGTCTATCCGCCCAGTAGCTCGCTGACTACGGAGTTAACCTCCGCGCCGTCGGCCTTGCCTCTGACCAGCGGCATGAGCTTTGGCATCACCTTGTTCTTGTCGCGGGGCCCAGCGGCGCCGGTTTCGGCGACAACCTTCTTCACCAGTTCGACAATCTCGGCGCGGCTCATCTGTGCTGGCATATAGACTTGCAGAATGGCCAGCTCGGCCTCCTCTTTGGCAGCCAGCTCCGGGCGGCCGGCGTTTTTGTAGGCCTCGATGCTTTCCCTGCGCTGCTTGATCTCCTTGCCGATGACGCCGATGATGTCGGGGTCTGCAAGCGTTGCCTGTCTGGCAATCTCGGCGTAATTCATAGCCGAGAGCAGCATGCGGATGACGGAACACTTTAGCTGTTCGCCGCTTCTCAGCGCCTGGCGCAGGTCTTCATTCAACTTGATTTTCAGCGGGGCGTCCATGGATTAACCCTTTATTTCTAGTATGATCGGTAAGCCCATCGGCGCCCGAACCATACGCCGGCTGCTGCCGCGATGATGATGCCCAGAATGTACAACACGTGCACCAACCAGCCGGGGAAGGTGGAGCCCACGCTCAGGGTATTGGCCACGCTCCATGAGCCTTCGTTGCCGGCGCCATCGACTGCCTGTACGCGCCAGTAGTAGGTTACGCCTGACCTGAACTTTACGGTGTCATCCAGCGTGTAACCGGTGCCATTGAGTTCCTTTTCCATTAGCAGGGTGCCGAAGGAGGCCTCCTGGCTGATTTGCAGGGTATATGTGACTCCTGAGTCGTCCGTCACTTCGCCCCAAGTGAAGGTGGCTGGTTGGCGAGGTTTGCTTCCGTTGGCGGGCGACAGCAGTTGCACTTGGTTGGGGGCGGTGCTTTCTATGTAAAAGTCAATGGTTATGGTGGTGGGTACGCCATCTGCAGCGATGGTTATCGTGTGTTTTCCGGCGGAGATGGCGGGCGCATTGAAGACGGCGGTGAACGAGCCTGCGCTGTTCGCGACAACGTTGAAGAAGGACATTGCTCCGGTGGCAGACAAAGTTGTTCCGGTTATGCTGGCGCCGGGGGTGAAGCCGGTGCCAGTCACGGTAATTTCCTGGCCGACGTGGGCGGGGCTGGTCGAAGTTCCGGCGGAGCCGGTGGTCAGCGCCGCGTTGGCGGTGACGGTGAAAACAGCCGTTGCTGAATTACTGCCGTCGCTGACGGACACCTGGGTGTTGCCGGCTTTGCTTGCGGGAACGTTGAAGTCTATGGAGAAGCTGCCGCTGGTGTCGGTAGAGGTGGCAGTCGGAAGCTGGGTGCCGCCCCAAGTCACGGAGATGGTCTGATTGGGGCGGAAGCCGGTGCCGGTTATGGTGACGGAGTCTCCGACGACGCCATCGGTGGGGTTGATGGTTATTTTGGGAATGATGATTAGGGTGGCGGTGGCAATGTTGTTAGTGGCGCCGCCGTTGGCGGTCACCGTCCACGCGCCGGCGGCGGCCCTAGGTATGTTGAAGGTGGCCTCAAAACTGCCGTCGCTGGCGGCGGTTACCGCCGCTGGGTTGGTGGTAAGGGGGACGCTGGTATCAGGCGGCAGCGATAGTGAGAAACTGATGGTGCTTCCGGCGGTGTAGCCGGAACCCTTGACTGTAACCGTATCGCCGAAACCACCCGTTACCGGGGTGGTGCCTTCGACGATATAGATGTTTAGTCCTGGATCCACCATGTACGATGTGGTTGCGGTGTTGCCTGTGGCATCAGCGGCTTTCACGGTATGGGTGCCGCGCACGCCAGCTGGGATGGTAATCTCGGCAAGGATGGCGCCGGAGGCGGAGGCAGTGGTGGTAGTGAGCGCGTTGATGCCGGCGTCCCAGTAGATAGAAACGGTCTGGCCGGGTACGAAGCCGGTGCCGGTTACGGTCACCAATGAGCCGACCCTGCCGTTGGTGGAGCTAAGGCTGATGGATGAGGGAACGGTGAGTACGGCTGTAGCGTCGTTGCCGTTGGCGTCGGTGGCTTTCACGGTATGGGTGCCGCCGCCTAGCGACGGGATGGTGAAGGTTACGTTGCTGAATTTGCCGTCAAGACCGGTGGTGACGGTGGCCGGCGTTGTGGAAAGAGGAATGCTGTTACCAATGGTAAAAGAGACCGTTTTGCCGGGGGCGAAGCCGGAGCCGTTGATGGTCACTGTGGCGCCGGGGCTGCCGCTTATCGGGGTGACGGTGATTTTGGGCTCGATGACAAAGCTGGTGCTGGCGGTGCCGCCACTCTGTGTCGCGGTGATGGTGTGGTTGCCCAGTGCCAAGTCAGGCATGGTGAATGAAGCGGTAAATCTCCCGTTGCCGGATGGCTGCACCGTAGCCGGAACGGTGGTTACCGAAACTCCGTCCACCTGAACGATGACGGGATTTGAAGCCGCGCTGGAGAAGCCGGTGCCGGTGACAGTGATGACATCTCCGCCGCCGCCCGAGGACGCGCTGAGCGTAATTTTGGGGTTGATAGTGATAGCAGCGCCAGCTGAGTTTCCCTGAACCCCGATGAGCCAAACTCCGCGCGGGACGTCAGGGATGATAACCTCGGCATTGAAGATACTGATGGAAGTGGCATAAAGTGTTTGCAGTGTCACGGTGTTGCCGCCTGTCTGTGGGCGCATCTCAAGAGTGATGAGTTGATTTTGGGTGAAGCTGAAACCGGAGCCGGAGACGAGGATGCGGTCCCCCACGCTGCCGCTGGATGTGTTGAGTTCAATTGCGGCGGCTGCCACCGGCGCCGCCGGCAAAACTGCGGCCGCAGTCAGTCCCAGTGTCATGGTTGCCAAAAAAACGCGCAATAAACGCTTGAATTTCACAATTACCCTCCGAAACTTCTCTGTTCGTTAAGGTTACTTTTTGTTGCATAACTTGTCAAGCGGAAAAGGCTGAAAACGCGGTAAAATTCGCCTTGCACTTTATGGCACTTCTGCACTGATATTTCCGGCGTGGGCGTCCTCACCGTTGAGGATGGATTACAGAAAGTCTCTGAGGGGGGACTCATATTTATTCAAACGCTCTGTCGCTGACTCTGTTGAAGGCGTGGTTGGCCAGTCTGTCGGCTTCACGGTTCTGTTCGCGTGGCACGGAGGTGGCGGTGAATGATTCCAAGCGGCGTGCCAGCAATATTACCCGGTCGTAAAGCGGTTTGAGGGCAGTGTTCCTGACGCGGTACAAGCCGTTCAACTGATTCACAATCAGCTCGGAGTCTGAGCGGAGCAACACGGCGCTGGCTCCCAGCTCCAAGGCCTTTTCCAGCCCGGCGATGACGGCTTTGTACTCGGCCTGGTTGTTGGTGCAATCTGGGAGGCGTTTCGAGATGACGGCGACGGTCTGCGTTCCTTCCAGTAGCGCCACGCCGATGGCGGCGGGGCCGGGATTGCCACGCGACGCGCCGTCGGTATACATGATGAATCGTCTGGTCATGGCTTACTCGGCGAACAGAATCCGGGCACAGGATGAGCACTGCACCACGCGTCCACCGCGGGCGCGCTGTAGCTCCGCCGTGGGAAGCGTAATGCGGCAGGCACAGACTCCCTTTTCAACGCGCGCCACCGCCACGCCGCGGCGTTTTTTAATCTCAATGTAAAAATTTAGTTCGTCTGGTGCAATCAACGCCGCCTTGTCGCCGCGCTGTTTTTGCAACCCTTCCAGTCTGGTTGCCAGTTCTCCGAGCCGGGTTTGAAGCTCCCTGTGCTCTTCGCGCCGGATGTCTTCGACAGCTTTCAATCCGCCTTCGCAGTCACGAACGGCGGCCTGCGCGGACTCGATTTGCTCCATATAGCCGAGGGCTTTTTCCTCGAAAGGTGCCAGCCTGCGGGAAAGCGAGTCCATCTCAAGCTGCAGGTCGGTAAGCTCCCTGGGGCTGCGCACTCGCCCGCTGTAAAGCGAGGTGTTGGCGGTGTTGATTTTGGTGGTGATGTCGGCGATGTCGCCGTCGTTCTGCCGCTGCTCTTTGAGCAGCGTGTCAAGGTCTGACTTCGCGACGGTCAGCGCGGCCTGCGCCGCTTTCAATTCCGCGTCTGCCGCAAGTTTCGCCTGTGCTGCGGCGATTTCCTTTTCGGCGGAGGCAATCTCTGCTTCGACAATCTGCAGTCCGTAAAGCTGGCGTACGCTCATGCCGCTATTTTAGCGTTGTAGTGGGCAAATGGCAAAAAATGCTTTGCCGCGGCGCTCGTTTTCAATTTGACATAAGTTCCTGGCTCAGATACATTAGTAGCGCCAAGCAGGCCGGGCGGCCGCTCGTCATGGCGAGAGGAAAGTCCGAGCTCCACCGGGCAGGATGCTGGATAACGTCCAGGAGGGGTGACCCTACGGCTAGTGCCACAGAAACATACCGCCCGCCTCAGGCGGGTAAGGGTGAAATGGCGAGGTAAGAGCTCACCGGCGCGCCGGGTGACCGGCCGGCCGGGCAAACCCCATCCGGAGCAAGACCAAATAGGGGGGCGCTACGGCGCCCGGACAGTCCCCGGGTTGGTCGCATGAGCCTGGCGGCAACGTCAGGTCTAGATAGATGGTCGCCGTCCGCCCTAGGCGGATACAGAACTCGGCTTACAGGCCTGCTTGGCGCATTTACTCTGCCCCTAAACTTACAACTCAATATTCCACCTTGGATTCCGGCTTTTGCCCTGGTGGATCGGGATGGCATGGGAGAGAAGTGGGACGTAATCTGAAAACAGACTATTTACTACTGAAAACTGGTAGCTGCCTGCTGTATACTATGCTGAACGTCATGCCATGAAGGAGAAGACTATGTCCGCATTTATGCGCCGCGCTGTTTTTGCCGCTATATCGGTGGTGGTCGTATTGGTCACCTTGGGATACGGATTGGCGGCAGGCTACCTGCTGGGGCGTAGCTCCACATCTTCTGACGTGCATATGGCGACTGTCGGTGAAGCTTGGTGGGTGTTACACCAGTGGTATGTTGAGCCTGACAGTGTGGACTCCGCGGCGTTGGCGCAGGCAGCTGTGCAGGCCATGGTGGATACGCTGGACGACCAGCATTCGGCCTATCTAACTGCGGAAGAGTACCGGCGGGCGATGAACAATATTTCCGGCTCCTACAGCGGTATCGGCGTTACGGCGGCTGTCATGGGTGGGGCGATGACGGTGCTCTCGGTCACACCAGGCTCACCCGCTGAAAAGGCGGGGCTTCAGGCCGGCGACATCGTGCTTGAAATCGACAGTGTTTCCACCGTGGGCATGAGTATCGACGAGATCGTGGCTATGGTGCAGGGTCCGGTTGGCACCCCTGTGACACTGCTCATCGGGCGCGACGGGCAGGAACTAGCGTTCACCATCATCCGTGCTAACATCCAACTCAATACGGTGACATTCGAGATGCTGGGCGATGTTGCTCACATCGTTATCTCCAGCTTCAGTAGCAGCACCAATAGCGAACTAGTTCCCGTTCTGGAGCAAATTCAGCGCGACGGCGCCGCAGGTATCATCATCGACCTACGCGGCAATCCTGGCGGCCCCGCAGCCTCTTTGGTCGCCGTGGCCAGCCATTTTGTGAGTGGCACCCTGCTTACTATGAGGTATAATGACGGCTCGTGGGACGAGATCAAAACCGTATCCACCTCCGTCACTACCGATTTGCCGGTTGTAGTGCTGGTTGATGAATACAGCGCCTCGGCCTCGGAGGCTTTCAGCGGCGCCATGCAGGATTACGGGCGCGCCGTCATCGCTGGGGAAGTCACCTTCGGCAAGGGCAGCGTCAACGCCTTCTATGAGCTGGCGGACGGTTCGGCCATATATCTCACCATCGCGCGATGGTACACACCGAACGGGCATCTGATTGAGGGCGAGGGCATTATACCGGATATCATGCTGGACGCGTCCACTGACTGGCTGGCATGGGCGGTGGAATATCTGACGGCAGACAACACCTGATTTTTACGAGAGTATTTTTTGACGCCGGGTAGGCAAACCGGATACGGTAAAGACTAGCCCGTCCCTCTCAGCGCTGCGCCGAGAGATGCCTCCAGTTTTTGGAGGATGGCGGCGAAAACCTTGTCTGCTTCGGCGTCGGTGAGAGTGTGGTCGGGCGATTGGAAGGACAGGCTGTAGGCCAGCGATTTTTTACCATCCCCCAGCTGCCTGCCGGAATATACGTCAAACAGCGCCGCCGTCTTCACCATCGGGAAGCCACGTATAATTTCCAACACCTGCGCGTGGGTCACGCTCTCATCCAGCACCAGCGCTAGGTCGCGTGTCACCGCTGGGAATTTTGGTAGCGGCTCGTAGCGCCCGCCAGCCCGTGCATTCATCAGCGCGTCGATGCTGATTTCAAACAGATATGTGTTCGGCGGCAGTTCGAAAGCCCGCGCCGCTTCGGGGTGAATCTCTCCCAGCACGCCGGCTACGGCACTCCCGATTTTGACTTCCGCCCGTCGGCCCGCGCGCAGCCCTGCGTCACTGCTCTCTGCGTAGTCCGCCCGGATTTCCAGCGCCGCCAGCAGTCCTTCCATCACGCCCTTGGCATCGAAGAAATCAACCGGCTCTTTCCGGTCCAGCCACGTCCGGGACGCTCCGGTGGAGGTCAGCGCGCCGCACAGCATTTCCGGCTCGTCCGGCAGTTCACCGGCCTTTGGCAGGTAGACGCGTCCGGCCTCAAACATGGCGATAACGCCATCCTCGCGGCGCACGTTGGCGGTCAGCGCCGCCAGGACACCGCCGCGCAGCGAAGTTCTCAGGAACTCCTGATCGGCGGACATGGGGTGCCGCACGCGCAGCGGCTCAATAGATAAAGGCGCGTTAAGCCCTTTTTCGAGGCTCTGTTTGTCGGTAAGCGCGCAGGTCACGATTTCGCTGAAGCCAAAACCCGACAGCGTCTGGCGCAACTTCAGCCGCAGTCCCAGCCGGGGGTCGGGGTTTTGCATCGGCAGTGCGCCGGAGAGCGGGCGGTCGGGGATGTGCTCGTAGCCCATAACGCGGGCGATTTCCTCGATGAAATCGGCTTCGATGCGCAGGTCGCTTCTCCAGTACGGCGCGGTGACGGCGAAGGCGGTGTCGGACTGTTTTTCAACATGGCAGCTCACCGCCGTAAGATGCTTTTCGATTTCCTCCGCTGCTACCTCAATGCCCAGTATGCGCTTTACCTCGGCGGCGGTTATGACGAGCGACTTCGGCTCTTTGCGTCCGGGGTATACGTCAATAATGCCAGCGGCGGCATCGCCGCCGCAGATTTCTACCATCAACTGTACGGCGCGGCGGGCAGCGGGCAGCGCCAAGTCGGCGCGGATGCCTCGTTCAAAGCGGTATGAGGCTTCGCTGGGCAGTTTGAGGCGCATTCGGGTGTTGTGTATGCTGGAGGCCTTGAAGCTGGCGGATTCCAGCAGAATCGCGGTGGTGGCTTCAGTTACCTCGGTGGATGCTCCGCCCATCACTCCAGCCACCGCAATCGCGCCCCGCGGGTCGGCAATGACGAGTGTGTCGGAGGAGAGTCGGTGTTCGGCGCCGTCGAGGGTTTTCAGTGTTTCGCCCTCCGTGGCGCAGCGCACGTTGATTGCAGCGCCGCTGATTTTGTCATAATCAAAGGTGTGCAGCGGCTGACCGTACTCCATCATCACAAAGTTGGCGATGTCTACCACGTTGTTGATGGAGCGTATGCCGGCGGAATTGACCGCCTCTTTGAGCCAGCCGGGCGAAGGTCCGATTTTGACGCCGGTGACCAGTGCTGCGCAGTAGCGCGGGCACAGCTCCGTATTCTGAATCTCTACTGAAACACGCTTTTCGATTGGCTCACCCGCTTCGGTATAGCCGAGGTCAGGCTCATGCGCGGAGTTGCCGGTGAGCGCTGCCGCCTCGCGGGCGATGCCCAGCATTGACAGCATGTCGGGGCGGTTGGGGGTGACCTCCAGGTCAAAAATTATGTCTCCCAAATAATCCGCCACCAGGCCGCCCAGCGGAGCGTCGTCCGGCAGCACCAGGATGCCATCGTGATTCCTCGAAAGCCCCAACTCCATTTCGGAGCAGATCATGCCATCGCTAAGAACGCCGCGGATTTTAGATGGTTTGAGAGTGGTTTTTTCGCCGGTGTGTCCATCGATGAGGTTGGCGCCGGCTTTGGCGAAGGCGATTTTATCGCCGGTGACCAGATTCGGCGCGCCGCAGACCACGGTGGCCTGTTCGCTGCCTAGTTCTACAGTGGCCAGCCTCAGGCGGTCGGCGTTGGGGTGGGGGTTGACGGCGGCGATACGACCAATATAGACGTTGTTCCAGCCGCCGATAATTTCGATACGCGCCACTTCGGTGCCGGCCTGCGTGATGCGTTTCGCCAGCGCCTCCGGGGCGATGCCGTCGATGTCAACGTATTTCTTAAGCCATTTGAGCGAACATTTCATAGATTAAATCCCACAAGAAAGCAATTTTGCCCGCACGGATTAAAGAACACATCAATAGTAACATGTTTTTGCCTGTCTTGTCCTTGGCTTTTGACCTTGCTCCTGAAAAATCAAATTTCTGGAGTGGATGTTGTCACCGTCATGTATGTAGAGTAAAATCACTTGCCGCAGGCGATTAGATACTTTGAGTATCGCAGAGGGTTTATACACCATGAAGGTCGGTTTTGGAGGTAAAACGAATGGGTATTTATGATGTTCTGCAGTTTTTTATCCCGGTCATTACTTTTGCAATGGGATATTTTCTGACTAATATCGGATATAAACGGGACAGGAAGCTCAGTATTATCCGTGAAAAATTCAATGGTCTATATCATCCGTTCTTTGTTCTTGTAAGTGGGCTTGGAGCAGAAAATGAATTTGGCTTTGCGATTGATAGCAACAACGGGGTGGTGTTAAGGCCAATTCTTGAGCTTCTCACAAAAAATGCATACTTGGCAACTGCTGACGGACAGAAACTTATCTGGGAGACACGCTATCTATTTGTCTCAGGCGTGACTGAAGGAGAGATAATCGACAAAGAGAAGGAGGAGTTATTCGCTAAATCACTAGGCTCGTTGTTTGAGCATTTGATACAGGAGTATATGAAGTCCGCAAAAGTCCTTGGTTATGAACTGATTGAAATGGGAACCATGGCAGGTTCGAATGAGAGTTGAGAAAGCGTTCGCTAAAGCCCAATCGTTTTGAAAGTTGCTTTGCAGTATGAGCATTTTCAAAGAAATATGAGTATACGCTCGTAACCGTGATTAGTTGAATTATCCACACAAACCCATGCAGGACTAAGCCAGCCAGAGGTCCCGTCCTGCATTTACAGAGGTTTTTTGGCAGACATACTTGACAACACTCGTTCGATGGGATGTTGTCCATACGAATAAACCACGCTACACTGATAAGCAGATGGTCTTTGCTCGCCGGTCCATGACAACCTGTCTCCACGACAAGGTTCTGGGATCGGGAAGCCCTTGAAATGCCGACGTCACCGATTGTTGGTGATGGTCAGGTATCTATCTGCTGTTTTACAATGCTACCGCCGCAGTACTTCGTGCGCAGTTTCGGCTTTTCGATTTTTCCCGTGGCATTGCGTGGCACAGTATCAAAAATAATCCGGTGCGGACGCTTGTAGCGCGGAAGTTGGGTGCAAAACTGCCGGATTTCATCCTCTCCGCATTCCAAGCCCGGTTTTATTTCAATAATCGCCGCGGTTATTTCTCCCAGTCTGTAATCCGCCATACCTATCACGGCGGCGTCTTTGATCTTGTCGTGGCCGCGCAGAAACGATTCAATTTGAACCGGATAGATGTTCTCGCCGCCCGTGATAATCACATCCTTTTTTCTGTCGACAAGGAAAATAAACCCGTCCTCGTCTTCGATGGCCATATCTCCCGTATACAGCCAGCCATCCTTGATTGTCGCCGCTGTAGCTTCGGGGTCTTTGTAGTAGCATTTCATGACACTGTCTCCGCGCAGTATCAACTCCCCCACGTCACCGCGTTTTACGATTATGCCGTGCTCATCGACAATTTTGATCTGCCAGCCATAGCCGGCTATACCGATTGCACCCACCTTGTGTATATTCTCCACACCAAGATGCACCGCTCCGGGGCCGCTTGACTCAGAAAGCCCATAATTCGTGTCGTATTCATGATGCGGAAAATACTTTTTCCAGCGCCGGATCAGGCTTGGCGGAACGGGCTGTGCGCCTATATGCATAAGCCGCCACGCGCTCAAATCGTAATCGGCCAGCTTTATTTCGCCGTTTTCGATGGCGTCGAGAATATCCTGCGCCCATGGCACCAGCAGCCATACAATCGACACCCGCTCGTTCGCAATGGTTTCGATAATCCATTTCGGGCGTATGCCGCGCAGCAGTATTGCGCTGCCGCCGACAAGCAGGCTGCCGAACCAGTGCATCTTGGCACCGGTGTGATAAAGCGGGGGGATGCACAGAAAGATGTCCTCGTGCGACTGATTGTGATGGTTCTGTTCCACTTTGCAGGCCGTAATAAGGCTCAAATGCGAATGCAGAATAGCCTTCGGGAAACCTGTGGTTCCGGACGAAAAATATATCGCGGCATCGTCTTCATCCGACAATTCCACGCATGGCGCCAGCACGGAGCAGGATTGGGCAAGCTCATCGTAGCTCTGCGCGAAATCCGGACACTCTTCGCCAACAAAGAACAACTCGCGCACGGCGGGAATATCATCTTTTATTTCCCGCATCCGGTCGATAAATTCAACCCCGAAAACCAGCAGGGAAACATCCGCCAGTCCAAGCGCATATTTTATCTCATCCGACGAGTATCTGAAGTTGAGCGGAACAACAATCGCGCCTGCCTTCATCGTCCCGAAATAGATAGGGAGCCACTCAATGCAGTTCATCAGCAGTATGCCGACTTTATCGCCGCGCTTGCATCCGTGATCAAGCAGCAGATTGGCAAACTGGTTGGCCTTTTCGTCAAACGAGCGCCACGTCAGCTCCTTGCGATAGCGGGAGTCTGGTGCCGATTCCACCAAAGCAAACTCTTTCCACGTCTGCGCGTGTTTTTCCTCCAGCTCCGGGTTGATTTCTGTCAGGCATTTTTTATCACCGTACAGTTCTGCGTTCCGGGCCAGTATATCCGTAATGGGCATGGTCACGCAGTCCTTTCCGGTAGTTTGGCTGTTTCATAGCAGGAGAACTGTTCCTCCACCGCGGCTTTGTCCTTCACTTTGGTAAAGGCGCTTACCAGCGGCACGATGACCAGTCCGGCCAGCATACAGAAGGCTCCGGCATTGATAGGCGACTGCAGAATTGACGGGAAAGAGCTTCTGAAGAAGATGTTGAGTATCATGACCGAGGTGCTGAAGATAAAGCAGCACCAGACGGAAACAGCACTGGCGCGTTTCCAGTACAGCCCATAAAGGAACGGCGCGAGGAACGATCCGGCCAGAGCGCCCCATGAAACACCCATCAGATCCGCGATGAAGCTCAGGTTGCCTTTGAAAACCCCGTTGATCTGCATGATGGCGATAGAGGAGGAAATGATGATGAAGACCACTATCAACCCCCGGATGATGAGCAGTTGCCCTTTCTCATTGAGCTGTTTGATTACGTGTCCCTTCAAAAAGTCGAGCGTAAGGGTCGAGGCCGACGCCATAACCAGAGAAGAAAGTGTGGAGATTGAGGCCGCGAAGACCAGGACGATTACAACGCCTATCATGACCTCGCCCATTTGAGAAAGGATAGTTGGGATAACAGAGTCAAATCCGTTTGCCGGAACAAGCATGGTGCCCGCTGCGTTTGCCACCATGCCGATGTCGTCGGACCACAAACGGCCGAAGCTGCCGAGGAAATAGCAGCCGCCCGCCACAAACAGGGCGAAAATCGTAGAGACTATCGCGCCTTTGGGAATCATCTTTTCCGACTTGATTGAATAGAAACGGGCCACCATCTGCGGCAATCCCCATACGCCGAGCGAAGTTAGGATGACCACTCCCAACAGGTCGATAGGGTTGGGTCCGAAGATGGTGGTGAAACCGCCGGCCGCGATGCCAGCTACTTCGTCGCTGACTTCAGAAAGACCCCTGAAGGCTGCGAAGAGGCCGTCTTTTGAAGTGATCGCTACTACCACAACCGCGATGATTCCGACGAGTTGGATCGTACCCTGAATCAAATCGTTGACCACGGTGGCGAGATAACCTCCCGCCACCACGAAAATGGCGGTCAGAACGCCCATGGCTATGATGCAGTAGGCGAAAGGAATATTGAAGGCCATTTCAAAGAGTCGGGAAAGGCCATTGTAAAGAGAGGCGGTATATGGTATTAGGAAGATAAAGACGATGAGTGCCGCAGCGATTTTGAGCGCCTGGGAAAAATAACGGGTGCCGAAGAAGGCCGGCATGGTGGCGGCCTTCAGGTGATGCGTCATAAGGCGGGTGCGGCGTCCCAGCACGAACCATGCCGCCAAGGAACCGATGAAAGCATTGCCGAGACCTATCCAGACCGCGGCGGCACCGAATCTCCAGCCGAACTGCCCCGCAAATCCCACAAACACCACGGCAGAAAAATATGTGACGCCGTAGGAAAAAGCAGAAAGCCATGGTCCGACTGATCTGCCACCCAGTACAAAGTCATTTACGTTGGATGCCCTTTTGCGAAAATATAGCCCTACAAAGATTGTTATCGCGAAGAAGATAACCAACAGCAGAATCTTGATGAACATTTCCCTAGCACCTCTCTTTCTGATATTAAAATAAAAACGCCCTCGGATTTTCGTCCGAGGGCGACTGCTGCAATTTCACACGGCGGAGGGCGCGAAACCCTCATAGCGCCTGTGGCATTGCCGCGATTATCGCGGTACCACCTCTTTTTAGTACAGCTTCACAGCCGTACACTCGCAGGGTATATCCCATACCCTTATGCTGTAACGGGCAATCCCGTCGCAGCCTACTTGGTGCAGCCCATAGCTACGCCGTTCGGTGCGCGGCTCCCAGGATGTATTCGCCAGTCAACTCATCACCAGCTCGCACCAGCCGCCGGCTCTCTGAAGAGATGTTGGGGAGGCTACTTGTTCCCGATCATCGCCTTGCAAAATTTCCTAGTTGTTATACATCACCCTTATGGTGTTTGTCAAATCCCCTGTACCCGTTCAGGCGGTTGATGGTACTAGACCTCACTTTTGCTTCATTGGGCTTCAGACAGGATGGCAGGTACCCCACTGACCAGCCGCATAATTAGAATTTGCACTGTTGATGTGCCACTACCGCGGCGGCTTGGGATATCGTTCAGTAAA